>Ga0256404_1009191_pt1 | contig 14327 bp, 9 predicted proteins | sample RumenRJG_01DNA_FD_185990 | JGI IMG/M metagenome (GOLD analysis project Ga0256404, IMG submission 185990) | Bovine rumen microbial communities from Lethbridge, Alberta, Canada - RJG_01 | ecosystem: Host-associated > Mammals > Digestive system > Stomach > Rumen | place: Canada: Alberta | collected...
CGTATTCTTTACACTATATTTAAATTCAAACTATATCAGTTGCTGAACTCAAACTTCTTGATCTGACGAACGACGTCCATGATAGTTCCATCACGTCCCTCGATGATACCAACTACACGATCACCGAACTGAACCTTCTCTGGCTCGCCTGTGATGCTGTAAGCAATATCTCTGAGCTCCTCGATAGTCTTGAGAGGAAGTCCCTTATCCTTTGTAGCCTCGATAAGATCTGTTCTCTTAGGATTGATTGCGATACCGTAATCAGTAACAACAACGTCAACGTCCTCACCAGGAGTTGTAACAGTTGTACAATCTGTGCAGATTGTAGGAATTCTTCCCTGCATGATAGGTGCGATAACGATAGTACACTTAGCACCTGCAGCAGTATCAGGATGTCCGCCCTGAGCACCTGTGATGACACCGTCAGAACCTACTACTACATTACAGTTGAAGTGTGTATCAACCTCAAGAGCTGCAAGGATAACGAAGTCAAGCTTGTTAACATAAGCGCCCTTGTTGAAAGGATCAGCATACTCACTTGCTGTGATGTAGTGATGGTTAGGATTTGTTGCAACAGACCTGATAGCATCCTGATCGAAGTCCTGTGTATCTACAAGAGTCTTGATGAGCCCCTCCTCAAGAAGATCACACATTGGCTTAGCGATACCGCCGACACCGAAAGACATATGAATGTTCTTCTCTCTCATGATCTCAGCAAGGAACTTTGTTGAAGCGATAGAAGCTCCGCCGACACCTGTCTGATATGAGAAGCCTTCCTTGAAATAAGGAGTAGCTACAACGAAGTCTGTGCAGTACTTAGCCATGAGAAGCTTTCTCTGGTCTGTTGTAGGCTTTGCAGCACCTGTAGCGATCTTTGTAGGATCTCCGATCTCGTCAACCTTAACTACATAGTCAACATAAGTCTGTGTGATCTGTGCAGGAAGATTAGGGAATGGAACAAGTGTATCTGTAATAGCAACTACGCGGTCTGCATACATAGCATCTGCTGCTGAATATGAAAGAACACCGCAGTCTGCCTTACCGCCGTTAGCATTAAGGTTACCGTACTCATCTGCTGTAGGAGCACCGATGAATGCGATATCGATGTGAGTCTCGCCGCTCTCGATAGCTCTTGAACGTGCGCCGTGTGAACGCATGATAGCAAGTCCCTGAAGTCTTCCCTCTGAGATTGCCTTACCAATCTGTCCACGAACACCTGATGACTGGATCTCTGTGATGGTTCCGTCATCAAGCATGTATACGATAGGATCATTCTGGCTTCCAAGTGATGAAGCACAGATTGTAATGTTCTTGATGCCCATCTTATGTACTTCTTCCATAACCATGTTAAGAACCTTATCACCGTTACGGAAATGATGGTGGAATGAAAGTGTCATGCCATCCTTGATTCCGCACTTAACAAGTACATCATGAATGCTGTCTACAAGCTTAGAGCCGTTTGAATTAATAACGCACTTAACCTTGTGAGAAGCTGTCTGATACTCAAAACCATCAAAGTGATGAGTTCCTTGGAAAACTTCCTTACCTGTTGCCTTTAAGATTTCCTCAGGTATATCTCTACCAACTGCATTAATCATAATTACAGATCCCCCTTATAAACTCCGGCAGCCTTTGCAAGCATGATGTTTCTCTTTGCACCGTCATAGAAAGCGATATCGATCATCTTTCCGTCAACAGTGAATACACCGATGCCCTTTGCCTTCTTGTCATCGATTTCCTTGATAACCTTCTCAGCGAAGATGATTTCCTTCTGAGTAGGGGTATAAATATCATGAACGATATCGATCTGACGAGGGTTGATACATGACTTACCATCAAATCCCATATCATGTATCATCTGTACTTCCTTACGGAAACCTTCCATATCATCAAGGTTTGTCCAAACTGTATCAAAGCACTGAACACCGGCTGCACGAGCAGCGATGATCATCTGCTGACGAGCGCCCATGAGCTCAACACCTGTTCCGGTGATACGTGTCTGAAGATCCTTTGTATAGTCACCGCCTGAAAGGGCAACACCAATCATACGATCTGATGATGTACATACTTCGTATGCATTCATAACACCCTTACAGGACTCAAGAGCTGACATGATGAGAGTTGAACCCGGCTCTCTGTCAAATTCTTCCTCAGCAGCCACGATCTTCTCTTCAACCGCGCGAACCATGGAAGCATCCTCTGTCTTGGGGATACGGATAACATCTGCACCACCTGCTACGCAAACACGGATATCCTCTTCCCAGAGATCAGTATCGAGACCATTGATACGTACTACACGCTCTGATCCTCTGTAATCAATAGTCTTAAGAGCATGATACAGAGAAAATCTGGCAGTATCCTTTGCTGTTACAGCAACAGCGTCCTCAAGATCAAGCATGAGAGAGTCAATCTTGTAAATATACGGATCCTTAATGAGTGAAGGCTTCTGAGCATTCAGGAACATCATGGATCTTCTTAATCTTTTCTTATTAGGATTCTCAATCATCTGATTGCACCTCCCCATGGTAAATCTTTATACTGGTCTACTGAACGGAACACAGCTCCCTCGATACGAGCCTTGATTGTGCAGTCAAGAGCGCCCTTATCAACGATAGAAATCTTTACGTTATTAACGCCAAGATTTGCCAATGTCTCAAGTGTTACCTTTTTGATCTGATTTCCGAACTGATGAGCAACTGCAGAGTCCAATGTGAAATCGATCTTTCCCTCTCCAGGCTCAACAGTAACCTGGCAGTCACTGGATTCCATAGTGCCCGCTACAGCAGGTTTCTTAATTTCCATAGTTTCCTCCTTGGATGCAGGATCTTTCCCCTTAATCCCGCGCAAACAATGTTACATAAAGTTCTTCTTACGGTGAGTCTCTAAAGTCGCAAAATATGCGATAAAAGCGGCTTTTTGTCCTCATCATATTCACATCCCATGGCGCTTAGGTTTCACGCCCCAACTACTAGCAATTATATCCTAGCAATCGTGGAATTTAAACTTTTTAATTGTAGTATTTTAATAATAATACCCACGGCGTCCATAGTAAAATAGTTATATCGTTATGGCATCCATAGGCTTTTCCTATTGTTTTTATCATGAAAACGCTTTATCATGTCCTAAATTATTATAAAATAATTTTTCACTTTTCTTTTTAAGAGTTTTCCGACACTTATGATTACGAATATTTATCCTTCTTAAAATTCTTAATTTTTAATTAAGAGCATATTTTACCCGTTCTTAATGACGGAAAAAAAGCCCCGGACAGCTGTCCGGGGCTTATAAATACTGATTTATCCGATTTTAAATTATGCAAAATTCTTTGAGTGTCCGAACTTGTTAAAGTTGATGAGGCATCCGTCCTGAACGATCTGACGCTCATTAGGAGTCATAGGAAGAACATAAAGCTCTATCTCTATAGCCTTGCCCTCCTTGATTACATAAGCCTTTATTTCCTCAAGCTTATCATCCTGAAGCGCCTTCCTGATGCCAGGTACATAGATGTAATCATCTACATCGAACTTGTCAGGCTCTCCTTTGAGCTGGAAAGGTACCATGCCCCAGTTCATACAGTTGGATCTGTATCTCTTTGTAGCATATTCCTGAGTGATGTTAGCAAGTCCGCCAAGTACTCTCTGACATGAAGCAGCCTGCTCACGGGCCGAACCATCACCCGGCTTGTTTGCGTAGATGGTTGAACCGATCTCTACGTCGGAAGCATTGACACCTTCCTGACCCGGAATTGTGTTGATAACCTTAAATACATCAGCGATCTCAGCAGGAACAGTACCCTTCTTTCGATTATCCTCAAGATCTCTTACAGCCTTTGCACGGCCTACGTATTCAGGATCTCTTCTTGAAAGTGTGAACTCGGCGAGTCCCAGCGGATTTGATCTGTAGGATGAAGTCTCTCCTGAAGGAATGAGCTCATCGGTTGTAGTAACAGGATCAAGGATCTTTGAAGCCACCTTGAGAAGGATGTTGTCTGTCATAGACTCCTGCTCAGGCCAGTCCTTGATGTTCGGTCCGAAACGGAGCTCCTGATCGAGATCAGCCTTACCCCAGCCCTGATATAATCTGTTGCGGTAAGCCTTGTCATCATAGTTGTACTCAGGGATATCGCCCCAGCAGTCAAGCTCTTCTGCAGAAGTGAGCTTACCGCCGTTAGCTGCTGTTGCAGCGATAGAACGTGCATCCATAAGACATACAGCTGACATCTGTCCGTTACCCGGCTTTGAACCCTCACGGTTAGGGAAGTTACGTGTTGTATGACGGATTGAAAGTGCGTTGTTGGCAGGTGTATCACCGGCACCGAAGCAAGGTCCGCAGAATGCTGAACGGATGATAGCACCTGCATCCATAAGGTCTGCAAGAAGACCCTTACGGTCAAGATCTGTGTAAACAGGCTGTGATGACGGATATACGCTGAGATAGAACTCACCGTCACCTATGCTCTTGCCCTTGAGTGCATGAGCCGCCTCAACAACGTTTGTATAGTTACCGCCGGCACATCCTGCGATGATACCCTGCTGTACCTGAAGCTTGTGATCCTTAGTGATCTTATCAAGAAGTGTAAAGTGTGCTCTTCCTTCAGCTACTCTCTCGGCTTCCTTCTCTGTCTCACGAAGGATATCCTCAAGATTGTCATAGAGCTCTGTGATCTCGTATGCATTTGAAGGATGGAAAGGAAGTGCTATCATAGGACGGATCTCTGAAAGGTCGATCTCTACGCAACCGTCATAGTAGGTAACATCAGCAGGATCGAGCTTTCTGAACTCCTCTCCTCTTCCGTGCATGGTGAGGAATGCCTTTGTATCATCGTCTGTTCTCCAAACAGATGAAAGACATGTTGTCTCTGTTGTCATAACATCGACACCGTTTCTGAAATCTGTAGTCATGGATGAAACGCCCGGTCCTACGAACTCCATTACCTTATTCTTAACGTATCCGTTCTTGAATACTGCCTTCACGATTGCAAGGGCAACATCATGAGGTCCTACGAATGGAGCCGGCTTTCCTTTAAGATATACACAAACAACGCCGGGATATGCCACATCATATGTCTGCTCAAGAAGCTGCTTTGAAAGCTCTCCGCCTCCTTCTCCGATAGCCATGGTTCCGAGTGCGCCGTAACGCGTGTGTGAATCTGAGCCAAGGATCATCTTTCCGCCGCCTGCAAACTTCTCACGCATGAACTGATGACATACCGCTACGTGAGGTGGTACATAGATTCCGCCGTACTTCTTTGCTGCTGAAAGTCCGAAGTAGTGGTCATCATCGTTGATGGTTCCACCAACTGCACAAAGTGAATTATGGCAGCATGTAAGAACATAAGGAAGCGGGAACTTCTCCATACCTGAAGCTCTTGCTGTCTGAATGATACCAACGAATGTTATATCATGTGATACCATGGCATCGAACCTGATCTTAAGATTGTCCATAGTATCGTTTGTGTTATGTGCCTTCATGATACCATAAGCAATGGTACCCTTCTTTGCCTCTGCCTTATCCACAGCTCTGCCAGTAAGCTGCTCTACCTTAGCTGCCTCTGCCTCAGGAACAAGTTCTGTTCCGTTTACCAGATATACTCCGCCTTCATGAAGCTTGACCATAATTAACCTCCTTAGTGATATCCCTTTGGGGGAACAACATTAAACATAAGAGTTCATAGATACTAAGCAATCTATACAATATTACGCATGCTTACCGATAACAAACATGTTTATTATAGCGCGTTTTTCTATTCCTCTGCGTTTTATTTTTTATGTATTTATTCTAATTTGACATGGCACGATAGTAAAATATTTATATCTATATGATAACTATAGGTTTATCCTATTGTATACAATATCATGTATAGGATTTTACCTATAGCAATCATAAATAAAAGCACCGGTCTTACCATATACAATCTCCAGTAAAACCGGTGCATACTAATTATCTTAAATCAATAGAAAAGTCCGCCGAGATTGAATACACCAAGTGCAGCCATGATTACGTTGATAACAACGTTCATTACTGATAAGAGAAAAAGAGTCTTGAACATCTTGTTCATCTCATCTGTTGTTGTTTCTTTAGCTGCCGAGTAAGATGACATGATGATCGCACCACCTGTCGAAAGAGGGCTGATAGCTGCAGCAAATGATGTAGCTGTAACCGCCGATATAAGCTCTACATAGCTTACATTTGATCCGAATGTCTTAACAATGTTGTCACAGATAGGATAAAGTGTAGGCATTACGACACCGGTTGTTGAGCTTACCCAGGAAAGAATACCTGATGTTGCTGCCATAACAGGTGAGGCTGTGTGCTCGTTCATATGTGCGCTTAAGAAATCAGATACAAGTGTGATACCGCCGAGCTTGTCTATAACATTTACAAGTACGCCTACACCACAGATAAGCATCAGTGTTCCCCAGGGAATTGACTTGATAGCCTTCTTCTCATCTGCACATCCGAGAAGGATAAGTACTGCTGCTGCAACGAAAGCGAAAAGTCCTGTGTCAAGCTTGAAACCGATACATGCTACAACCATGATAACGATTGCTGCAACAGTGATCTTCTGGTCTCTGTTAAATGCAGGGATATCTGAAAGCTTGAGAGGATTGTCTCCCTTTACCTTGTAGCCTTTGTAGTAGATATAAAGTATAAGTGTGAAGACAAAGCCTGAAAGAAGAGTTGTAAGGAAAAGATGAGTACCGAAACCTGTATATCCGAGAGGCTCGCTAAGGTTCTTTGCAAGAATACCCGTCATTGACAGTGTTGAAGCGCATCCTGCATTGGCACCGAGCTTTGCGTAAAGAGCTGTAGCCATGGGGTTGATATCAAGCTCAAATGCAAGATATACAGCGAAGGTTGTCATGAGGATTCCGGCAGCGATATGTCCGGGTCCGATGGCTGAAATAAATGCTGAAAGTGCAAACATGAGAATCGGAATAAGATAAGTTCTCTTTCCTACGAGAGCTACGATTTTCTTTGAGAACAGGTCAAGTGTACCATTCTGTGAAGCCATTCCGAAGAAGAAGGTAACACCTACAAGAGTTACAAACATGGAGCTTGAAAAGCCCTTTGAAATCTCTTTTGCGGTCATATCTCCCGCCATTCCGAGAACAAATGCTGCTCCGACGGAAAAGAATCCGATGTTTATCTTCTTTATGAAGCCGACTGCCACCACGATAGCCAGTACGACAAGGGAAATCAATGCGAAATTCATAATATTTATCTCCTGAAATATTTGATGATCATTTACCTGTGCATCCCCTTCCCCGGGATATACAAGAATATGACGAAATATATGTATCTTTTTATCTATACTCTATGATTAAAATACTTTCATCCCAGTCGTATGACTGCATTTCCTTCCATAATGAGGTTTGCAGTTCTGAAGCCAAAGGTATCATCTATCTTCGGCACATCAGGATTCTCTGTATTTTCCGCATAATCAACTCCACACTCAAGCACTCCGCTTGCATGTCCTATACGGATAAACTGTGTGTCAGTTCCCTTTGAAAGAACCTGATTGACCACACTTCCCTTTACAACTGCTGCTGCAGCAGTACACATGGCTCCTGTCATGGCATAGCTTGGATGAGCCTTCTGCATCGACATCATTCTGGAAAGAAGGTCAATGTCTTCTTTCTTTATTTCCTTGCCGTCAGCTGTAACATAATCTGCTGATTCAGCAACAAATGTCATCTTCGGAATTCCCGGTGTCTCCCATGCTGACTTTGTATAGTCATCAATGAGACCAAGCTTTACAGCTGCAAGACCTCTTACCTTCTCAAGAAGCAAAAGCTTCTCTTCATCACCATTTATCTCATCGGGTGTTTCGCCGCCCTTAAGACCAAGTTCTGAAGCTTTGGCAAAAACCAGCGGATTTGCCGCATCCACTATGGATACCTCTACCTTACCGTATCCGGGAACATCCAGAACATCAACAACATTTCCCGTAGGAAGAAGTCCGCTTCCCAGTGTTCCTGACGGATCAACGAACTTAAGCTTTATAGGTGAAGCTGTTCCTGGAACTCCGGCAATAACGAAATCACCATCGTACTGTACCTTACCGTTCTTAGTATTTACTTCTCCAACAATTATCTTATCTGTGTTTGTGTTATATATACGTACGCTTGTAGTCCCTTCCTTTGCCTCCACAAGCCCCTTTTCGATGGCAAAAGGACCAACTCCGGAAGAAATATTACCGCAGTTTCCTTTGTAACTTACTATCGGCTTATCTACCGATACCTGGGCAAATGTATAATCAACATCCGCATCAGGTCTGTCTGACTTTTTGATGATAGCCACTTTACTTGTAACAGACTGAGAACCGCCAAGTCCGTCTATCTGCTTTCGGTCAGGACTTCCCATCATTCTGAGAAGAACCTTGTCCCATTCGTTTTTATCCTTTGGAAGATCCTCTTCCAAAATATATACACCCTTGCTGGTTCCTCCTCTCATGATGGAAACCGGCAGCCTGATCATACCCTCATGCACTCCTGTCATGCAAACCTCCTTCATATAGTCCCATACCCTGAAAAACGGATACAGAAACAGCTAAAGTGACAGATTCCGTAAACCTTTTCACTTTTCGGAAATATCTCTCGCCGGGGGATGATGAGAGATATCTCCCTGAGTTTTCAATGAACAGCGCGCATCTGTTTATCTATGTCTATACAATACCATTTGTATTTTTATATATCCAATGCATTTATTCGATAAAATATATGCATTGAACGTATACTTATACAATGACTTAAAATATAATAAGCCTGGATGGTTTTCCCGGGTTTATATTTCATCCTCCAGCAAACAATTATTATTTTTATAAAACACGTAAGGGAACTGCTACAGCTGATTTATCTTTCAGGTTTTTATGTTTTCAAAGGAGTCATCATGGATTTCAAAGATCTCACATACATCATTGCAATAGAAAAGTATGGCAATATCTCCAAAGCTGCGGAAGCACTGTTCCTTACCCAGCCTTCACTTTCAAGGTTTCTTCAGAATACCGAATCCCATGTAGGACAGCCTTTGTTCAATCGTATCGGAAACAAATATGTTCCGACATATGTCGGACAACGCTATCTTGCAAGAGCAAAAGAAATATTGAATATAAAAAAAGAGCTGGATCAGGAAGTGGGAGATATTCTCAAAAATGATTCCGGTTTGCTGAATGTAGGCTTTCCCGCCATGAGAGGCACCTATATGCTGCCCTGTACCCTGCCCATCTTCCACAGCCTGTATCCTAATGTGAAAATCCAGATACACGAAGCCAGTTCCAGCCAACTGAATGAACTGATACTGAACGGAGACATTGATCTTGCGTTCTACAATCAGCCTGATGAGAATCCGAATATCGAAACAGAGGTCATCAGCCACGAGGAGATGGTTCTGGTAATGTCTCCGGAGAACCCTTTGTGCGAGTTGGCTTACCCTTTGGAAGGCTGCCGCTATCCTCACCTGGATCTTAAGCTCCTTGAAGAAAATGGTCAGGGAGTCATCATGCAGAACCCGAACCAGCGAACCAGAACCATTGTGGACAGGCTCTTTAAACAGCATCATGTCACTCCCAACGTTATTCTCGAAACAAGCAATATCCGTGCCGAAGCCGAGCTTGCCTCCAGAAATTACGGTGTCTGCTTCATCACGGAAACTCATTTAAAGCACATGAAGCTTGATAAGCCACTAAGTTTCTTTTCAGTCGGAGATCCAAGTACACCCATCAATTTTGTAGCGGCCTACAGAAAAAACAGTTACCTGCCCTATCATGCAACCGAGTATATAAAGATAGTCAGAGACTTCACTTAAACCGAAGCGGAATTTCTCTTTTTCCCATCCGTTTGGCTTATCCACGACATAATTATTTGATTCCATTCAAAAACAATCTCAAAAAAAGAGCAGCTCATCCTAAACCGGATGTCCTGCTCTTCTTCATTTTAAATTATGTTTAATCTATTTTTCCAAAATACTTTGTCACATCAAATTCTACAGAGTACTCCCCTTCCCCTTCTCCTTCTTTTGATCCATAGGTTATAACGAGATTGTTTCCTGTGGAGAATTTCATAGATTCCGGCCAATAATACCGGCTGTCTATGCTTTCCACCCTGCTTACGGTTTTCCCGTCTTTATCAATCACATAAAGATCAGGGCCATAATATCCACACATATAAAGTTTACCTGATGAGCTGAACACCCATAAAGCACTTGCTCCTCCGAAATCAGGATTTTCTTTTTTTACGGCCCCTGTCTCAGGATCAAGCATCATTACAGTTCCTCCATGAAGGACATAGGCATATCCGTTATTTATCCCGAGAAACTGAGATCTTGTCAATTCTGTCGCCGGTAATGGATCCAGATTTTTACTCCACATAATAGATCCATTGGTCCTGTTTTTGCATGTCAAAGTACTGTATTCATAGCAGTCAACATATTTTATGTTCATGCTTATCTTTGGTTCAGCTGCAAAGATTGTTGTACATAATCCCAAAATAAAGCCCACAATACCGATAACTATTTTCTTAAGCATATCTGCCCCCTCAAAAATAGTAAAGTTTGACTATTCCTTCCCAAACTCATTATCGACGCCAGATCATTAATTATTAACTATTGTCGGTATCTAACCGCTTTGCACTCATATCTTAGTATAGAAAATCAAATCAAAAAAACACAGAGGCCGCACCAAGTTTTTCCTTGATAGACCTCTGTGTACATTTTCCGGGAACAGCAGAATTTTGCACCCTGCCAACTCATTAATAAGCTTAATTTATTGCCTTACGCCCGTTCGTGCCTTTTGCCTGAATATCTTTTTATGCATCCTGCTTCCGGCACCCGGGATGCCATTCATATATCTTATGCAGCCATTGCGAGAAGCTTCTTAACCTCATTAATCACAGCATCTGTGTACTCTGTTGTGGAAGCTGTTCCGCCGATATCCTTTGTTGTATGGATACCTTCGTCCATAACATTCTTGACTGCTGTACGGATCATATCACCATACTCATTGAGTCCGATATGATCGAGCATCATACATGCTGACCAGAGGAATGCTGTAGGATTTGCTATATTCTTTCCTGCGATATCAGGAGCTGAACCGTGCACTGCCTCGAACATGGCCATATCGGTTCCCACATTGGCAGAAGGCATAAGACCTACGCCTCCGATAAGCCCGGATGTAAGATCTGTGATGATGTCTCCGTATAGATTCTCTGTTACCATAACGTCGAACTTTGAAGGATCAAGAACCAGATTCATGCAGCATGCATCTACGATCATGTCCTTTGCTTCGATATCCGGATAATCCTTTGCTACCTCATAGAATACATCCAGGAAAAGTCCGTCTGTAAGCTTCATGATGTTAGCCTTGTGGATACATGTAACCTTCTTACGTCCGTTCTGTACCGCAAAATCAAATGCTGAACGGCAGATCCTCTCTGACTTGTCCCTTGTGATGATCTTGATGCTGTGCATCTCATTATCCGAGATCTTCTCCTCAACTCCCGCATACAGGTCTTCGGTATTCTCACGGAATGTTACGATGTCAGTATTCGGGAACGGTGTAGGAACTGCCGAATTTGACTTAGCCGGACGGAAGTTTGCATAAAGGTCATACTTCTTTCTCATAGTAACATTGAGAGAACGGAATCCCTTTCCTACAGGTGTTGTGATAGGACTCTTGAGAAGAACCTTTGTCTTCTCAAATGATGTAAATGCATCATCCGGAATGAGCTTGCCGTTTCTGTTATACTCTGCTTCTCCCACATCAAATATCTCAAACTTAACGGGAACATGTGCAGCCTGGAAAATGGCAAATACGGAATCTGAAATTTCAGGTCCGATTCCGTCGCCTCTGAAAAATGTTACTGTCTTTACTGCTTTGTCATCTGCTGCTCTCATGGCTTACCTCCCGCTTCTTTGCTCTTTGTTTGTTCGTTTGTGTCAGATGTCAGTCAATATTTATGTTTGTTATCGGTTATCATCAATATCAGCTAACTTAGTATCACGTTATTTTGGACTTGTTTCGTGTGTCCTTAACTCTTATGGTTCATATCATAAACCAGTAATAAGGACTTGTCAACTGTGTCCTTATTATTTTTCCGAATATCTCCTATAACATATAAAAAACGCGCTCCAAACGGAACGCGTTTTTCTTTCAAGTTTACGTTTAAAGACATATAAGACTTATTTTTTGTAGTAATTGATGAGACTGCCGGAAATTATGATATCTCTTTCTTCCACCGTTAACTTATCAAGAGTAGCCTTAATGCTGCCTGTCCTGTGCTTTTCTATATCCGAAGCGCTGAGTCCTTTAAGCTCTTCTTCACTGTTCACTTCGAAATCACCGTCAAGAATCATGATTTCAAGCTCGCTTTCTCCGTTTTTCAGTATGCTTTTTATATCTTTGATATAAAGGTAAGATCCAACGGATATGTTCAGAGCCTCCTCTGTCCGGAGAGGAAGCAGTCCCCAGTTAATAAGATTGCTCCTGTAACGTTTTGTTGAGTACTCATTTGTAAGATTTGCAAATCCACCCAGAACCTTCTGACAGGATGCTGCCTGCTCACGGCTTGAACCGTCACCGATCTGATCAGAGATCATGACAGACCCGAAGGTAACAGTTCCGGCAGTTTCCTGAAGATTAGGTCTGGTACTTATGTCTCTTATTGCTTTTGCCAGAGGTACATACTGCGGATCTCTTGATACCATGGTATAGCCTGCGATCTTTTCAGGATTTGAACGATATGAACTTATCTCTCCCGAGGGTATAAGCTCGTCTGTTGTAACAGAGCCCTTATATGATCCTGCGACCTTCAGAAGAAGATCATCCTTCAGTCCCGCCATTTCAGGCCAGTCAGCGATATTAGGACCCTTGACTATTTCTGCATCGGGATCTGCATGTCCAAAATTGTCAAACACCTGATTTTCATAAATCTTTTTGTTGAAAATGTGCCTTATATCACGATATTCAACATTCTGAAGCTCTGTGGCAGCGGTAAGCCTTCCGCCGTTCCTTACGGTTGCAGCTATTGATCTTGCATCCATAAGGCACACCGCAGCCATCTGTCCCTGTGTAGGTTTACTACCTTCACGGTTTGGATAGTTTCTTGTCACATGACGTATGGAAAGCTGGTCGTTGGCCGGGGCATCGGTTACTCCGAAGCATGGCCCGCATATACATGGACGCATGGTAACACCTGCCTGTGCAAGTTCGGAACCTATTCCTCTGGTCATTAAATCTTCCATTATAGGAAGTGATGCCGGGTTCACATGAAGATTGAGCTCCTGCCCTTTAATTCCGTAAATCCCATTTCCGGTGCCTGATTTAAGAATGTCCGAAACAGCTACGATGTTCTCGAAAAGTCCTCCGGCACATCCGGATACCAGGGCCTGATCAGGATAGAATGCCCCATCTTTTATATGCTGCCTGATGCTGAAAGGTTTTCCTTTATCTCCCTTTATTGCATTACCTGCATCCTCAACTTCTCTCAGTATCCTGTCCATATCAGATTTGAATTCTCTGATGCTCATGGCATGGGAGGGATGGAATGGAAGTGCGATCATAGGCTCTGCTGAATCCATATCTATTTCTATAAATTTATCATAGTAGGCGCCAGCCTCCGGTTCCAGTCTCTTATATGCCTCTGCTCTTCCGTGCTCCGCAAGGTACTCTTCCGTCAGCTCATCCGTACACCATATAGAACTCAGCGCTGCGGATTCCGTAGTCATGACGTCTATGCCCATACGGAATTCCATGGAAAGATTTCTGATTCCCGGACCCATAAACTCCAGAACATTGTTCTTGCAGAAACCATTGGAAAAAGTCTTTCCTATAAGTGAAAGCGCCACATCCATCGGACCTACTCCCGGCTTTGGACTTCCTGTGAGTCTTACACCGATTACCTTTGGATACGGAATGTCATAGGTATGTCCAACGAGCTGCTTTACCAGCTCTCCTCCGCCTTCTCCTATACCCATAGTGCCCAGCGCACCGTAACGGGTATGAGAATCTGAGCCAAGGATCATCTTCTCTCCGCCTGCCATCATTTCACGCATGTACTGATGAAGTACTCCCCGGTATGGAGGAAGGAAGATACCACCGTATTTCCTGACATTGGAAAGACCAAAGGCATGATCGTCCTCAAGAATGGTTCCGCCTACGGCGCAAAGTGTATTATGGCAGTTTGAAAGTACATAAGGTATATTAAATTCCTTAAGTCCTGCAGCTCTCGTTGTCTGAAGGATATTTACATAATTGTTATCGGGAGAGACCATACAGTCAAACCTGAGTTTCAGATTCTTCATGTCACCGCTGTGGTTATGCCCGGACAGTA
>Ga0256404_1009195_pt1 | contig 14325 bp, 12 predicted proteins | sample RumenRJG_01DNA_FD_185990 | JGI IMG/M metagenome (GOLD analysis project Ga0256404, IMG submission 185990) | Bovine rumen microbial communities from Lethbridge, Alberta, Canada - RJG_01 | ecosystem: Host-associated > Mammals > Digestive system > Stomach > Rumen | place: Canada: Alberta | collected...
GAACCGCATAATGTTTTCGATGTACTCTTCCAATATGAAGTTTAGCATATCTAGAACCTTTACTGGGTTTGAATTTTCGTATTGTACCGGTTGTATCGTTTCTAACACGACCTTCAGATGAAACTGAATATCCCGGTATATTCTCAATAGGTTTCCATTCTTCTGTCATATGTAGCTCCCAAACTTAATTTGAATAATACATATGATGTTCGAAGAGATTTTAGCACGGTAAGTTATCTCAAAGAGACTTCCTCCGTTTAGGTAAGATTTTTAATATTAGATCACTCTAATAGGTCGCAGTTGCGCAGTTTACGACCTAGCTTAAAGGCGCCATTCTCATCGTTGGCTGAAGTGAACGTTTTGTATTCGTTATTTAATCCAGCATAAAACAATCCTTCCTTTCTATCCGAATCTGTTGACGATTTAACTATCATCCATTTAGGCAATCCATCTTTCAGCTCTTTGAGACGAGATACGTTATCTTGTACCAGAGTAGCATCTTTAGTAAACATTCCTATATCTAAGTTAGTGCCCATGACATACATCATGTAGCACACTACTACTTGAGTACCATAAGTTTTACCTGTCTGACGTGGCATTATCCAACCCACATCGACATCATTCATGAATGACCAAATGAATGCTAAGTTACCTCTATTGAGCACATATGGAATACCGTGTTCATCACCTGCCACTGGTATTCTTACTACTTCTCTTACAAAGTACCATATATTTCTTTTACATTCTGTAACTATTCTGGCTTGCTGCTCTAAAGTTAAATCTTCTGAATGTGGGTTTACACCTTTCAACTTAGGATCTAATAAAGAAAGAAAAAAATAATTATTATGTATTCCCATTCGTTTAAGAACAATAGACATTCGTAGAAACGAAAGATTGGGGGTATCGTAATCTATGAGTGCATTGTTCTTAGCAACGTCTTCATCATATAAAATACTCATGTTACAATCCTTAACCGTCTAAGACTATTCCATGCTTTATATGAGAAAAACAAAAAAATAAAGCCGCGATTTCTCTGCGGCTTATTCACTAGGTTCCCTGTGTCTCGGCGTAGCTTATTAGGCTACCCTTGACTTCGACCGTTCAGGGTAACGGGCGGTGACTGCGAGCCTTACGCCTTGTGGCAGGCGTTAGGCTTTGCCGCAGCCTCAGCCTTAGCTGCCTTCTTGGCAGCTTTAGCCTTGGCCTTGGCAACCTTCGCTGCAGTCTTGAAGAAGGCCTTAGCCTCCTTCTTACTGCAGGAGAAGTCGCAAGTGAAGTGAACCTTCACTATAGCCTCCTAATTGGACTAGTACCGTTTGTTGAACAACAAACAACATACAGCATCAACTAGTATAGCTTTATGTCACTATAGTTATATATATTCGAGAATATTTAACCTACACTGAATTAAAAAAAGAACAGCACCCCACAATCGGAGGTGCTGCCCTTAGTATGCATACTAAGAAATGTTACCGTTAAACTTTATTAGCCTCAAGTATTCCGTTATAATCCTTAGCTACCAGGAATAACGGATTATCAGATTTTGTCTGCGTAATACTCGACATATAAACTGATCCGGTTAAAGCTTTATCTACCAAAGTCGTAAGTAACGTTTGATGTAACGAATCTGTATTAAGGAAGTTCGAATGATACTTCTCGCTCATCAGGAAAGAGAACTCAGAAATACTGTGAAGCAAGATCTTCTTACGAATCTTGTAGCTAAACACTTTCTTAAGTTCTTTATTCACTTGCGCTATCTGTTCAGCAGTTAACGTAGTTCCATAAACGAACCGATATGGTTTACTGTCTACAAAGATTGGCAATTCTTTATTGTCCAGCAATAATTTCTTGTCGTCTTCTTCATTAGCATCCAGCGTTCGTTTATTATCCTTAATACCGAAGATCGCCAGCATCGATCCAGCTACAGCTGCTTTCAATGCCGCCTTGAACTTAGGCACATCTGTATAAACGTCATACCCCTTGTCCGCATGATCAAGATACATCTCAATATCGTCAAACGATGATATTTCATCCTCACGACTGATAACTGTCTTCGTTATGAAGTTGGTTACAATCTTCATGATGTTACAAAACATCTCGCAGATCTTAGGCTCAAATATATTCTGAAACTCCGCACTGCAAGCTTTAATCTCACGCATAACAGTTCTGGCTACTTTAACAAAATCAGATTTGTCCATACCAGCAACAATATCATTCACATGATTAAAAGCCTGAGTAAGCGCCTCATTATCACCCTTAACAGTTTCAGCAGTATCTACGGTCGCCAGCACTACTGTCTTCTTGTCTACCTTAATGTTAGCTGCATCAAGATTTGCCTTAACTTCAGACACATCTTTGACTACATCCTTCATCTCGGTATCTACCGCAGTGTATCTGTCCAGTTCAGCTCCGCCATCGATAACTACCAGCTTCTCAGCCTTAGCCGTCATAAATGTCTTAGGAATGTTCTTCCCAACATACTCCTCAAACTCATAGTCAGGAATTCTTTCAATACGGTACGATACATCCGTTACCGTCTGAGTGAATTCGGGCTGAGGTTTGGGTTCAGGCTTAGGCTCAGGTTCGGGTTCAGGAGCTTGCTGTGTTCTCTGCGGACGCCTAACCTCCTGAGCATTCTGATAATACTGACGTTCCATATTACGATCAGGTCTGGAAGAATAGTCATCGACTCTCTGACGAGGACGATTTCTATTGTATATGTCACCTAAATCTACGCCATCATAAGCATACTGAGATCTAGGACGATTGTACATCCTATTCCCATAACCGCCAAACTGGTTCTGATTGGTATATGGATTCACCGGCATCTGACTGCCATCAATGTCGTTGAAATTCACGGCGCCATAAGCCGCTGAAATCTCATAGCGTCTTCTGTCAACCATGCTCCATAACTCTTCCCGACCAGCCTGTCTGTTCGACAGATTCTGACAAATCCACTGCCACACAGGACCATTCTGACTCTGAGCGTCTCTGACTAGATCATTACGTAATCTGTTCGCAACGTTAGAGTTAAACTCGTTCTGCTGCACGCCTACTCTCAGATACCAATCAATGCAGGCAATATAATTGTCAAGATTGGTTCTCAGAATCTGCATCTGCTGATTCTGCATCTGCTGCTGTGCATAGGGATTCTGAAATGTCCCTCCTCCATAGCCATTTGCCATAGGCTGGCCATAGCCCATATTGTTTCCTGGATAATTCATAATAACTCCTTACTTGTAATTGTCTACTGGCTGAATATCCGCATACCACGGCATTCTGCTTTTATCAAAATTACCGTTTTGATCTATCTGTGCATACGGATTAATATCGCCAGCGATTCCTGGATTAGATGACGGATAACTCCACATTCCCTCGATCGCAGAAAATGTTGAAGAAAACTTATGTTCAGCGGATTTGATCAGATTTCCGTTGGACTTCTTTTTACCCTCACCTTTACCACTGCTACCATTTTCCCTTGACTGATCAGGACGTACTTTCTTTACCAGCATACTTAACAAGATGTTATCATTGTAAAATGCCGGTTTAGACTTTACGCCTTCAGTCATATGGAAACTATCCATGACAACAGTGGGATTGAGCCGTAACGCTTTCTTTACGGCAGAACTATCGGACTTTTTCTTACTAACTCTGGTCAATGTGTATACTGCATTGAAGAGCTTTTCAACTGTCCCTGAATAGAGAAGATTGATACCTCCCAATTTCTTTTCAAACAAATCGTTGGCTTTATAACCAGCAAGCCACCCATTAATGTTATAAAACACCAGCACGAACAAATGAAATATGTCCTCAACTGGTACGTGTAATTCTCTCTCCAACTCAACTTGCGACATTCTATCAAGATACATACGTAACGATTCAAGATGAGATTCCCCATGACTGCCCGCCAGGAGCATTTTCCCGGGATTAGTGATATCGTAAATAATTGCCCCCAATAGCATCCTATAAGCGGCCTTACTCAACACTGTATTCTTTCCTGTTTTCGTTACTTCTAAACTTTCCGGATTATTCGGAAAATAAGCGTCTTTCGTGTACGGTTTCCATATATACAGAATCGACGCAACAATGCACTTGACATCGTCGTCTGACATTGCCTCCTTTCGTACTTTCAGATATATATCGTTCTTAATTTCAAAATAAGTAAATTCTTCGCTGGGCATCTCCGGGATGTGGTCCACAAAGCCAAGAATCTTATCTGAAACATAAAGCATTTCCATCGCTCCGAGAAATCCATACTCGGCCAGCAAGTATAGAACTATAGTAGTCTTTTCAGATCTGCTACTTTTACTCTGAGAGCGATAATGTGCCTGAACAGTTATTATATCTGCATTGGGATACTGATTTCCATCGGTATCCTCAATCGTGTACTTAATATTACGCCAAAACCTAAGAGGAGATTGCATAACTTTGATAATTATACCTTTCCTCTCATTGGTTCTTACAATTACGGATTGAACGATCACATTTTCAATCGTATATTCTGTATCGTTAGTGACCAGCACTTCGTTATGAAGATACGGTATAAAAAGTGGAACGCTAAACTCCTCATTTTCGTGTCTGAAGTAGAATGCGACTAATACGGCTTCAGAGCGCTGCACATTGACAGTGTCGCGACTCAGCTGTCCATTGGCCAACAGTTTAACCTGCTCGTCAGGCGACAGCACCCTGCAACCAAGATATTCAACATTCTGAAATGTACCAGACAGAACTTTAACAGCCTGCTTATACACGTCATCCATGTAATCAATACCGCTAGATATCTGTTTTCGTCTAAATTCTTTCAACAATTTGTCGTTGAACTTAGGCAGTTCATCAGATACACTTCCAATTACTTCATCCCACATACGCAAAAATACCTCACCAGAACCAACTAGATATAGTATCACATGCGTTACTAATTACAGATTTGCATCCGCTATAGATTGATGAAACGGTATCACAGACTGTGCGTGCACAGCCAGATACTACATCAGCTGCTTTACTAACGCATGTTTTGACACCATCATAAACAGATGTTACCACCTGTTTGCCCTTGTTATAGAGGATCTCTGTGACGGATGCAGCCGTACGTGCTGCATCCGCAACAACTTCCTTTCCTCTGTTAAACACTTTCTTCACTGCTTTCGCCGCCGCTTTAACTACTTTCTTTCCGCAGGAAATAGCAGTCTTAGCGGCACACTTAGCTCCTTTGCATAACCCAGTTACGCCTTTGACAGTAATAGTGATACCTTTCTTTGCACCAGTCATAAGAGTAGTACCTACTGTCTTAAGAGCTTTACGTGCTTTATGAAGAACGATTGTTATACCTTTCGCTACTGTCTTTGCTGTCTTAGTAACCAGTACCGTGACAGGTTTTGCTACGACAGTAGCTGCTGCAGCGGTCGCCAGTACCACTGCTGCAGGCGGTGCTGAACAAGCTACACACCCAGCTGTAGCAGTTGCGGCTGCATTGGTTTTAGCAAATGCATATATGCCTGCGCCAATAGCTATCACAGCAGGGATAATAACCGCTGCTGCTTTAACAGTATCTGCTACACTTGACTTCTCTGCGGATTCTTTGGACAACCTAGCTATATCAACTTTAGTTCTGGCTACTTCTTCGTCTGCAGCGGCCTTCGTCTTCTCTACTTCGGCTTTCAACGCCTCGAGATCCTTCGACTGCTTTGCTGCTTCTTCTGACATCCGTGCCAGTTCAACTTTAGATTCAGCTATTTCCGAATCGGCTTTAGTCTTTACCTCTGTTGCTCTAAGTTTCATCTCACTCATGTATTCTTCGTGAGTTCTCTTAGTAGCAGTGTTTCGCCCATTTAACTCGTCTTCAAAATACTTACGTCTATTCTGTTCCTGCGTTACTCGTTGAGATAATATCTCATTATTCTCCTTCAACATCCGATTTTCATGTGCTATTTCCTCAGTTTCACGTTTAACACGTTCCTTAACTTCAGTTTCCGTAAACTTCTGAGACTCCAGAAGTTTCTTCTTTTGCAACTTTGCAACTAATGCATCTCTATCAATGGAAAAGTACCAGACATTTCCATCTTTATCACTTACTTCAAGATCAGCTAATGTTTTCGCATTTAACTGACTTTCTTTACCATCTATGGATGTAACTGTGTAGAGGTTTGTATCTTCCTTAGCATGGGACTCACCTATAGTTGTTCTAAGAACAACACCTTCAGGCTTAGCGACATCATGCGATACACCGCACAGAACAACTCCTCCGTTAACAATAGTGTAAATATTTTTAACGGTTTTGTCATATGTGTTGATACTGCAGAGAACTGACGTAATGCCACTTACCACTCGCTGGACATTACGTTCCAGGTCATCCTGCAGACTACCACAAGCATATGGATGGGCGTCTCTTAAACTTTGATCATTCCTAAATCCAATAGCTATTCCTAATTGCGGAATATACACTGGACCTCTTTCCAATTCGGATTGTAATACGGTATACGAAGTCTGCTGACGATTGCTTAAATCATTCATCGGTTTCGTACATCCGCGAATATTCAAATCAGAAACAGAACGAACAAGTTCGGTTATAGTTACGCCGTATTTCTCCGGTATGCCAGTAAATGTAGTGGATGCGATGTGCTGTACGGCGCCGCTTTGTCTCAGGACAAAGACCGATCTGCCACAGTCATTTCTAACCGTCCACTCCCCATATACATCGACATTATCCAGGTCGGCAACAAGTCCGTAATTTATAGTTCGATTACGGATAATAACATTGTTAGACATAGATAATATTTTTCCTGTATAAGTCACATATAACAAGAACTACCGTTAGTTCTTGTCGGTATAGTAATATATATGTAAAATTAATTTGAAAAAATAACCAAGTACTCTACCTTTTATCAAGGTAGAGTACTTAATAATTACTTTCTTCCAAATGAATAAAAAGCTGCCTGAGATAATGCTCTGTTTTCGCTTCCCATATATGTATCTACAATAGACGTATTGGAAGAAGACATCAGTGCTATCTGTTTAGATGATAATGCAAATACTGGCGTATTCTCTTCTTTAACTAAATCTTCTACTGTCATATTGCACGCTTTCAAAGTTGCGTCGTAATCGTCATAATCTGTTTTAACTTTATCTTCATTCATATTAGCAGTTAAAATGGAAAATGTTTTCTTAGGTTCAGTTACTGTAGAAGGTCCCACCGCATTCACTGCTGCTTTCATAGTAGAAGCATTACCCTCTTTAGCTATACCGGGTAATTTCTTTCTGATAAGATTCATAGTTCTCTGATCAAGATATTTCTGAGCAGCACCGCAATTTGCTAATTGAGTTAACAAATCGCTCATACCTAAATCAGCGCATAACCCTAATAGAATATCATAAAAATCTTTATTAAACGCATAATCTATACCAGAATTATCTTTAATTCCTGAACATAGCGTTTTTGCTAAATCATAGAGTCTCTTAGAAGTAGCAGAATCAGCACTACCTGAGCCAGATATAAAAGAACCGTCAGCGTTTGTGTTAGATCCATACTTACCTCCTAATGAAGAAAACATACTGAAGATATCATCAGCTGATGAAATACCTTCAAGTTTATTCATTATGTCGGAAATACGACCAAATTTAGATTTAGCTAATTTATTGGATAATTTGTCAAAATAATTATTCGATAAAGCATTAAGATTCTTACCTATGGAACCAGGAAACGCTGAGGCTATCGAGGATGCCATATCTCTGCCAGTATTTAATACCTGATTAGGCAACTCCATGATAGGTTTGGCAAAAGACATCGTAGCTTGAAGTCCAGCTTTAGCTGTACTTACCACAGATGATACAACACCATTAGCAGAATTCATCACACCGCTAACTGTATCCTTAATACTGTCAACAACACCTTCAACTGCACCTTTAGCTGTTTGTACCGCGGTATCAACTGTTTCTGTTGCTTCCTTCATGAAATTCTGAATAGAAGCACTTGCCTTTTCAGAATTCTCTTTAAGTTCATTGGAAAATTTTGTTATTGTATCGGCAAATCCAGATGTTCCTGCTTCTTTAGCTTCTTTAGCTAATTTACCATTTTTAGGAAGATCTTCTTTATCAGTTTCTTTAGGTTCTGATTTGGTAGATTTAGTAGTTTGCTGTACTGTTTGCGTTACAAATGAAACCGGTTTAGCCTGAGCACTTTTATCATCGCCAGATAAAGTTTCTACTTTAGTATTCGCTTCTTTTGCGCCTTTATCTGCTTTAGGTGAATTAAGAACTGCCTGAGCTTTCTTTTCATCTTCATCTGACTTAAAGAGATTGCTTATTGAATCTGAAGCACTTGATAATGCAGAGCCTATACCTTTAATAGCAGTATCAGCTGTCGTAGTAACAAGTTCTACTCCTTTAGATACCCCTTCGGCTAAAGCATTAACTGTACTTGTTACTGTTGACACGGCTGTATTAGCCACATTAACCGCTTCTGTAGCTACGTCGCTTACCGTATTAGCTATACCGCCTATAGTATCTTTAACATTATCTACGATATCATTCGCAATATTGGTAAAGGAATTTGAATTAGTTGACTGCTGTGCTTTTTGCTGTTCTGTCACATTTTCCTGCACTGCTGCTTTAGCTCTGGCTACTCGAGCTTCAGCTTGTTTTCGTGCAGCTGTATTATTACCAGCTTTTTTAAGTTCAGCTTCTGCCTTATAATACTCGTCATAAGAAGCTGACACCTTAGTTGATTGAGTATTTTTAGAAGTATTAATTATTCCCATAGTTACACTCCCGATGCGTTAGCTTCAATATGCATACCTGAATAAAGTACATCAAGAGTTACAGCCGAACGAGCAACTGAACCAGTATCCTGAGCAATAGTAGCAGAACCATGTTCCTCAAGTTCACGCTTGAACTCACCAAATGCTACTACATCGCCACCTCTAAACTTAGTCACTTCTCTAATGGTGGATTTTAATCCACGGGCAAAAAGTGTTTGAACTTCAATCTGTGAAATTTTAGATGCCTGATCTGGTTTGACTACCTGACCTGACAACATATCAATTCTCTTATCGCCTTCAGCAACTGAAAGTTTATGATCAACAAACTGAGAGAATCTTCTTACAGGAAGTTGTAAGATAAGAAATTTTCTTGGTGTATAATAATAAGTTCCTGTAGCTACGCTATATAAACGAAGTCTTTCAAAGAGAAGTACGTCATATTTGTGACATAATGAAATTAGTTTATTGATATCGTTATGATGCATCATATTCGGCGCATAATAAACCAATACATCATCGCCATCTCTGATACGTTTCATATAGTCATCAAAATCTTTATCCGATAACTTAGCAAACAATTGAGTATAATATTCAGTATTAGTACCGGTACTGTCGAGATCTTTGACTACTGATAAAATTCTTTCCTGAACTTTCTTTCTTTTAGGTGTCATATAACCTCCACTGATTCTACTATATCATAAAAACAAAAAAAATAAAAAGCCGCATTGCTGCGGCTTACAATAATCAAATCAGAAACTAAATCACTTCATACATTCGAGATAATTCGTAATGAAGTAATCGTAATTCTTCTTAAGAAATTCACTGTGAGTCTTGGCCACCTCACGAAGTTCCTTAAAACCATCGGGATGATAATCCCAGTAATCATCATGAAAGTATTCCACTACTCTATCCACTTCTTTAGACGGAGCAGTAAATACATCGCGTACCTTAGTGACCGGATTAGTCATAGAAATAACGCCGGTCTTACCATCGTCGTGCCACTCAATCACCGTATCGTCAGCCTCAACACGATACCCGTCTTCATGACTATCTGATGCATCATCAGAGTCACGAAGATAGAGCGCTTCAAATACTGTTGAAACAGAAAGCTCTTTAGGGAGCTTAAACTGCTCATAATACTTACTCATTATCATACTCCTCAGTTCCTTCAAGTTTCGTTAAAGTACCGTCTTTAGCAAACGTCCACAACAGTGCTGCCTCCTCATAAATTTCCCTATTGAAGTTTTCATTAAACTTAGCAACTCGATATGCAAATTTCATCGTACCCTGATCAGGTTTCTTTGCATACGCAAGTGCGCCATTCAGTTTCTCATTACTATCAATTTTGCTAATTATAATGTTAGCAAGTACATCCGGTATACGCACCTTAAGTTCCTTCGTAAAGAATTTCTCTAATGAAGGAGAATGCGCAAGCTTCTTCGCCAACTTCTCAGCGCAATTATGCGCGTCATGATGCACTTTCTCAAGTATTTGAATATAGTTACCCCAATACCAATCACACTGCTCCGGATTATCTTTTGCAGGTTTGTTTGAGTTGTAAAGCCTCTTAGCTCTGTCAAAAGTCCAGTCTACTTCCTGATTCAGCTGCTCATAATCGGCACCAGTTGCTGCCAAAACATCTCTAGCAGTTTTGATAGCATCTAGCACAACAACACCAGCTAAAGTTCTCGCATATTCTACACGAGATGCAGATTCCATGAAATGCATATATACGACCCTCCTATATAAAAGTCACTTATATAATATATAACCGAAAAGAACTTAAAAATAGCTCATACCTTATAATAAAGGTATGAGCCTTTAATTATGCATTAGGAAGAACAGTCTTCAATATCTCAGTATTACCTACGTGACGATCGTCAGGCAGAAATATATTCAGCATTCGTTTAAACAATGACGTTTTATTAGATATCTTAAAGATAAACCTGGTTAAATCCGCTGAGATAACTACCTTAGATTTCTCATAGATGTATACGCCATGATTATACTCAATCTGCACCTTGGCATACGAACATGGCGTTTTAACAAATTTATCTTTCTCAAACATCTTACGCAGGATTTTCAACGAATTAGCTTCGTTAACACCCTGCTTGGTTACACTATTATCAATTCTGAACTTCTCTTCTAAATCAGTTGAGATTTTAGTCAAGAAATTCTTATTCTGTGCATCATACGTAACGATTAATGAATAGTCGTCAATTGAATTACCTACCAAATCCAGTAACAGAAAAGGAAGTTTCCTACAGAGACTTCCAATACTTGCTGTTCCATTATCAAAGTACTTCTTCATTACTTCGATATCTCTCTTGGTTGCGGTTGCTGCGTTTGTAATGTTCATAATTACAGCTCCAATGTAAATAATGTTCTCACCTGATCATGTCTCTTAAGTTTTTTACCTAATGCGCTTGCCTTATTTACATCGATCAGATGATGATCGTCATTATCGTTAAACAGTTTACCTATGTTACATATCTTTAGATGCTGTATACTAATATTTTTAGTACAATCATCAGGTATATTCAGATAAATGTCTTTCTTATTCATAGGACAAATAGCAAGAACATGCCAATTATTACCAGGAGTCATAATCAGTTTACCTAAGGAATCTTTCTTAAGTATTCTGTCGACTCTGACAATATTAGGTGCGCTTGCAACCATGTGAAATACAATAACATTTTCTACCTTATTAGGCAATGCATATACTAAATCAGTACGAGCACCTTTCGAAACATTTTTCCTGACTGTAAAATTAGATACTGTTTCTTCTGTTATTGTTCCGTTTCTATGAATTGCATAAAACGTTCTTGTTATCGGACAAATAACCCAATCTTTAAATATACCTTCGACCGATTTCTCAACTATTGAAGTCGATTTATCTGTCTTATTGATACATAACGTAAGTTCCTCTTTCGTATTCGGATAGCACAATACATCCTGACACCATATCTCACGAGATGGGTTGATCATTGGCTCCATACGATTATTCTTAACGATATATCTCCTTGGATACTTCGAATCGTAGAAATGTATAAACTTTCTGCAAGACCATTTAGTCTTAAGAAGATTAAGCATATCACGTTCATCGAAGAAATTGATTATACCTAAGTTTCCATATTGTACATACCCCTTAAATTCATCAGAATACCTTGTAATTCTGGATGTTTTATACTTTTTCTTGAGATATGAAACATCATCGATGATCATATCATCAATCCTATCCAACTGCTTCAGATTATTAGACTGATTTAACTTATTCTGTTCAAGCTTATTGAGTATTGCGGTTTTATTAGCTCTGGCTAAAGTAGCTAATGGCTGACCAACAATAATTTCAGCTTGCTTATAAGTTATCTTTTTATCTCTGAAAGCTCTATACAATTTCTCAGTAGCTTCTTCAGTAGTACTGCTGCTTCTGATAGTTTGAATAACTTTATCTACTTCATCACAGACTAATAGAATAGCTCTTAACTTAAGTTCTTCATGAAGCAATTCAGAACGTTTGTAGTTAAGATCACCTATTATCGATGCTCTGCGATTAGAGTACCATACCTCCAATAATTTCAACGGATTAACAGTAATAGCTTTACCATCTATCGAATAATTATAGATAGGATGGAAACTACTGGAAAAACATAACTCCGTTTTAATTGCTTCCCATGCTTCAAACGGATTTCTACCTGACTTAACTGGAAACAGATATTCAGCTTCATCTGCCGATAACTGATTGGCTGTTGCTATATAACTAAGATAATATTTAGCTTTACTTCTATTCTTATCAGAACCAGACTTAGTCGCTAAGATATTTCTAAAGTTAGATGTTACCACACCAAAATCAAATTCATACGGTACAGCTTTCAGCGTTATATCGTTTCCCGTAATTTCGACACAACCATCCATCTCGATAGGAACTGTATAATCCTCATTAGCATAGGCTTCTTCCAATGCTTCACGATTCTTAATCAGATTTCTTACCGGAAAAGACGGTATCATATACTTAACGTATTCCTTAGGATGCGGTATGTACAGACGATTGGTTCTACGCATAGTTGCGTAATGAATCACCATATCGCATACATCTTCAAATTGGATCATAGGGACTTTCGATTTGAATCCGTATCCTATTGTCGTATTGCCTAAAATCAACGCCGTTGGTAATCTGGGAATCAGATGCACTGGCTCTACAGTAAGAAAATCCTTAGTTGCGGTCATAGGCAGTGTACGACTATTCACGCCTTTCAAAAAGACGTCAGTGGCAAAGTCACTGTTTATAGCCTTAAGATAACGTGAACCCGCAGCACTGCCTGGATCGTAATATTCTCCATTCTTACCATCAATACGTACGAGCGGATTTCCTACTTTAAAATCCTGCGACATACGTATTGTAGCATCTTCAATAGAGGACTCACCACCAGTATGAGCTTCTCCTACGACTCCTAATAACTTCGTCAGTCCAGCGGGTCTTTCAAGCTTTCTACAGAACCAAACAATTCTCCGTTGTATCGCCTTAAGTCCATCAATAATATTGGGGAACTTATCGGCAATCACTGAAGATCCATAAGTGATAGAATCTTCTATAAGTTCCTGAGTACTGTTCTTATTCTTAGTGGTGATGAGATCCTCTTCCTTCATACCTTCTCAGTCTCCTTACTGTCTAAGGCAACCCGATTACCCATCGCATCAGTAGTGTTAACTACTATCTGCTTAGCGGAATCAAGTGTCTTATCAAAATCCTTTGGTATTCGACTGCTCTCGCTTAACGAGATTTCATGCAACTTACCATCCTTATCTTCAACCTTTAAGATGAGATCAACCAGCTGAAGATTAAGTAATGGAAGAATGTGCTCAGTCAAAAACTTCCAAGAAAGCTTATCCTTATAAAGCCCCTTCCTGGTGTTGCCTCTGTCACTTCCAGCAACATCCTCACGCATACCCTCTCGATTGGCAAATGCTTTATGCAGTTCAGTGTACTTAGCCTTACCAATACGATTCTTGATGAACAACCACCTGATGATTCGGGCTATTGCGTTACAATGAATATCCATCAACTGCTCAGGAGTAAAGATAGCGTCATTGCTATCTACATAATCATCTGGCGGTGTATCCACGGTCTTAGCGTGTATGTCCTGAAAGATTTTATCAAAATCTACCATACTAATTCCCTAACCTGATTAAAAAAATTCTGACTGGCATTCGCAACGTCATGCTAAACGTTACCAATCAGAATCCCTTGCACTTCAGTGATATATATCTTGAGATATATTGAATTTAGTACTGCTCACCTCTCAACTCAATAAGTTTCATTGCATTAGTTAACGCACCATTGTGAGTCAGTAAGACTTTCTTGGTTGAAGAATCGTCTTTACTGATTAACTTATAGTTATACTCAATATCACCTACATGAGTAATATGCGTTAACGACCTTGTTTTGGGATCCATAATAGTCTCAAGGCAATGCTCAGTCTCCATTTCACCCAATCCTTTATAACGATGAACATGCATAATATTTCTCAGACTTACCATGCACATATACAGCTGCATAGGCGACATTCTGGTA
>Ga0256404_1009196_pt1 | contig 14324 bp, 15 predicted proteins | sample RumenRJG_01DNA_FD_185990 | JGI IMG/M metagenome (GOLD analysis project Ga0256404, IMG submission 185990) | Bovine rumen microbial communities from Lethbridge, Alberta, Canada - RJG_01 | ecosystem: Host-associated > Mammals > Digestive system > Stomach > Rumen | place: Canada: Alberta | collected...
TATTACAATAACTGTTAAAGAGCACCGCTTAAGCTTGTTGAGCAGTATAAAAGCGAAATTATGCTTCCTTTGTTTACACCTGCTTTAAAAGTGTGAACTTAGTGGTGGTTCATAATTTCGCCATAATATGTTAATAATTTTGAGCATTTAATGAATACAGGAGATAGAGAAAATTTTGAGTTATTTAAAAAAATAACAAGTTTTGTAATGGATAGTAAATTTGATGAAAGTGCTGTTAATGGACTAGCAGATGTTAGCAAATATACTGTCAATTCAATAATAACAAATAGAATAGAACCAGATATTTCAAAATGCAATTGTAGTGCAAAAGCAGAATGGCATCCTTTATCAGACGATTCTCATCTTGAAGGAAATATAAGTTATGATGTCCAATACACGACTGATGGAAAAGAATACATAGTAACTTTACAAGATTATGCTGAAGTAACTTTAATGAATGGTAAAAATAATGAAAGTGGTAGTGATGAGTAGATCTTCTAAATAAAATCTTACTAAGAATTTAGTCAATTTTGGAAGAAGTGATGTAGTGAAGACAGAATGAAATGACACAGAAATGAATCTCTCTTGCAGAGATTACAGGCTTCTAGACCTACAGGCAGTGGCATTTACATAGTAAAAGAGATCCCTAAAAAAAAATAGAGATCTCTTTGAGCCTTTTAAAATTCCTTTTCCTAAGAAACAGATCAAAGATTAGTAACTATGATCTGCGGAGTTTAGGTTACACTTGCTTTAAAAGTGTGAACTAAGTGATAACTCATAACTTCGCCATAATATCATATTTAACAATTGAAATTTCACTATGGTTATTAATAAAAGAAAATGGCATTTAGCCTTATTTATGTACTTTATTAGCATTTGTTCTGTAACATTTGCTCAAACAAATGACTCTGTGAAGCAAGCAGAGTTGGAGCTAGAAATTGAAAAGACAAAAGCTTCTATTGATGATCTTGAAGCTAGTATCGCTGAATATCAAGAAAAGACTATTGTTTTAAAAAGAAAGACAGCTGATTTTGGCGATAAAAATAATGTAAAGACAACTGAGCATGTGCATGAAATTGACGAAAATAATAAAAATGAAAAACAGTATAATTTTAAGTTAATACAAAATATACAAGATCGCTATGCGCTATTTTTAAGCGCAGATGCTAGTGATTCTCCTATAGTTGAATCTAAGTCAAAAATCCTAGAAGAAGTAAAGGAGAAGTGCAAAGAAATTGATGTTGAACAATGTCAGTACGTCGTATTTAAGAATGGCTATATCAATTCAGACTCCATCGCAGCATTTGGAGAACTGAGAAAAGATAAAAACGCTAAAACAGTTGATTTTGAAGATTTATCAAATTCGACAAATAAAGAATTGTTGACTGATTTATTGAACAATGTCATTCTTGGATATCATATATCTTTTATTCATTTAATGGATGCGTATAATGACAATGAAGTAATAGCAGATGAAGATTTTAAAAATAGCGATTTTATATTAGAAGACGCATGGATAGATAAACTGACGAAGGATGATTTGGGATCCCCTTATATACAAACTATAGTTCCCAGAGGTGTGATTCAAGTAAAATTAGACATTAAAGATCCTTTTCTAAGGTTGATAAAGAAGGGAGATGTTGTTGTTGTGAGAGTTCATTCTACAGGATTCATGGATAATGTAGTTATGCTAGAAGGAAAAATTGTTGCTTTCAATAAAAACAAGCACCGTTATATGCTAATCAAGGGTAAAGCAATGGACATAAACGAACAACACATCAAAAACTAAATCAGTGCTAGAAGTCCTCATATTATTCATCGTGAAAATACAGGGGATAATAGCTCTAATTAGAGGCTCTTCGTGCATATTTATGGGTAAATAATTGAAAGCAGAACACGGTTAGAGTCTTAATCTAAGCTACTTTCAGTCCCTTACCACCTCGATTAGGAAGAGGAATAAATATATTTGAACATCCAAGTAAGATCATATCGAGCATATTTTGGATGTTCCTAAAGCCATAAGCTTTACGTAAAAACAACTTAATCTTGTTGTTTATAGACTCAACTCTAGAATTGCTCAGTTTAGTCTCAATGGTATTGAGGATATGCTCCTCATGTCGCCTAATTTTATAGGCAAGCTCTTTGAAAACTTGAATTCAGCTGTGAGTAGCTTTCCAAAAGAAAGACTTAAGCTCAGCTTTAGCTTCTTCTAAGTCAGGATACTTTAAAGCAAGTCTTAGTTGTTCTTTTAACTTGTAACCTAGGAACAGTCTTGGATCGGTATTAGCAATCATTTCAAGTCTGGCAGCCTGGTTAGAAGTAAGGTTCTCAGGAGCCTTCCCAAGAGTATAGGTAGAGGTTTTGATGTCTGTAGCTTTCTGTTTAGCTTCATTTAGCTTTTTATAAGCAGTATCAGACTTTTTAGGTTTACCTTTCTTACGCTTGGTCTCTTTAGCTTTGTCTTTATAGCTTGAGTAAGCATCTCTACTAGTTTCTTTACGAAGTTCATCTAAAGCATCCATAGCCCATGTAACCACATGAAAGGCATCACTACAGCGCTTAGCATGAGGTATGTACTTTTCTATACAGGCATTAATCCATTTGGCACCATCACCAGATACTGATTGGATGTTCTTTCTATGTTCTTGTGTAAGCTCTTCAAAGAACTGACTTAGAACTTCAGTACTGTGTCCTTAAGCACACCATACTACTTCGTTAGTGTCATGGTTAACTACGGTAGTGACATAGTTATGTCCTTTACGATAGCAGGTCTCATCTATACCGATGTTTACAAAACCGTCATATCGTTTCTTGATGTCAGGCTCTAGAACTTCTATTACTCTTGAGATACACCATCATGATGGTGTGCCAGTCACACTTTAGATATTCAGCTGCTACCTTCTTATTGATATTCATCGCAAGGAATGTAGCTGTCATATCAAAGTCTTTGGTGAACATTGAGCCAGAATATGCCCATGGTACTGATGCTGTCTTAATGCCATGCTCTTTACAACATACTCTTTTAGTAAAGCTGTAAAGCTCAACTACAAGGCTTCCTAAGTCTAATGCTCTCCATTTACGGTATACACGACTCTTGTCATAGACAGGACCTCTCTTACCACATACTGGCAACAGTTTGAATGACTCTTTCGTGGATGCAACATTACTCTTAAGACGGTAGTTCCTGTTTCATCTATATCTAAAACACAACTGCGTATTGCGCAATATAGGACCACACAATTCGTACTCGGGGATCATTTAGTTTACAACTAGGAGCAGCAATGTTTTCTAGCATCATTTCATGAGGAGGATCACCTAATTCACAACAAAGGATCTGCTACCCTCCAAATTGAGCAAAACACGGTTATTGTACAGTTAGTTTGTGACATTACCTTCATATTTGTGAATAGCTTCACATTTTCTTTTTTTAAGAAAAAGAGGAGGTGCGGGGGAGAAAAGGAAAACTTTTTCTTTACCTTGCCTTTAACCTTCTCTTCTTTACCAACCTTTGCGAATTCACTGCTGTCCATTTTAGAACCGACAACGATCAGTAAAAATATCTGATTTTTGTCTTCGTTCAAATTTAACCATTTTTTTAAAACTCATCCGATCAAAAGCGCCTCTGTAAGTTTCTATATTAAAATAGCGAGTCCATTCGAAGCCTAAACATCGGATGATGTTCTGTAAATCTTCATCAAACCAAGGTATCTGCAGTATATCTGTATTTGGTGCTCCTACTATCGTAAGATTGTTGTTAAATACATACTGAAAGAATCTCATTAAAGTCGGTCTTTCGTTTCTGCCTTTACCTTCTAAATTTCTGATTGTTAATCCATGCTGTTGCATGGTGTGTATTAAGTAATACTCTAATGCAGAGTAAACTAATCAAGCTAAACTCATAAGCCACAATAAAGCATCTATTCTTGATGGCTTCTTTAGGTAAATCGAATCAACAAAGAAGCGAGGATCTTTACATACTCTCCAACTTCTCTCAATAACAATCTGTCTCTTATAAGTACCTAAAAGTTCTGCCATAGTCCAATCATGTAATAATGACATACATCATTTCCTGCTCTATGGCTTGTTTTACTACCTCTTTATTGAGACTTACTGTTGCATGAACCTTTACAGCTTCTAAAATCTCTTTAGGCTTACTGCCATCTTTCTTAGGTCTGCCTCTGTTTCTCTTATAGACATTCTCGTAACGGATGTTTTCTACCTTACAGTAATTCAGCTTTTTTAAAAGAGCTTCTACCGCTTTCTGAGCATCAGGCAGACATTTGCATGGTTTGTTTTCCAACTTTTCAAATGCCTTTGATACTCTTATAAGCTCATTTTGAGCTTTCTTGGTTATGGTTTTAGTTTTCTTCTCTCTTAGAACTCCATTAGAAACAAGTAACCTTTTAACATTATTACCACCAATGGTACAGTCTTCACACCACATTCCTAATGGACTTTGTCCATCTTCTTCATTAGGAAATACTGGCTCAAACTGTTCTTCATTCTATATTGATAAAACTGAAATTATCTATAATCTTTTAAAAACTAAGAAAAGAGTCCTTATCTCCAGTCCACGCAGATTCGGAAAGACACTTACCTTAGATACTATTGGTACCTTATTTGAAAAAGGTGTATAACCATACTTTAAGGGAACCTGGATTTATGACAAATTGGATGAGCAAACATATCCAGTATTCAAACTTACATTTCTGCCTTTTTCAGGTAATTCTCTTACCACCTTCAAACAGCAGTTAAATCAGAGAATCTCTCTTTTTGCCAGAGATCAGAACTTAGATAAATATGTTGAAAATACAGAACCATCTTCATCAATGGAAAACTTTTGACTGAACTTGAAAAGACAAAAAAAAGAATTGTAATTCTGATAGATGAGTATGACTGTCAGATGACAGCCAACATCAACAATAAAGAACTGTACGACAGTTATAAAACAGTCATTCATGACTTTTTGGAGCTATAAAGGATAAGAAAGCCGTCAAATTTATGTTTGTAACCTAAGTTACAAGATTAAAGGATGTATCCATATTCTCGGTAGGCTCTGATATTAAAGATATATCCTGTGACAGTGCCTATTCCCAGTTAATCGGTTTTACAAAAGATGGAATTAAAAGTTCTGTATAGATTACTTAAAGCTTGTAGCATCATATGAGAATAACATCAGTGCAGAAAACGTAACTGAAGCTAAAACAAAACTTAATGAAGCTATAGAACAGATAATGACCCGTGACTACGGTAATATTCTGCCCAAGAAGAAAGAGCTTTTAAGAATAGCTGCAGTATTTAATGCCGAGCCTAAGATAAGAGCCTTTGCTTTGTACACTGCAGTCTGATGTATTTTTTTATACTATCTTAGGAAGAGAATAATTAGCGTTTCTGTGTGCAGGACAGTAATCGCAAAACAGTATCTGGTTAGGTTTTGTGAAAACTGATGGATCTTTTTTCTGATGGTTTCTCTTACTTTGAAAAAGATCATCGCAGAATGTACAATAAAAGCTTAAACATTATAATTTTAGGAGAGAACCGTGGTAGCTTCAATGGTACAGCAAAAGCCCATTAAATCAGCTGTAATTGTATCTAAAGTATATAAGCGTCCTGTGTCTGGAGCTATCAGAGATATTGCCTCAAAACTTTCAAGATTAGGTGTAAAGGTATATCTTGATGCTAATACCTCTGTAGGCTTTAACATTCCTGAAATTGAAAGCATCACCCGCCGTCAGATGAGAGATCTTGACCTTATCATAGTTGTAGGCGGTGACGGTTCTGTTCTCGGAGCTGCAAGAACCCTTGTAGATCTGAAAGTACCTGTGCTCGGTGTAAACCGCGGTCATCTTGGTCTTCTGACAGATGTAAATCCTGACAATCTTGAGGACAGTCTTAAAAAGGTGGTAAACGGTTATTACACCTTAGAGGACAGAACCATGATTGATGTTCGGGTTTCAAGAGACTCTCAGGATGGCGTGGGTGAACTGATAGGTCAGTCTCTTGCAACAAACGAAACCGTCATTCACTCTGGAACCATGGCTCATATGATGGTCTTTAAAGTAAGTATCGACGGCACCTATATGTACACTCTGCGTGGTGACGGTATTATCGTCAATACACCAACAGGATCAACTGCCTACTCACTGTCGGCTGGCGGTCCTATCATTGAACCTAATCTTGATGTTTTGTCACTGGTACCTATGTTTCCACAGTCATTAAATTGCTCTCCCATTATTATTCCTGGTAAATCAGAGGTCAGAATTGATTTTGAGTGCCCTGATGATATGGCTGAGCTGATTGCCATCAACTGTGACGGACAGGTAACCATGAGAGCTGATACCAAGAGCTCTGTACTTATAAGACAGCATCATATTCCTCTGACACTTATTCATCCTCAGGGATATGACTATTACAGCCTGCTCCGCCAGAAACTGGGATGGGCTCAAAGTCTTGTTTAGGACCAAACTTTCAGTTTGAGTCTGTTTTTGGAGTAGTTATGCTTGAACAATTAATCGTAAAAGACTTTGCTTTAAGTGATAAAAATACCCTTGATTTTCATAGTGGCATGACCTGTATTACAGGTGAAACCGGTGCTGGTAAATCATTAACTGTAGATGCTTTATCTATGCTCTTAGGTGCAAGAGCAGATGCTATGTGCGTAAGAACAGGCTGTGCTAAAGCAGAGCTTGATGCGGTGTTTTCAATTGAGAACAATCAGGCTGTTATCGATTTTCTAAACGAGCGTGAGCTTACAGCAGAGGATAACACTCTAATGCTCCGCCGTGTTATAGGAGCAGATGGTAAGTCAAAGTCTTATATTAACGGCTCTCCTTGTACTTTAGCCTTACTAAAAGAGCTAGGCTCTTACATTGTTGCAATTCACGGACAGCATGCAAGCATTAAGCTTATTGATAAGAACAATCAGCTATCCTTAGTAGACAGCTTTGGCAGATTAAAAGACAAAGTTGAAGCTGTAAAACTATCCTTTGATAAATATAATAAGAACCGTCAGCATTTGCAGGAACTAGCAGACGAGCAGCTAGCTGGCGCTCAGACCTATAAGACCTTACGTTATGAATTAGACTTATTAAATAAGCTTGATCTGCACGAAGGCGACTATGAGCAGATAAGCTCAGATTATGATGCCCTGCAGCATCAGACACAGGCATCAGATGCTGTAGCTTTAGCTCAAGGTGTGCTTGAGAACGAAGAGCACAACATCATTGATATCATTTCTGCAAGAATTACCGATTTATCAAAAGTAGCTGTCTTTGCTAAAGACAGTATCGATCCTATTGTTGCAGATCTTTCAACTGCTTGTGAGCATTTGGATTTAGCTCGTGAAAAGTTAGATTCACTTACCTTAAAGGCTAATCCTGCTTTAGTTGAAGAGTTATCTGACAAACTCTCAAAATGCCACGAATTAGCTCGCCGTTTTGAGATAAAGCCAAACGAGCTTTATAAGATTAAAGACAAGTTAGAAAAAGATATAGAGCACTTTTTATCTTTAAAAGAGCAGATAGCATCATTAACTGCTAACGTTAAAAAGTTAAGAGATGCCTATGAGACAGAAGCTAGAGAGTTATCAGACTTAAGAGCAAAAGCTGCTACAAAGATGTCTCAGGATGTAACTTTAAAGATTAGAACCTTAGCAATGCCAGATGGCGTGTTTGAGGTTAAAGTAACTCGTGATGAGACTATAAGACCTAGAGCTACAGGTCGCGACAATGCTGAATTTTTGTTCTCAGCAAACCTAGGAGAAGCACCAAAAGATTTAGGTGCTGTAGCCTCAGGTGGTGAGTTATCACGTCTTGCTTTAGCAATTGAGGTTTTAACCTCACGTAAAGGCTCGACACAGACATTGATCTTTGATGAGGTTGATACTGGTATCTCAGGTCGTACGGCTTCTGCTGTAGGTGAGCTGTTACACCTTTTAGGTAAGGATGTGCAGGTAATTACCGTAACTCATTTACCACAGGTTGCAGCTGCTGCTGATCATCAACTCTTAGTCTCAAAATCTCAGCAGGGGCAGAATGTAGTCTCAAATGTATCTGAGCTTGATAATGATGGTCGAGTCGAGGAAATCTCTCGTATGATGGGCGGTAACGTTGTAACAGAAGCTACTCGTCAAAGCGCTCAAGCGCTGTTAAATAAAGCCAATCAAAAAGCTTAATACAGGTTGCTTACGTGAAAAACAATACCGTCTTTGTAAAAGGAAATCTTAAGGTTCATATCCGCTGGGCTAATGTGACCGATGCTAGCAATATCGCTCGCCTTGAACTTAATGCCTCTCATTATGAGAATCGCAGGGAACCTTTTACCTTTACCCATCCTCAATTTACTGCACTATGGGAGAACCGTCTTTCTGATGAAAATTATCGGACAGTGCTTGCTTGTGGTGCAAAAAATCTCTATGGTTTCTTAACTTTTAAAAATGAAATAGAGTCAGGTAAAATTCTCGCACTGTATATCGATCCGCTTTATATGCGCCTTGGAATAGGTAAACTCTTACTTCAGACAGCAGAACAGATGGTTAGAATCAAGGGCGGATCATCAATCGAAGTTGATGTGGAAGTGCTCAATAAAAGGGCAATCAGCTTCTACACCTCGTTACAATTTGCAAAAGTAAGTGTAAAATTAGACCACTTAATTGTTATGCGAAAGGAGTTTTATAATGCTTAAGGTTGGTATTGTAGGTTTAGGCGGACGCATGGGACACGCACTGTGGGACTGCTGTTTAGGTCTTGATGGCGCAAAGGTTGTATGCGGCATTGATAAGAGCACCGATACACTACCATCAGGCTGCAATGTTGAAGTTGTAGATGAGCCTTCAAAACTGTCAGCAGCTCCTGACATGTTCATCGATTTCTCTCGTCCAGAGTGCTCATTAAATATTCTTGAATATGCAAAGCAGCATAACTGCAAAGTTATCTTAGGTACCACAGGTTTCGATTACGAGCAGCGCGATAAGATTAAGGAATACTCAAAGCATATTCCTATCGTTTTTGCTGCTAACTTCTCTGTTGGTGTTAACGTTTTATTAAACCTTGTTAAAAAGACAGCTCAGATCATGGCTGATGCTGATATCGAAATTGTTGAAGCCCACCACCGTTATAAGGTAGACAGCCCATCAGGCACTGCTTTAGCAATTGGCGAGGCAGCTGCTGAAGGTCGTCACGTAAATCTAAAAGACGTTATGGTAGCAGGTCGTAACGGTATTACTGGCGAGCGTATCTACGGTTCTATTGGTTTCTCATCAATCCGTGGTGGTGATATCGTAGGTGAGCATACTGCTATGTTCTGCTCAGAAGGTGAGCGCGTTGAGTTAAGCCATATTGCAACCTCACGTCAGACCTTCGCTCGTGGAGCATTCAGAGCTGCTCTATGGCTTGAGAACAAGAAACCAGGTTTATATGATATGAATGAAGTTTTAGGTCTGAATAAGGCGTAAGCTTACCTTTATTCATACAAAAGCCAGAACCTAAAATCGTGGTTCTGGCTTTTTCACATCAATACTTACATCAAAGAACTATCTTACATCTATTATTTCAATTACATTAAAGCCGCAAGAATACCTCCATCTACAGGGATCTCTGTACCTGTTACAAAGTCAGATAGAGGGGAAGCTAAGAATAAAGCTACTTTTGCTACATCCTCAGGTTCACCAATTCTGCCCATAGGAGTTCTGCCTACTAACTTTTGAGTAAGCTCTTTGTTGTTTAAAATGCCTTTGGTCATATCTGTTTTAATGTAGCCAGGAGCAATCGCATTTGACTGAATATTGTATTTTGCCAACTCTACAGATTGAGTCTTGGTTAACATCTTAATCGCACCTTTTGAAGCACTATAAGCTGCCATACCAGGACTGGTTACATCAGCTAAGATAGATGCAAGATTTATGATTTTGCCAGCACCTTTTTCTTTCATCATCGGGAAGCATTTCTGACTTAAATTTAAGGCAGCTGTAAGATTGGTATCTAGAACTTTATCCCAAAGCTCAATATCAGTAGTTTCAATAGAATTTGAGTTAGCAGTGCCTGCTGCGTTAACCAGAATATCAATAGAAATACCGTCAGCTTTAAAGCGCTTGAATACCTCTTCTACAGCAGTATTAGAAGTAATGTCACAAGGAACAGCAAATACTTCTTTACCTGTAGGATCTAACTCCTTTGCTGTGGTAGAGAGCTTGTCAGCACTCCTTGCCATGATATAGATCTTAGCTCCATTCTTATTTAGAATGCGGGCAATCTCTTTACCTATACCTTGACTTGCACCGGTAACTAGTGCGGTTTTGCCTTCAAGTAACATAAAAAGCTCCTTAGTTTTATTCTTATCTTTTCTAAAGTTTAGGTCAGATTTTGAGTATTTAAAGTGAAGTGATAAATCTAATGCTAATTTTGTTAGCTGTAACAACGTTTTGATTTAATGGATTTTTTTTATTGTAAAAAGGTGCTATAGGAGGAATGAAATTGAAAAAACAGAGCCTAAATAAAAGTTAGTAGACATTTGTCTACTAACTTTAAAAAAGCCTTAAATGAGCTATACCTTAGATTATCAGCTCAGCTAAAGTCAAACCTAGAAGACAGGCACATGTAAGACCGATAAGTCTAGGGAGCATAAAAGAGTGGTTTAAATAGTATTTTCCAATCTTTGTGGCGCCTGAGATATCAAAGTTTACAGTTGCAATATCTGAAGGGTAATTTGGAATAAAGAAGTAAGCATAGGTCGCAGGCATCAGACCAATTAAATTGGACCTGGCAGACCGATTGCTGCTGCAACTGGTATTAAGATTTTAGCAGTTGCTGCCTGAGAGTTTACAACGATTGATACAGCTGCTAACGCAAAAGCAAAGGTCCAGGGACTTTCCCTTACCATATTACCATATTGGTAATGACAGCTTTAAACTCTGGCATTGCAGCTGTAAAGTAAGTATCAGCCATCCAGGCGATACCAAAGATAGCAATACAGGCTGTCATACCTGACTTGAAGACTACTGTATCAGCTACATGGTTAACAGGAGTCTTTGTACCAATCAGGATCACTGCGCCAAAGGCTAACATAAGCATCTGAATTACCATGCTCATGGATACTGCAGTATCACCAACCATTCTAACTTGAGGAAATACAGCAGTTAAAACGATAAGCAAGAGCACAGTAAAGAACATCAACACTGCAACCTTTGACTTTGTTGGGATCACTTCATTTAAAGTGGTATTAAAAGACTTTTCAACCTCAGCTTTAAATTCAGGATCATTTCTCCTTTCTATAAAGTCAGGATCTTTTTTAAGATCTTTACCTCTAAAGTTAGATTATAAAGAAAGTAACAGTACACCTACTAATGTAGCAGGAATGTTGACCATTAGGATCTTAAATAGTGTCAGATCTTCAAGGCCAGGAATTTGTAAAACATCTTTACCAAGATAACAGGCAACTACAGCTGAAATAGGGGAGGACTACAAGTCCCATTTGAGAGACAACAGAGGCTGCAGCCATTGGTCTTTCAGGACGTATTTTATTTTTTAGTGCAATATCTCCAATGATTGGCATGATGGTGTATACAGCATGACCTGTACCTAACATTAGAGTAAGACTGTAGGTTACCAATGGTCCAAAGAAAGTGATCTTTTTATGATCTTTACGCAGCACGCTCAGCGTACTGCAGCATACACTTAAGTCCTCCTGATGCTTCTAAGATTGAAGCACAGCTTACAACTGCAATGATGATAAGCATTACATTAATAGGAGGTGAGGCAGGTGGCATTCTTAAAATAAAGACTTCAATACACAAGCCTACACCAGAGACTACACCCAGTCCCATACCACCATGCTGCCTATATATAAGGTAGCAATTAAGAATATAAATTCAGCTATGAGCATTTAATCAATTCCTCATATTTTCAATTTTTCACAAAATGACGTGAAATTATATATAAATCTACAAAAAATGGCAAAAAATTGAGCAAAAACTCTCAAAAATTGGGTAAATTCAGTATTTTAATGTTAAGTGTAGTGAATTTAAAATTCGAAAACTAAATGTAGTGATTCAATCCATTGTTAAAGCAACATATATCAATAAATCAATGTCTAATTAACATTACAAAACAGTCCAAATAGAACTTTCCGTATTCTGGAGATCTGTCATACAGATCTCATTTTTTTAAATTCATCTAGTCATGTTGTCTAATTTAACAAAAAGAATATTGCTATTTTTTTTTTACGCTTATTCTTAAAACAGAAATAAGAAATATATGTGCCTCTAAATTTGATTTGAAATATAGGTAGTTATATAAACAAAAAAGGAAACACAAAAAGTTTAATTGTAGGAGTATTTATGAGTGAAAAAATTTGTGTTGACGATCTTTCTTCATTAGGACCAAAACTTATATCAGAGCATCGCAGCTTTGTTATTTGTGGTGCACAAGATACTAGTAACGTAGCAAGCAAGGTTGAGTCTATGGTTGAAAAAGCAGGCTATAAATGCCGTGTCTACACCGCAAATAGAACAGCAGTGGCTGGTGGTGCATCCTTGCTAACAGGTTTTGGACTTGCAGCCTTGGCAGGAATTGCATTTCATAATCTTGTGACTTGGGATCCTGACTATGAAATCTGTAAACATCCGGTTGATGATACCGTAGAAGTCAATTGGAAGCGTTGATCTAATCGTTATATCAAGCGATAAAGTCAGATACAGGGACTGATAAGTACTTAATAGTGAATTTTCTGAGCCATTGTCTTACAAGAAAAGCTCAAAGAAGTAGTTATGATTTCTTCAATGACAAGCAAATATGTGTACATTCCAAGTCCTGAGTATGGTGCTTTGATGGAAACAGCACAACGTTGTAAAAGTAAACTCAGAGATTTAACTTCTCACAAAAATGACGAATTTACGGTTACTTGCGTTGGTTTGTACAATCAAGGAAAGAGTCAGTTGCTCAATGCATTGGTTAGTGACTGCAACAACAGCACTTTCTCTGTGTCAGCTCGCAGAGAAACTGTTATCACGAAGAAAGTCAAATGCGGGGATATTGTGTATGTTGATACACCAGACGTGAATGCTCCATATGAACACGAGCGTATTACCATGAATCGATTTCAGAAATGTGATGTTATTGTGTTCGTAATGTGTAATGACGGTAGTGTTGAAGATAGAATTGTTTATGACAAAATAGCTGTTAATTTAGCTTTGGATCAACTATCAAAAATTGAAAATAGTCTTCCTTCCGAATATTTTTTTAAGAATTTGTAATGCTCTCGGTTTTAAGTTAACTAAGTGTGGGGTATGTTGCAGCTACATAGGGTCAGTGCTTAGTTAGTTTATCTTCAGATGGCAGATGAAGTTTATGAATAAGTTCAATTTTTTTGTGAAAAGCGATAAGAATGTGAAGTTTAAACCTTTAAAGATAAGCTGTGATGTTAAAAGGAGTTTAGTTAATGTCTTACAGATGTGATGCTGACTTGGAATTTCTATCAAAATGCAGTGATAGTGATTTACAAGATTTATTTGAATGTTTAATTAAGGATAAAGATGGTGATTATAGGTTAACTGAAATGCTTACTACACTGGATAGTTACAAACAAAATTATCCTCATCATAGTAAATATTGGAAAGAATTAGCAGATGAATTGCAAAGCTTTGGTGGAAATACTTTTGTTAATTTTTTTAGGCGTGGAGGTGTCTTATATAAAGAAGTATTAACAGATGTTTGCGAAAAATTAAATGTCAACTTTAACAAAAATTCATCAACAGAACTGATTGAGAGATACATGTTTCAAAAGTTGTTTTCTGACGTAGTAGAAAATATGGATGAAGCAGATAGAAAGCAACTGTATGATAGTATTTCAAGAACAACAGCAGACAGTATTTTGGATTATAAACCACAAGCGCTTAATTCAATCGCTATGGTTGCTTTTAAAGCTGGAGGTTTTGCTTCTTACAAAATTGCTGTAATAGTCGCTAATTTTGTGTGGAAACTAATATTTGGAAAGGGGCTTTCGTTTGTTGCAAACCAAACTTTGACAAAAGCTTTGAGTTTGTGGTCCGGTCCTATAGGTTGGGTAATAACGGGAGCTTGGACAGCCCTGGATATAGCAGGTCCAGCTTACCGAGTAACAATACCAGCTGTAATACAAGTAGCTCTTCTTAGAATGAAGATAAAAGAAGAAACTGGTAATCAATTATTGGTTCTTCCGCAAAAGAGTTGCTACCTAAAAATAGGTAGTGAAAATTGTCATTAAGATCTTAATAAAAAAGGTCGTTTTCCGTATGATTGTAATTGGAAATAAAAACATAGGAAGACGACCATGACTGATATCGTATCACAATT
>Ga0256404_1009197_pt1 | contig 14324 bp, 11 predicted proteins | sample RumenRJG_01DNA_FD_185990 | JGI IMG/M metagenome (GOLD analysis project Ga0256404, IMG submission 185990) | Bovine rumen microbial communities from Lethbridge, Alberta, Canada - RJG_01 | ecosystem: Host-associated > Mammals > Digestive system > Stomach > Rumen | place: Canada: Alberta | collected...
ATGATCCGCAGGAGGGATCCTGAGGTCCTGATCATTTTTATTACGAACAGATCCGATTACGCGGTACGCGGGTATGAGGTCGACGCGCTTGACTATGTCGTCAAGCCCGTTGAATATTTTGCGTTTTCACAGAAACTTGACAGGGCTGTCTCCCGGCGAGGCAGAAGCAGGGACTATCACATCATGATCCATGCCGACGGCGGACTGTACAAGCTGTCGGCATCCCAGATCCTGTTCGTAGAGAGCGAAAGACATAACGTGCATTTTTATACGACGACAGGGAAAGTCACTTCCCGAATGAATATGCACGAAGTTGAAGAGCTCCTCAAAGGATTCGGATTTTACCGCTGCGGAAAGGGATATATCATTAATCTAGATAAGATTGATTCATTTTCGGACGGGATCTGCCGCATCGGCAGTTGCAATGTTCCGGTCAGCCGGGCCAAAAAGAAAGAGTTTATGAATGTGCTGGCAGACCATATGAGCAGCAGGCTGCTATGACAAAAACGGAGGAGAAATGGAACTGATCAACGATATTCCGCGATTGTACACCGGTCTTGCTGAATGGGCAGGCTGCCTTGTCGTACTTTTGAACTGCCGCAGGAAGGTTCAGACCGCGCCGTTTATCGCGATCAGTGCCGCCGCCGTTTTCATACAGTGCGGATTTCTGATGATAACTGCGGATATCGGAGCCGGGATCGTTTGGATCCTGGTGATGACCGCAGCTTTCTTTTTAATGTGTCTGTATATCTTTCTGTGCGGCGGCACTACCGCGAAGGGAGCGGTCTATGGCGCGGCCGCCGCATTTCTGCATGCGGAATTTGCCGCGTCACTTGAATGGCAGCTGCATTTCTGGCTCCTCAAGCGTATCCCGGTCGGCACGCCGTTTTCTGTTCTGCTTCTGGCGACCGTTTATCTGATCGTCTTTTCCCTTTTTTACTATCTCTTGAAGCGCCATATCACAGAGGAATATATAAGGAGCCTGACCTGGAAAGAAGTAACCTCTATATCTATACTCATGCTGTTTGTGTTTGCATTCAGCAATCTCTCTTTTTTCTTCTCCGGATCCCCTTTTTCAGGGCGGGTCCAGGAAGACATCTTTGCGATCCGCACGCTGGCGGACGGCTTTGGAATCGCTGTCTACTGGGGATTTCAGATCAATATTTCCGAACTTCTTACCCAAAAAGAACTGTATGCCATGCGCCATGTCCTGAGCAGCCAGTATGAGCAGTTCTGCAACTATCAGGAAAGCGAAGAAATGCTCCATATGATGCAGCATGACCTCAAACACCAGATCGAGGGCCTGCGCGGCGAGACCAATGAGCAGAAGAGAGAAGCCTGGTTGGACAAGATCGAGAATGAGCTCGACAAATGGTGGCTGCCTCAGCGGACAGGCAACGCTGTATTTGATACCATCCTCTCTGCAAAACTCAGAAAAGCGAGGCAGCTGGACGTCAGGATCACATGCGTGGCGGACGGCGCTCTTTTGAACAAGCTCCATGTGGCGGATATTTGCACGATCTTCGGAAACGCTCTCGACAACGCTCTGGAAAGTGTGGTGATGATCCCGGATCCGCAGAAAAGGCTGATCCATGTCTCGGTCTCCGCACAGAAAAACTTTATTTTCATCAACATTTCGAACACGCTGGGAACGGACCTGATCGAATCGGAGGACTCGCTCCTGACGACAAAGGAGGATAAGAAGAATCACGGCTACGGGCTCAAGGGAATTAAGTACGCAGCCGGAAAATATGGCGGCTATGTCGCCTATAAAGCAGAAGACGGGTGGTTCAGGCTCAACATCCTGATCCCTATGTAAGCAGTCCAAAAGGCATGCCGGTTTTCTCCGGCATGCCTTTACCGTTTGTGATCAAAAAACGACGTTTCATGTCAGAACCGACTATCAGGCAGGCAGTATTGGTAAAATAATAAAATATATGTACTGTAACTTTTGTCACAAGGTACTAGGGGAGGAACAAGATAATGAGAAAAAATCTGGCACTAATCTTATCAGCTGCCCTTATGATCACGATGATGTCAAACGCGGTAATACCAGCGCTCGCGTCAGAGGGATCGGCGGATGATCCGTACAAGCTGATCCTCACGGAAGAGCCGAAACCTTCGTCCGGCTCCCGTAAGGCGGCGGGCGATGCCGCGGCTGCTGCAGCGGCAGAGCAGGCTGCTCAGACGGAAGGATCCGACACGAGCGATCCTTACAAGGGCGGCGGCGACAACAGCGATCCTTACAAGGGGACCGGCGGCGATACGAGCGACCCGTATAAGGGAACCGGCGGCGATGCCGCTGCATCAACAGGCGCAGCAGCGGCAGAACTCGCGGCGAACGCGGAGAACTATGTTCCCGAGCCCGGCGCAGGCGCGAAGTATACGGTGACGGTCACACCTGACAACTGGGTGAAGATCGAAAATGAAGGCGGGGCGACCCTCGGCCTGTCCCAGAAATCCGGCGTGAAGATTATTGAAGAAGACGGATTGGCCTTCAAGGATCTCAACCAGAACGGAAGCCTGGACGAATATGAAGACTGGCGAAAGCCCGCGGAAGAGCGCGCGCAGAATCTGGCGGAGCAGATGAAAGGCGAGGAAAAGGCGCTGATGCTGGCACATGGCGGCTGGGACGGCGATTTCACGACAGAGCCTCTCACTGCGGACGACGCATCGGCTGTTTATCTCAAGGCCGGCGGAAGAGGCGGTGTTACCCGTGCGATCTCCAACGGCGGCGGAGCCCACGCGAAATGGACGAACGCGCTTCAGGAAGTGGCGGAGAGCTGCTTCTATGGTATTCCCGCAATGATCTCCATCGATCCCTGCAATATTTCGGGCCTTGTTGAGAGCGTTTCTCTCGCCTCTACGATGGATCCCGCACTTGCTGCTGAGATCGGCAAGCAGACCGCGAAACAGTACCGCGCGGCAGGCGTTACCGCTCTGCTCGGACCGCAGGTCGACATTTCTTCGCCCATTATGAGCCGCGCAGGCGGAACTTACGGCGAAGATCCGCAGCTTACACTTGACATTGCCACCGCATATGTCAACGCAATGCAGTCCACTTATGATGAGAACGGCGAAGACCTCGGATGGGGCAAGGAGTCCGTATACTGCTTCACGAAGCACTACGGCGGCGCAGGCTCCACAGAAGGAGGACGCGATGACCACACTTATGCAGGCAGATATACAGTATTCCCGGGAGAGAATCTGGAAGCACACCTGATCACCTATTTTGACGGCGTGTTCAACCTTCCCGGAAAGACCGGAAAATCCGGCATCATGACTGAGTACGCGATCAACGTCGACAAGGACGGCAATCCCTTCGGCGGAGAGTACGCGGGCGCTTACAATGAATTCATGTACAGCCTTTTGGACGAAGTCGGCTATGACAGCTTAAGGATCACAGACTGGGGCGTATTCGGCGGACTCGGAGAGAAGACCGGAGGTCTGTGGGGAACAGAGAGCCTCAGCGAACCTGAGCGCGTAGCACTCGGATTTGAGCGCGGTGTGAACATCCTGGGCGGCTATGGCGGCTACGGCGGAATCGGCGCGATCGCTGAAGGCTACAATGTACTTGCCGGCAGGATCGGCGAGGAGGAAGCGAACAAGATCCTCACAAAGGCAGCATATAACTACATCGTCGTGATGATGAATCTCGGAATGTTCGAGCAGCCTTATAATGACAGCGCTTATGCGGATTCCATTATCTTCAGCCCGGATTCGAATGCGTTCGGCCAGCAGACACAGGACGCCTCTGTCGTCATGATCAAGAATGACGGCGTGCTTACCGGAGAAGCTAAAACAGAGAAGCCGAAGGTCTATGTGCCTTACGTCTACAGCACGGGATTCTCCGCAAACTGGATGATGGGTGTCAATGAAGGCACACCTTCCTGGGCGCCCGGACTTGATCTCGAGACGCTCGGTAAATATTTTGACGTTGTGACGGATAAACCCGGCACCGCAACAGGAGAGCCGGATGCGGAAGGAAAACCGAAGTTTACCAAGGATGATATTACAAGAGCGACCGCAGAGGAGATCGCAGGCTGCGATTATATCCTCGTAGGAATGACAGGCGCTTTCAGCGCGTCCTACAACTCCCACCTGCAGGCAGCTTTCGGCGCTCCCAGAGACCTGACAGGAATAGAGGACTTCTATTATCCCGCTTCTCTGCAGTATGCCGAGTATACAGCAGATACCGCCCGTGATCCTTCGATCAGCGGCAACACTGTCGACGGCGTGAAGGAAAACCGTTCCTACAAGGGAAGAACTGCTCCGGCAGATCCCAACTACGGACATCTTGAAGCGCTTCAGTACGCTGATTCCGTTGCCGGCGACATCCCTGTGATCGCGGCAGTCAGCATGGAAAGAGGCATGGTCTGGACGGAAGTCGAGCCGCTCTGCGATGCGATCTTCGTATCCTATAACGCGCAGAAGACGGATTCCGTCGCACGGATGATCCTTGGCCAGATCGAGCCTGCCGGACTTCTGGTATTCCAGCAGCCGGCATCCATGGAAGCGGTCGAAGCGCAGACAGACGACGTTCCCCGCGATATGGAATGCTACAAAGACGCGGCAGGAAACACCTATGATTTCGCGTTTGGTATGAACTGGGCAGGCGTCATCAATGACGGACGTACCGAGACATATTCCGCGGAACCTCTGACAAAGGTGCAGAGCCACGACTTCGGCGACAAGTTAAAGACGGCGGCAGCAGAATAACGGACGGCCGGGCAAGACCCGGACGTCCTGCTGCATCGAATTAATCAACATAGATAAGGAGGAAGAAAATGCTTAATTTTCTGTCAACACTGCTGTCCCCGATATTTACGCCGATGGGAGTCAGCCAGGCGGACCTCAACGCATATCTGAATCAGCTGTCCGGCTATGTGTATGCGATCCTCTTCGTGATCATCGCGATGATCGCTATCATGATCGGGGCACATTGGGCAAAAAAGGGAAACCGCGCGATCATCCGCCTGGTCGCCGGTCTCGGCGCGCTGGCGGCAGTAGTAGGAATCGTAAACGCGATCTGCTTCGGCCCTATGTACAATAACGTTTCCGGTTTCCTGAACGCTTCCAAGGTCAATCTTTCTGAGGAAACGGTAGCGCAGAGCCGCGCGACAGTACAGAAAGTCGGTGAAGAGGGAGTGGTCCTTTTAAAGAACAACGGGATCCTGCCCCTTAACGTGGAAGAAACGAAAAAACTGAACGTGTTCGGCTGGTCTTCCACCAATCCGATCTACGGAGGAACCGGATCCGGATCCTCCAGTTCCGCAACCGCGGTCAGCATCCTGCAGTCCATGAAGGACGCCGGCTTTGAGCCCAACGAGGGCCTCTCCGGCATGTATGTGGAGTACCGCGCGGAACGTCCCACGATCGCCATGGCGTCTCAGGACTGGACAGTTCCGGAGCCGCCGGTCAGCGTCTACAACGACAACATGATGAAAGCGATCCACGAGTATTCTGACACAGCTGTCATCGTTATCGGCCGAAGCGGCGGTGAAGGCGCAGACCTTCCCACCGATATGAAGGCGGTCCTCGACGGAACTTATAATCCCGCGGAAAAGGTCTCTGCGGCGCCCGGCAACTACGGCTATATGAATGCGGTTGCATGGAACAATGGCGCATATGATGACTTTGAGGCGGGCGAGTCCTACCTCGAACTCTCCGTGACTGAAGAGAATCTGGTCAAGAAGGTTTGCTCCGAGTTCGATAAGGTCATCGTGATCATCAACGCGAACAACGCAATGGAACTGGGATGGGTAGATGAGTATCCTCAGATCGGTGCCGTTCTTCTGGCACCCGGCTCCGGTATCACAGGATTCGCTGCACTCGGCGAAGTCATGAGCGGCGCAGTGAACCCTTCCGGCAGAACAGTCGATACATTTGTAAAAGACCTGTTCGCTACACCTTATATCAACAATATCGGCCAAATGTCCTTCACCAATGTGGATGACCTGAAGGCACAGATCGCTGCCGCAGATCCTGCATATGAGGGAACACTCTCCTTCGTCAACTATGTCGAAGGCATCTATGTAGGCTACAAGTATTATGAGACCGCTTCCGACGATGGCGCGATCAAATATGAGGATCATGTCCAGTATCCTTTCGGCTACGGTCTCTCCTACACGACCTTTGAGCAGAAGATCGAGAACTTCAAGGCGGACGACAAGGCAGTCACTTTCGACGTCACTGTAACGAATACAGGCAGTGTCGCCGGCAAGGATGTCGTGGAAGTATACTTCACGCCTCCGTATACCGACGGCGGTATTGAGAAGGCTTCTGTTAACCTTATCGATTTCGCGAAGACCGATGTGATCGAGCCCGGCGCTTCCCAGACGATCAATTTCGCGATCAATACCGAAGACATGGCGGCTTTTGACTCCGAAGGCATTAAGATTCAGGGCGGCGGCTATATCCTCGAAGCAGGAGAGTACAAGATCTCCCTTCGCGCCAATTCCCATACTGTTCTGGCTGAGCAGGCATTTACGATCGCCGCGGATGTCGACTACAGCAAGAACGGAAGAGAAAGCGACAAGATCCCCGCTGTAAACCAGTTCCAGGAGTATGCGAGAGGTGATTTCGAAGTTCTCTCCCGTGCGGGTAAGTTCGCAAACTATGACGCTACATGCGGACGCAAGCTCACAGATGAGGATTTCCAGATGGATGACGCAACACGCGCCAAGATCGAGGAATACGCATTCGGCACCTATGACAGTACAAAATATAATGATCCCGCAGATGAGATGCCTACTACCGGCGCCAAGAACGGCCTCAAGCTGGCAGACCTGACCGGAAAGCCTTACGATGATCCCGCATGGGACCAGCTGCTCGATCAGCTCTCTTTTGAAGACATGGCGACCATGATCAACGTCGGCGGCTGGCAGACAGCTCCGATCGAATCCGTCGGCAAGGTCGGAACTTCCGATTGCGACGGACCTGCAGGTCTGTCCAACTTCATCACCGGCGCTTACGGAAGCGCTTACCCGGCAGAGACATTGATGGCTATGACATGGAACAAGGATCTCGCTTACGAGATCGGAACCTCCATGGGCCAGGAGTATCAGGACGCCAACAACTACGGCTGGTACGGACCTGCGATGAACACGCACAGAAGTGCATTTGCAGGAAGAAACTTCGAGTATTATTCCGAGGACGGCGTTCTGGCAGGCCTCATTGCGGCGGCTGAGATCAACGGCGCGTCCACAAAGGGCGTATATCCTTACATCAAGCACTTCGCGATGAATGACCAGGAAACCAACCGCTGCTCCTTCCTTCTGACCTACGCACCCGAGCAGGCTTTCCGTGAGATCTACTTAAAGCCTTTCGAGATCGCGGTTAAGAAGTACGAAGGAACTGCTCTCGCCGCCATGTCCGCGTTCAACTGGATCGGAACAGAGCCCGGCTGCGCGAACAACGAACTGCTCAACACAGTTCTGCGCGATGAGTGGGGATTCAAGGGAATGGTCGAGACGGACTACAACGGCTCTTACGGCTACCAGATCACCGATCACTGCATCCGCAACGGCAACGACCTGATGCTCGGCTTCAACGGCGCGGCATCCAATGTGCTTTCAGACCAGAGTGCAACTGCTGTCAAGGCCATGCGCCAGGCTTGCAAGAACATTCTCTACACCGTCGGCAACAGCGGATACTACACCATCAATGAACAGACGTCAGGCGGACTGACCCGTATGCAGAAGATCTTCTATGGAATCGACGCCCTTACAGCAGCTATCGTAATCATCCCGCTGGTACTTGTATTTATGAACCGGAAGAAGAAAGCGGCTTAACAAGGAGGTTCAATGAAGCACAAAGAATTAATTGATCAGTTGACGCTGGAGGAAAAGGCAGCCCTGCTCGGAGGCAAGGGAGAGTGGGATTCCAGAGATATTCCCCGGCTGAACATCCCGTCGATGATCATGTCGGACGGCCCTCACGGGCTCAGGCGCCAGGCGGGAGCGGGAGATCACCTTGGTCTCAACGCATCCCTTCCTGCAACCTGTTTCCCGACAGCCGCAACAATGGCGGGCAGCTGGGATAAGGACCTCGGAACAGAGGTCGGCGTCGCGCTGGGCGAAGAGGCCAAGGCGATGGGCGTCAATATTTTGCTCGGCCCCGGTATGAACATCAAGAGAAGTCCTCTGTGCGGACGAAACTTCGAGTATTTCTCGGAAGACCCTTATCTGGCGGGCAGGATGGCCGCTTCCTACGTGAAGGGCATCCAGAGCCAGGGAGTATATTCCTGTATCAAGCACTTTGCGGTCAACTCCCAGGAGGAGCGCCGCATGGCGATGAACGCGGTCGTTGATGAGCGCACCCTGCGCGAGATCTATCTGACCGGATTTGAAGTGGCAATTGATGAGTCGAAACCAGGCGCGGTCATGACTTCCTACAACCAGGTTAACGGCGAGTATGCCAACGAGAGTATGCATCTGCTTAAGGAAATCCTTCGCGGTGACTGGAATTACGACGGATTTGTGGTCTCCGACTGGGGCGGAGCGAACGATCACGTGACGGCAGTCAAGGCCGGTTCTGATCTGGAAATGCCCGCTCCCGGACTCGGCTCCGCGAGGGAACTGGTGGAGGCAGTCAAGAACGGATCCCTTTCCATGGAAGATCTGGACGCCCGCGTGGACGAGCTGCTGGACGCGGTATTGACTACCACAGAGGCTGCTAAGGGCCACAGCGAGGAGTTTGATGTCGAAGGACACCATGCGCTGGCGAGAAAAGCAGCGGCGCAGTGCGCGATCCTTCTCAAAAACGATGATGAGATCCTTCCGCTTAAGGCGGGGACCAAAGTCGCAGTAGTCGGCGATTTCGCTTTCCAGCCCAGGTACCAGGGAGCAGGCTCCTCCATGGTCAATTCCACGAAAGTGGAGACGATCGAGAAGCTGATCCGAGGGGAGAGAGATCTGGAAGTCAAAGCGATGTGCCACGGCTATAAGAGAAACGGAGAAGTGGATTCTGTGCTTCTCTCCGAAGCCGTCAAGGCGGCGCAGGATGCGGATGTGGTTCTCTACTTCTTCGGACTTGATGAAATGAGCGAGTCGGAAGGTCTGGACCGCACACATATGCGCATTCCGCAGGTGCAGGTCGATGTGCTCAGGGCTATGGCGAAAGTCAACTCCAACATTGTCGGCGTGATCAGCGCCGGATCCGCCATCGAGATGGAGTGGGAGGACAGCCTCAAGGCGATCCTGCACGGTTATCTGACAGGCCAGGCGGGCGCGGGCGCTATGCTCGACCTGCTTACCGGGCGCGTCAATCCCTCCGGCAAACTGGCGGAGACTTATCCCATGGTTTACGAGGACACGCCGTCCCAGCCTTACTATCCTGCCAAGGAGAGAAATTCCGATTACAGAGAGGCTCTGTTTGTCGGTTATCGCTATTTTGACACATTTGACAAAGAGGTCCGCTATCCCTTCGGATACGGCCTCTCCTACACGACCTTCGAGTACTCGGATCTTAAGGTGGACGAAAAGGGAGTGACCTTCACTGTGAAGAACACCGGCGCCTGCGCCGGTGCGGAAGTCGCGCAGCTCTATGTCGGGCTTCCGGATGCCAAAATCCTGCGGGCCCGCAAAGAGCTCAAGGGATTTGTAAAGGTATTCCTGGAAGCAGGCGAGGCGGGGACAGTGACAATTCCGTTTGACAGCTACACCTTCCGTTATTGGAATGTGAAGAAGAACGGATGGGCAGTTGAGGGCGGAACTTATGCGGTATGCGTGGGCAGTTCTGTGGCGGATATCCGTCTTCAGGGAAGCCTCAAGGTTGCCGGCGAGGACGCGCCTGCGCCTTATGACGACGCAAAACTCGCTGCTTACAGAGAAGGAAAGATCCGGGAGATTCCGGATGAAGCGTTCGCTGAGCTTCTCGGCGGTCCGATCCCGGATGGCAGCTGGGGCAGCCTGCTCACGGAAAATGACGCGATCTGCCAGCTCGGAAACGCCAAGAGCGGCCTGGCCCGTTTCATCTACAAGCAGCTTGAGAAGAAAAAACAGGAAGCGGACGCGGCGGGCAAGCCGGATCTGAATGTCCTGTTCATTTACAACATGCCCTTCAGAGCCATCGGCAAGATGACCGGCGGCCAGGTGGACAAGAAGATGGTGGACGGCATGGTGGACGCCGTGAACGGACACTTCTTCAGCGGACTCGGAAAGGTGATCGGAGGCTACTTCTCCAACAAGAGCGCCAATAAGAAGTACGAGGAATTACTGAAGGGAGACAAGTGACAATGAAAGATTTTATGGCAGACTTCGCGGAAAAGCATCCCAAGGCGGCGCAGTGGATCCGTGAGGGCGGACTGTTCGTACTGTTCAGCTACGTTGTTACCTTCATCAAGTATCTGCTGCTGACATTCCTGCCCGGCTTTTTCCACGGTATTGTCGGAGACGTAGAGTGGGTATGGCCCGGCATCAAAACAACGATGTTCGGCGTTCCCTTTACACTGGCCATCATCGGAAACAGTCTGGCGGACGGCGGACTTGCCTTTACTCTGGCGAACTACACGTCCATCATTCTGGGTGAGTGCATCAACTTCCCTCTTCAGAGGAACGTAACTTTCCGCAGCAAGGGACCGATCGGCCCGCAGATCTTCTTCCATGCGCTGGGAACCATCGGCGTTATGCTGGTCATGAACCTCTTTACCTGCATCTGGAACCCGGTTACGGCAGCTATCGGCATTCCTGACGCGGTGCGCAACATCGTGACGACGATCGCGACCGGCGGCGTGGCAATGGTCATCATCTTTGCTATTGATAAGACGATCTTCGCACCCGGATTCGGGGAGAAGAAGTAATTGTAAGTGAATTTGCAGGCAGCAGAGCGGAATCCGCTTTGCTGCCTGTTTGCTTTTTTTTGATTTAGGAGTATGCTATAAAGAGCGAAAATTTACATATGTATTACAACTGACTTATCATCAGGCTTAAAGACGGGAGACCTTATGGCGATACTGCTGTTTCTTCTGTGGATCATATGGAACGGAAAGGTAAACGCGGAGATTATCCTTTTTGGCGTCGCACTGACTGTGCTTGTACTTTTATTTGCTGTAAAGGTACTCGGGTACAGTCTTGAAAGAGAACGCCGATTCTGGAGAAATTCTCCGCTTTTTTTGCGTTATGCGGCAGTCCTGATAATGGAAATCCTGAAGGCGTCCCTGGCAGTAGCCGGTCTGGCTTTAAGCAGCACAGGAAAGCCCGACCCGGTGATCGTAGAATTTCATTCCGGACTGCCTTCCGATTTTCAGAACGCGCTGCTGGCCAATTCGATCACTCTGACGCCCGGAACTTTCACCCTGATCCAGGAAGGGGACCGGTTTGTGGTGCACTGCCTGCGCAGAGAGTACGCGGAAGGCATCGATGATTCCGTATTTGTAGAGCTCCTGAGAAAGGTGAAACTGTGATGACGATAGAACAGGCTTATCATACTTTATACGGAGGCGCCCTGGTAGTGCTGATCCTGCTCATAGGGGCGATGGTCATCCGCTCCATCATCGGGCCGCGCAGTACGGACCGGATCGTGTCCGTCAACATGCTGGGAACGATGACGATCTGCTCTATCGCGATACTGTCAGTCCTTTTGGACGAAGGGTATCTCGCGGACGTCGCGATGATCTACGCGATGATCAGTTTCGTCGCGGTTCTGATGATGGCTTCCATGTTTGTGCCGTCGAAACCTAAGGCGCCGGAACTGGACCGGGACAAGGAGCAGGAGACTGCTCCGGCGGGAGAAAGCGGAGGTGATCGGAAATGATCTTGGAATGGATCAGATTTTTCGTGGCAGCAGTGCTGATCATACTGGGCCTGTGCTCTTTTGGCGCGGCAGTGCTCGGAGCCTACAGGTTCGGATTTGTCCTGAACAGGATGCACGCGGCCGGAATCGGGGACACGGCCGGAATCTTCTTTGTGATCGCCTCGCTGGCTGTGGCGCGCGGACCGCATATGGATACACTCAAACTGGTCGTGCTGGTATTCTTCTTGTGGTTCACTTCGCCGGTTTCTACCCACTTTCTGGGACAGGTGGAGTACTATACCAATCCGCTGCTGGGCAGACATGTGAAGCAGACGGATCTTCCGGAGCCTGCAGACAGCCCGGTGCAGGCCGGGACAGAGGAGAGAAAGAAAGGAGACGGCGATGGCACTGACTGAGATTGCCGAGATCATACTGCTGATCCTGCTGGTGGTCTGCGCCGTGGGCGTAAACTTCGGGAAAAGTCTTCTGCAGGCAGTGATCATTTTTATGTCCTACAGTTCGATCATGTGCATCCTGTGGGTGCTTTTGGAGTCGCCGGACCTGGCGATCACGGAGGCGGCCGTCGGCGCGGGCATCAGCAGTGTGCTGTTCATGTTGACCCTGCGGAGGATCCACACAGAGGATCTGAGGCTGGAGGCGCTGCAGCAGGAGGCGCGGACAGGCGATTCCGCAGAGACTGCAGAGGCCGTCATGGATGAGAGCAGCAAGGCAGGCGGGATAACGGGAGACGAAACGTGAAGATCTTCGATTTGAATTTTGATATAGAAGAGGATCCGATTCCTGACGGGAAGGACCACGATCTGCTCGAAAATGTCATGGACGGCGAAGAGGTCCATGACAGTCCAAGGGAAAAGGTCAAAACAGAGTACGAATACTACAAGAGCTATGTGCGCAGCACGCAGTGGGTGCAGAAGCTGATCAGGACAGAGAATAAGGGCTTTAATGTTTTTTATTTTTCTGTGGCGGTGGTCAGCTGTGTTCTGCTGATCGGAATGCTCCTGTTCACGATCTCTTTTCTGCCGCGCTACGGCGTAGAAAACCCGGAGAGCACTGTGGTAGTAAAGAGATATGTGGAGAACGGCCTTCAGGAGACGGGAGCGGTGAACATAATCGCCGGGATCATCCTGGACTACAGGGCCTTTGATACGCTTGGAGAGTCCCATGTACTGTTCACGGCACTTATGTGCGTGACGGTGCTCCTGCGCAGGGACAAGAAAAATATGCGAACACAGTATGAGGACTTCTATACGATTCGTGACGAGAAGTACCATGAGCTCTACAGAGAGTCCATTATGAAGATGGTAGCAGGAATCCTGCTGCCGTGCATCCTTCTTTACGGCGCGTACGTGCTGCTGAACGGGCAGATCTCGCCCGGCGGCGGCTTTTCCGGCGGCGCGGTGCTGGGGTCGGGGCTGATCATCTGCGCGGCGGCGTTTGGGTTCAGGAGCACTGACAGAGTGATCACGAAGAGAGCCGCGGATCTGATCGCCTTCTTTGCGCTCGGATTTTACAGTTTCGCGAAGGGATATGTCTTCTTTACCGGCGCGAACGGGATGGAGAACCACATTCCCAAGGGGACGCCCGGCGCGATCCTCAGCGGAGGGCTGATCCTGCCGCTGGATATAGCGGTCGGCCTTGTGGTCGCCGTTACGATGTTCGGTTTTTACAGTCTGTTCCGAAGGGGCAGCATCGGAGGAAACGAGTGATGGGAAACCTGATCGCCAACAGCACGGAAGCCGTGGCTGTTATCTTATTCGGTATCGGATTTACGATGCTTCTGTTTCACAGAAATCTGTTCAGGAAGCTGATCGGGCTCAACGTCATGGACACGGGCGTATTCCTGTTTCTGGCTTCCATGGGTTATATTGAAGGCCGCAAAGCGCCGATCATCGTGAACGGCGTGCAGAGTACGGAAGCCTATATCAATCCGCTTCCGGCGTCCCTGGTACTGACCGGCATTGTCGTATCCGTATCGGTAACGGCGATCATGCTCTCCCTTACAGTCCGCCTGTATATGCGCTATCACACGCTGAACCTGGACGAGATCTACAGAATGGCCGACCATTTGGAAGATGACCGGTAAACGAAGGAGCCGACAGTGGATTTTATCAGAAACTTTCCGATGTTCAGCGTTGTGCTGAGTCTGTTCTCAGGCGTTTTGTGCACAATGCTGAGCGGCAAAAAAGCAAGAATATATACGATCCTTTATGAGTGCGTTCTGGGAACTATGGTGATCGCGGTCCTCCGCTATACGGTGGTGACCGGAGAAGCATTTACCTATGTGATGGGAGAATTTCCCGCGCCGTGGGGAAATGAGCTCCGGGCAGGCGTCCTGGAGGCGTCGCTCGCCGTCCTGTTCATCGCAGTGATGCTGTGCGCGGTGCTGGCAGGCCAGCACTATGTCCGCAAGGATATAGACGAGAGCAAGATCAACATCTATTACGCGATCCTGAACCTGATGACAGCAGCCCTGATGGCGATGACCTGGACCAACGATATTTTCTCCGGATACGTATTTCTGGAGATCCTGACGCTGACAAGCTGCGGCGTCCTGATAGTGCGCGAGATCG
>Ga0256404_1009198_pt1 | contig 14319 bp, 19 predicted proteins | sample RumenRJG_01DNA_FD_185990 | JGI IMG/M metagenome (GOLD analysis project Ga0256404, IMG submission 185990) | Bovine rumen microbial communities from Lethbridge, Alberta, Canada - RJG_01 | ecosystem: Host-associated > Mammals > Digestive system > Stomach > Rumen | place: Canada: Alberta | collected...
TGCATCTGCTGCGGAACCGGCACGGAAAAACGGGACAGCGCCGTTCCGTCAAGGTTCTCCCGCTGAAGCGATACGGCGGCAATCTGCGAGTTATCATACGTTTTAACGTAGTACATTCCCGTATCCTCCTCTCTTTTTTCTGCGATTAAGGTTGCCGCCAGGGATACCCCGTACAGATGGACATAGGCTCCCTTACGCTTGTCCGGGTCTGCCATTTTCAGCAGCTGCCGATCCACGTATTTGCGAAGTTCTTTTAATCTTCCCATACTATGCCTCCTCCCTATCCGCCTGCCTTGCTTTGACTTTTAAGGGCATGTTTCTAATTAAATACGTTCACAACGGATTGTCCCTGGACCGAGAGCATATCTTCCGATACACGGAGCAGATTCTCAGTCCCCTGAAAACCTAATTTCCCTAATAGACATTCTTTGGAACGGGGTCGCTGCGGGTTATTTGGGTTAATCCTTTGATAGTGCTGCCGCCAGTTTCCGCACTTTCTCCACCTGCGCCAGCGTCAGGTACAGACCTTTTGCATTCAGCAGTCTCTGCGCTTCCCCGATATCTGCTGTGTCCGCAACCTTCACCGCAAACTCCCGGTCGGAGAAAGCTTCCATTAGCCTTTCCGTCATCTGTTTTCTGTCGCTGTCATCCATCACAGGCATCCTTTTCCCTCACGATTTCCTTCCGACTTATTTCCGGAAGAAGGAGCGCTCCGCATTTCGCAAAAATCATAATTATTAGAGTCTGCGAAGTCACTTGCTGTTCTTAGAGTATACTTAAAGCTCCTAAAAAACTTTATAACACAATTTCCTATGTAAAACTGCAGCTATTGATTGGAAATATACACGTTGCTAATTTCGCAAATTTAAATTTTTCAATTTTGCGAAATATAAAGTTGATCCGCAATATATTTCGTTTTAACAGGTTAATAGCGCATTGAAATTTTTGTACACCGGAATTGCCCAATTCCTGCCTCCGAATACAGGCTTTTTCTCTGCACTCTGCTTTATATTGGCAGCAAGGAACACGCTGTGCTCTAAAGTCAGAATGCGCCGCATAATTTTTCTCTTTCCGCTTTAAAGAGAAGAACTCTTATTTTTCTTCCAATCAAGGGCTATATCCCGGAGCTGTGCAACAAATTGATCTTTGCCGTCACAGTGTCCGTCCATATCATATGGATATTGTTTCGCCTGCCTTAATTTCCGTGCAGCATATTGCCTGCACATATCCGGATGCGTTCGAAAATAATCGCGCATAGCCAGGTCCTTTCGACCTCAAAATTTCTTTTCCAAAAAAATATAGGGCGTGATGCATCTGCTCATTGCTGCCTCTTCGCAGATGCCTTCTTCCCGGAATCCCAAATTCGCCCAAGTATTCGTCCCCTATGTTTCGGAATTTATCAGCGGTCTAATCCACAGCTTTAAAACTTTTCACAGCGGGCATGCTGTCAATAATGGACTTCGCTGCAAGTCCGGCCAAAGAGGTACTGCCTATGTGATAAACTTCTACGCAATTATCTCCCAATATATTTCTTCTTTTCTCCGCTTCGGACCTCAATTATTCCAGCCATTGCGGATTATAATCCGTAATAAAAAACATGCCGTTCCATATTGCAGCCTCCAGAATTTTCCGTTACCATTCTGCTTACTATTTCCAGATACTGCTGTTCACGGATTTAATACCACTTGATATCCATTTGTCTTATCTCCGGTTATCGTGACAGAATACATTTCACCAAAGCGTGCATCAAAATTAATCGGATCTAAATATCGAGTAATTTCTTCCGGATAGATGTTATCGTAGTTCGGTGTTACATGCTCCGTTATTATCCTAAATCGCACAGCTAGCTGCACAGCCTCCGAGGCACTATCCAGTTCTTCCCTGTTCCACACAAGATAATCATCGGAATCATGCCTAATCATTGATCCGTCTGCGTTGGATGTGCCGCCGCTGTAGTCCCTGCCGTCTACACAGTAATCAAAAATCAGCAGCCCGATATCTTCCTTTGTGTCCAACTTCACATGGATGGCGATCTCATCCCCGGAAGGCTCATATCTGTCATGGCAATCATACAGCAGAAAGATTAGTCCGATCATAGCGGCTATCGCTATTCCAATTCCTATTTTTTTCTTAATTTGCAATCTACTCTCCATTCACGTATTTCGCTGCCGCATCCGAAGCTTTTTTCTGCCGAAGAACTTCTCCGGACTTGTATAGTAGTGAAGCCAGACTTTTCCGCTCGGGCAGATATCGGAAAGGTTCTTCCCGGGAAGCAGCAGTTCCGAACGGTCATCCTTTGTGGAATACACGGCAGTCTCTTTCTTTTGATCGACAGTCAGCACCCACACTCCATTATTTCCGTCAATATACAGCAGATACAATCTCCTCCAGAAGATTTTCTGCGACTGCATCTTTTATGGCAAATTCAGCATTTCACGATGCTGTTGTCAATTTCACACACTTGATCTGCACATTTTCTTCGCAACCTAACCATTCAGAATTATCTTTGGACTCGCCAGAAAATCAATGATACCTGCAACTAGAATTCCCGCTTCCGTGTGCCATGGTTTCTGCGTTCCGCCTATCTTTATAGAGCATATTGACACTTCCTTTCGTATGGGTTTGGGCACTTATATTCTAAAGGTTTTGTTCTTTATGCTCCACTGTTTTTTCTTTTGGCATGAAAGAAGAGATCTGGAGTGTTCTCCAGATCTCTACCCCAACATTTATTATAGAACCCATTTATTATAGAACCAGAAGAATTCAGAAATCCTGAACGCTTCTCCTAAGTATAAATATTCTTTTCTGATTAATACAGCTTTGCTCCGGCCGGGATATGGTTGTCCACCATGAGGAGGTTCAGCCTTTCCTCTCCGTTTTCCCTGTGAACTGCGGAGAGCACCATGCCGCAGGAGTCGATCCCCATCATCGGTCTGGGCGGCAGGTTGACGATGGCTATCAGCGTCTTCCCTATAAGCTCCTCCGGCTCATAATAGGCGTGGATTCCGCTTAATATGATCCGGTCCGTTCCGGTCCCGTCATCCAGCGTAAACTTCAGAAGCTTCTTGCTCTTCGGCACCGCTTCGCAGGCCTTTACCTTGACCGCCCGGAAGTCGGATTTGCTGAAGGTCTCGAAATCCACATAATCCTTGAACAGCGGCTCGATTTCCACCTTGGAAAAGTCGATCGAACTATTCGGCGTGAAGAAATAATTATTCGTTTCTTCCTTCTTCGGCTCGCCTTCTGCTTCCGGATTTTCCGAATTTGCATCTTTTTCCAAGGGTTTCATTGTCGGGATGGGATTGGGACGAATTAACGTCCCGCTCCGTCTGTATTCCGTAGTGTCCGTCAGTCTCCAAAATCGAGGCCTTCAGACTTTACGTCTTAGTCCGTCATGATGTGCGAACGTGTGGTAAAACGTGTGTCAGTTCAACCGGTTTCCGTCTTTTTGAGTATCAGGACGGAGAGTCGTTCGCTTATGTTTTGGCCATCCAAAATCAGCCACTTACATAACGAAAATCTTGTTTTCAATCTTTTGAATGACTTCCCTCTTTTTATCCTCGGTACAGTCGGCGTAGATGTCCATCGTCGTCTGGATATCCTTGTGTCCCATCACCGTCTGGATCACCTTGAGGTTGGTTTCGTTTTCACAAAGCCTGGTGCAGAAGGTATGTCTTAAATGATGCGCGGAAAATTTCGGAAGGAGAAAAGGCTCTCTTCTTTCCTTTTTCGCTTTGGCAGTTTCTTCCTCATTATAATCTGCCACGATGGTGTGAATAGCTCGATTCACTTCCTGAGGTATAGTGACGGTTCCACCGGAACTGCAAAATACAAATCCTTTGTAACCTTCAATCTCCTGAGTACAGAAGCCTGTCAGCTGCTGGATCTGATATTCTTCCAGGAACGCTTCATACACCGGCTCGATCATCGGAATCCTTCTTTCACCTGCCTTGGTCTTGGGAGTATTGATATGAAGGGTTCCGCCTTCCTCATCAACCCTACGATGAACCAGATTGTGATTGATGTCAATGATCCGATTCTCGAAATCCAGATCGCACCAGCGAAGTCCAAGGCACTCTCCAATTCTCATACCGCTTCCGATAAGAACTGTGATCACAGGCTTCCATCCCTGATAGCGGTGATTTTCGAACAGGTAATTCATGAACACCTTCTGCTCTGCAAGAGTTAAAGCTTCACGTTTGTTTTCAACCCATACGTGACTCTTCTTGATCTCTCCGAGAACTCCGGATGCAGGATTGGTACGGATAAGACCGACTCTAACTGCCATACCAAATGCAGGATGCAGCTGCGTATGTACGTTGTCTACCGTTGCAGGAGAAAGTCCCTTCTCCGTAATAAGAGAATAATAGAACTTCTTTACATCGGTGTACTTTACATCTATCAGCCTTCGCTTACCAAATGTCTCCCGGATGAAGTGATCATAGGTGTAAATGTAGTTAACCTTGGTCGTTGGCTTCAGGTCATACTTCTGACTGATGTACTCGTCATATACCTGATTGACTGTAATGCGCTCTGCCCTGCGAGGATCCAGTCCATCCTCAAGGTCTCTTCTGATCTGTTGTTCCTTCTTACGAAGGCTAATGAGGTCGGTCGCATATACAACCTGTCTGTTGTGATCCTTATCCGTATAAGAATAAGAATACCGTCCGTCCGATCTCTGGCACTCTCCGCTTCTGAGCGCATATCCACGAGAGTCCTTTCTGCTTTGTGCCATTTCTTGTTCCTCCTATTCTTTGATAGAAGGAACAGCTTCCTACGGCTTGGTCTTGTAAAGTAGTTCAAGCGCTTCTTTCAAAACCTGGGATTGTGTGAGATTCATCTTCTCGCAGTATGCAAGCAGTCTGTCTCTCTCCGCTTCGGATACTCTAAATCCAACTTTAACTGTCTTCGGATCTTCTACCGGAGGTCTTCCGTGTCCTGCCATTCTACTGCTCCTTTCCGTTATCTCTGATTATATTGTATCAAATGTCCCACGTTTAATCAATGTAAACTTTTAAATCATCGGAAGCTGTTCCACTTCGTCGTGCTTTATCTACAGTTCTCTAAAGTTCTCAAGGTATTCCTCAATGATCTCGGTATTCACCAACACGATTCGTCTAATGCGATATACCGCCTTTGCTTCCTTTGCCAGATCCATGAAAGAATGGATCCCCATGGAGAACATCGCTGCTCCCTCGTCATATTTCACGAACTTCTTCTTTCCGTTAGTAAGAAGTCCTTCCATGTTTTCTGCTTCTTTTCTTTTATATGCCATTGTCGTATCTCCCTTAAATCGTTTCCCTGAAGAAGGGAATTGTTCTGCTTTCCAAAGTTTTTCTTGTAGCAACCAGGAGATTTCTAATGGACTGATCCGCACGATCCTCCCCTTCAGCAATCTCCGAAACCTTGCGGTCTTTGTGGATGTAATCGTACGTGATCCGATATTCTCTTCCGGGAAGAGTCTTCAAGCAGCTGTCGAAGACCTCATACTCCCTTCGCATCATATGGATTGTCAGGATATCCCGTTTATGCTTTTCGGGATTATCCGTTTCTTTTAAGATATTCCCGGAGAAATTGCATTCCTCCACAGCCTCTCGGATCATGATGTGCTCGATTGCTTTGCTGGCAGTCGGGTCTGAGAACCTGAGATTCTGAATCCGCACACCAAGATCATCATCATTCTTGGCTCTTCTGTTGTATTCCACCTCAAACAGGATCTGATTAAGAAGCCCCGTTTCAAAGCTGTCTACCAACTGAAGGAATACTTCATAATTCTTATAGATGAGAGAGAACCTCTCGTGAGGATTCCCATTTGCATAGGCATCCACCAGTTTTTGTTCTGTAATGCACATGTTCGCACCTCCATGAAATTGATTGGAGGTTTGGCTTGCCGGCTTGCGTCACCTCTTGCTTACATATGTCATTCTACGGAACGGGACGTAATTAGTCGTTCCCCAAACCTTGTACTTTTCACGCCAAAAGTACAAGGGCATTGAACTTCAAAATAAAAGAAAAAGCGCCGGTACAATTACCAGCGCCCATATAATCTAATTCTGTATCGAAGAAAGCACTTTGAACTGAGCCACACCGGCTTGTCTGATCTTTGGATCTTTTATACTTCTATAAATACTGATCAGCTCCAATAAGTCCTCATCGAAGTCCTCCTGCCCCAGCAAATAAGCCACACTCGTATTCAACTCTCGAGACAGATCAGACAGCACACTGGTCTTGATATCGACTTTATCATTCTCATACATCGAGATAGTCGATTTCTTAATACATAACGCTTCCGCAAGTTCTTCCTGCGTAAGGTTCATCCTACATCTCTGTTCTCTTATCCTTTCTCCGAGTGTCATCTTCATATTATGTATTTTATCCATTTTCTCCTCTTTCCGGGCGAACCGGAAAAAAGGGGATGTACTGTTGCGTCGCTGGACAAAAACAAAACGCACGAAAAGAATCCGTTTTACCGGTTATCTTTTCATGCGTCCGCGGTGGGTCATGCCCCCATATCATGAAGCCCTAATTCAATTGTTATTGTAATGCGTGACCTACACGCCTGATTTCGTAACTAATTTATAAGTAGCACTTTCCGAGAGCATCCGTTCTCTCTTTGATCTGCCCCTCTGTAAAGTTCTTGAGGGTCACTACCCTGGTACATTTGTGAGTGTGACATTTAATAATGATGCCATTCATTGCCGGAGCATTATCATCTCCGGTCAGTGCATAGGAGATCCGCATGGATTTCTTGCACTTCTTACAGTAAAAATCAATCGCCTGCAATTGGCTCTTCACCTCCGATTCATTGTATTGATCTGAAGTCTGAAAAGGAAAGGGAAAGTCACCTTTACAGATTACTGCGAAACGTTGATTAGTCGATTCGCAAGGCGAGCTGACTATAATACCCCGAGGTCCGGGCAGCTCACTGAAAACCTCTCTATTCAGTTTTTCTTCCTGCGCAGAAAGAAGTTCGTTCATATCCTCCTACGCGTGTAAACAATCATAGGCATGTTCATTTCCTCCGTTAATTCCCCAAATACCTGCAGCCGTGTTCCGAATACACCGAGGTTAGTGACGACTGCGACTCCCTCTCTACACTGATCCAATATCTGTGAGGAAAGTTTTCCTCCTCACATGCTCTAATATAATTCAAATCTAATCTGATTTCAACGGGATTATATATCACACTTTTCAAATCTCTATTGATTAAAGAACATATGTGTGGTATATTCTATATACACTAATTGATCCCCAGATTCCTTCGGGATAAAAGGAGAACGACATGAATTATATGATAGGTGAAGTGATCTCTAACCACAGGAAGAATAAAAAGCTTTCCCAGATTGAGCTGGCAGAAATGCTTGCTGCTAAGGACATAAATGTAACAAACGCAGCAATCAGTGCCTGGGAAAAAGGAAACAGCACACCTACCGCAGAATCACTGCTGGCTGTTTGTGAGATCTTAGAAATCAGTGATATATACACTGAATTCATCGGAGAGAATCCTCTGGATCCTTTTCGAAATCTTAATGATGAAGGAAAACAGAAAGTCCTGGATTATATCAATCTGTTGGAGAAGTCTGGGGAATATGAAAGGAAGACTGCCGAGATTATCGACATCACACCTCGGCTTATGAAGATCGCCCTGGTTCCCGCATCTGCAGGAAACGGCAACTTCCTAGATGATGAAAATTTTGAAACGGTAGAAATACAAAAGCCGGTTCCTAAGAAGGCTGACTTTGGAGTATACCTTGACGGTAATAGTATGGAACCTCAGTTTCACGATGAAGAGCTTGTATGGATTGAGCAAACCGAATGCCTCAATCCCGGCGACATAGGACTCTTCTTCCTGGATGGAATGACATATTTTAAAAAATACGTGGTAAGTAAAACCGGGACATTTCTGGTATCCTTGAATCCCGATTATGCACCGAAACCGGTAAGCGAATACAGTACTTTTATGATTTTTGGCAAGCTTGCCACGGATTGAGTCCACTTTTTGGGACACCTCCTCATTTACAATGGTACTTGTCAGAAAGTCATCAGAAATAAATGAGAGGAGCCCGTCGTTATGAGAGATTTAATCTATTCCAACAATGTTTATGCATTAAGAACCGAACTCGGAATAAGCCAGGATAAAATGGCTGCAGACCTTGAGATCAGTCGGCGTACGATCAGCAAGATCGAAAATGGTGAGCAAAACCCTTCTCTGGAAATGGTCTACCGCATTTCAGCCTACTTTAAACTTTTCATCCCGGACGTGTTTCCGCTCTGTGACAAGACAAAGCTTCGAGCACATGATGAATTTTAGAAACGAATGGAGATGATTTCATGGATTATACAATCATCGCCGTAGACTTTGACGGAACCCTTTGCTACAGCAACTGGCCTGAACTCGGCGAACCAAACAGACCTCTAATTGAATACCTTCAGGCCCAGCAAAGATCCGGCAACAAGCTTATCCTCTGGACCTGCAGAGCCGGTGAAGCCCTGGAGAAAGCTGTCTCCTGGTGCAAAGATCAGGATCTCACCTTTGATGCTGTCAATGATAACCTACCGGAAGTCATCGAAATGTACGGCACCAATTCCAGGAAGATCACCTGCGACTACTACATTGACGATAAGGCCGTTCTCCCGGCCATGGTAAATGCTTAGAGCTCACCCGAAGAAGGTGAGCTCTTTTATAACTTTCAGTCCATATCCCTATTTTCGTTCAGATTCAACTATTATCAACTTCTTGATTTCATCGGCAATAGCAGGAATATCCTTAATATGATCTTTGTCAACGCTGAAGGTCACCCAGTCATAATCTTCATCATAAACCATCGAGAAAGGAATTCCATTAACCTCGCACTGCCAGCGAGTGATGTAAATGATCACTTCTCCGTCTAGATTTCCAACTATAAGACCGTGCTTCTTAAATAGCCATGTAAAATATTGATAGCATGACCAGTCTACATTTTTATCTTCGGCCGGCAAATACTCATCGTATCTGAATTGCAAATCGAAGCAATTCTCCATGCCGGAGTCCGACTTCATAATCTTCGTTTCAATCAAAGTTGTATCTCCTTGCAGGTTGTTTTGTCTTCGGCGATAACGCCCCATCGTTCATCCTAGCAAAACTGGAATTTACCTATTCCTCATCCCACTCGTCTTCTTCGTCCAGAAATCCGGTGCCAAGGTAAAAAGCTTCATCCAAGCTTGGTGCATACTTTTCATATGTTTCTTTTGAAACAACTACCTGGTACTCGTCTTCATAAAGCAGTTCTTCATTAGGAATATCAAATGCTCTTGTTGCCAGGGCTAATTTACCGTTCGTATACTCAATCAACAGTTCTGAGATATACTCTAGCTCCGGCTCTGCCTCCTCGTATTCCATTTCATTGTATAAGCACACCGTATTCTTTCTATCACCAGAATACTCATCTGGATACGGAATATCACATAACAGAGATGCTGAAATCCATAATTCTTGCACTTCCGGATCAGCAGATCGTTCTACTGCTTCAGCCAATTCTTCCACCGGAGTACCCGACTTTAGATTCAACCTTTTAAGAAGAAGCGTGTCCAATGCGGCCATATAGCCACCACGTATCTCCAGCTTTTCAACATTCACTGTTTCGACTCTGTAATAAAGCATTTCATTAACCACCAATCAGTCTTTATTCAAGTATTCGTCTATTTCATCCTCATCGATCCGCTTGATGATCCACTTTGCCTTATCTACTGGGAACGGCGCGTTCTCTTTGGAATAGTAGTTCTTGTCTACGATGCGTACCAGTGCCTCGTGATTATCATGTCCCGCAGGAACAAGAACTGTATCCCCAACTTCGTAAGAATCATCATCTGCCAGGTAGCAATATGTCTTCCCGCCCGGGTCAAACTCTACATCACAGAAGATATAATCCATGGACGTCCGCTTGGTCTTTTCATAAGACTTCCGCTCAAAGAGTTCCCCGATCCCATAGAATGACATGAAATCATAGATCTTCTCGATAAACTCCGGATATTCATCAGGCAAGCCCAGCTTATCAAATGTACCCTCGGTCACTATCTCATCACCGTGATTAGTGATGACTGTGATCTTATACTTCCGTTGTTCCATCGGGTCATCAATGGCTTCCGGCGGATTTCCCTGTACATCCTCAAACATCTCCGGCCAGAGATCATCCAGCAGGCTGCCGATCCCTTCTTCTACATGATAGGTATTCGTAACAGAACACTGCTCCGCAAACTGGATATGATTTGTCAGCGTCTCCGTAGCCCTGTCTATTGTCAGGACCTCGGAATAGCTCCATGTCACAAACTCATACTCTGTGCCTTCAGGAAGTTCCTTCGGCTTGATCTTCGTCTCACGGGAATACTCGATCTTGATGTTATCGATCTTGTCCGGGCATCCATCAAAAACAAACAGATCATCCCTGCCAAGTGCTCTCCTAGTCATGTCAGACAGGCCATATGTCACATCATCGGTGCTTTCCATCATCGGACCGCTGTATCGGAACTCCTTGCCTTCCTCATTCGTAAGGATCATTTCCCAGGATCCGATATCCGTAACAAAATGTAACTCATGATCTCGGGAGAAACGTGATGCAACGACCTCAAGCAGATTTTTTACCGCTTCCTCGTTTGCCTTGAAATTTGTCTTCTCTATGATACCGTTAGCAAAGGAATCCCTGGTCAACCATACTCTGCCCTCGGAATTGATTGTAAGTCGCTGTTCCGTTTCTTCACTCGGCATAGGAACCGGTCCATAACAAAGACTATTTGATGCAAGGCGAAGCTTCTTTATTTTTCCTTCAAATAGATATCCCTCCGGATACATGGGCTTCTTTTCAATATCCTCAGGCTCAGTCAAATTCTCTTCTTCGTCATCTATATGCAGTAGAAACTCCTTCGCATATGCGGGATTATTTATGGAATCCCTTAATACTTGACCCAGTTCCCCGGATTCATAAAAACTCATAGCCTGGTATTTTGTGAATTTCAAAAATGCTATATTATGCTCCGCGCAATAATCTTCTACGCATTTTATTTCCGCTATCTTTTTTTCATACTTTTCTTTAAGATTATTGATTTTCTCTTCCTCATCAGGATCAATACCATCATCCCAAAGCGGAACATAATCAGGTTCTTCTGGAACTTCCATCATAACCAATTCCGGCTCTGACTCCTTACTAAAAAGAACCAAATTGCCTTTAATCTCGCTACCGGGAATTACAGCATCTCTTTTATAGTTGTAAATAGACATCTTAAATAAAGCGAATTCAGCAGGAAATAATAAGCCCTCGTTCTCATCATCGCTAAAGGCCAAACAGGTGTAGTCGTAATCAATATCTTCTAAAATCATCTGCCTGGTTACGCAAGTATTCAGGTAAATATCCGCTAATGTTCTTCCTTCATATATGAAGCCACGTATCCCATCTGATATGTTGGGATAGCATCCCTTCGCCTCATCACGGTGACAATTGAGATAATACGGTAACTGCATCCTTCGGGCTGCTTCTTCAAACAGCTTCCAATATGCGCGCCTCGGATCCAGCGTGGCCTTATAGAAGAGATCTTGAATATCCCTCGGAAGCAGTTCATCGATCAAAAATATAAATTCTTCTACCAAATTCTCATAGAGTTTCTTTGGAAGTTCACCCACAGGCTGTTCAGGATAATCAAGATCGTAGGGTAAGCCCATGTCTTTAAGAGTAACCGGCTCCACACCGTTTACTCTTCCGTCTTTTCTGATATTCACATGAAAATCAGGATAAAACTCCCTAGACTTTAAATTGGCCATAAACCCGCGCTCCTACACTTCTACAAAATATACCAAGGTCGATAATATCTCAGCCGCTGCTCCCTCTTCCGCTTTTTCTTATCACGTCTAAGCTTTGCCACCCAAATAATCAAAAACACCGGGAAGTAAATCGTCTTGCAAATATACTGGGAAATATCCTTATTCTTCCAGATGTCATAAATAACGATCAGTATCAGACAAACACCGAAGATTCTCAGCGGAACAGTCGCTGTACCAAAATCATCTAAAAAGAACGCTATTCCCGGAAGAACCATCAAAATCCAATAGATTATCTTCATATAGTTCACCATGCCCTTTCAAGCTGAGACTCCAAATAAGAATCAACATAACCGCCATCTTTCAACGAAACCATGTATAGATCGCCATTGATATCCACAATCGTACCTTCCTGTCCACGGTATCTTACACGGACATGATCACCAACGCGAAACTTACGAGGCTTAGGTGCTGTAACATCCTTAATACTCTGGCTGATACCATGTCCTATTCCGAATGCCATTGCCATCTTACTGAAGAAACCACTGGGCTGCTTTCCGGTATATTCTTCCTGATAATCATCCTCAGGAATGTCATCCATCAATATCTCCGGTACCCGTAATCCCTTTGTCTTATAAAGTTCAACAAGAATATCTGCATCCAAGAATCCGTCAAGCTTTTCAAGATCCTCTTTTGACAAAGAATTTACAGCCAAGCGTGCCAACTGATTTTGAAGTTCAACGTCAATACTCCCGGTAAAATCCATGAGGTTATCTGCAGAAAAGATTACTTTCTGAGCAACAGCCTTCCTCGCCAGTCTGTTTGCAATCTCTCCGCGATTAAAGGCAAATTCCATCAGAACCTCTGCGACTTCATCTGCGGGGCCAAGGGCTTCTACCGATGACAATTTATTCACTTGTGTGCTTTCCGACCAGTCATAAAACTTGTCGTAGTATTCAGCCCATTTCAAAATATCACCTCACCGCTGTTACAGATATTTCCATACAAAGCCGCCCGCGTGTTTCTGTACTCCTTTTGCAGCATCCCTAATGCTCTTTGAATTTACGCCGGTATTTCTCTCTGCATCTTTGATAGAGCTATATTGTGCAACTAATACCCCGGCATCTGTGTATGCCGCTATAGGACGCGCTTCTCCAGAAGAAACAAGTATGATAGGTTCAATTTCGCCAATAGCAGTGTTTTCAGTTTCCTTTCTCCACTGATAACCGCCTGCGCTCTTCTTTAGACCCGATATCGCACGCTTTATATTAAGGACACCTATATTGGTTTCATCTTCCACTTCTTGGAAGGTCTTGTATTCCCGTAGAAATTTCCCATCTTTGTCATATTGACGAATCACATATCCCTCTATAGGATTTTTCGCCGGTCTTACCTTTGGTATGGGACGTTCTTTTTTCTTTGGTTTGGGTCTTAATTCTATTATCCTGACATCATCGCTTTTGATGTCGGGATTCTTCTGCTGAATAGAGCCATAATCATCCGTGTTTTCTGTCTCTATCTCGATCCCAAACATGGACGAAATGAGATCATCCTCAATTACCCTGTCTTCATCTCTATGATTATGGATATCTACCAAAATCTCGTTTGTTATTGACACCAAACGCTTATCAAGATACTTTTCAACATCAATTCCTCGTAACTGGAAAAGAAGCAACGGTTCCTGATCGAGAATACTGCCTATTGCATATAACACGGCGATTATGTGCTTACATAAAGCTGCATCATCCGGGCAACTACAGCTAAACTCAATTTCTCTAGATGAAGGAAACAATCCTTTTTCTACCGAAAAGAGTTCTCGACAATTATCCGGAACAACACCATCTTTTAATTGCTCTATGTCTTTTATCTTGTTTATAGATTTATTGATAAGGTCTTCGTCAGCTGGTCTAATATGAATATCAACGCTATATGGCAACGGTCTTGTACCAGTCACGTTTGCTTTTATATGTCCTCCATCTATTTCAATCTCCTGAACGGCACCTTTTCTGATATATGTCCTTCCACGCTCCAAGCGATTCATATAATCAGCGTATCTCGATATATTCTGGCACCACTGTTGTCCCCACCATTCATTTGAGATAATCTTGGAGGATAAACGTACAAGGTATCTACTCACCCTCATCACCTCCGTAAGCAACTGCTTTCTTCAACTCATCCGGTGAAAGCTTCAGAAGAACATTAGTATCAATATCATTCACATAAATGTCAGCTACAGACTGCTTTTCCTTAAGCATATTATCTATAACTTCCTCTATCGTATTCGCCGCTGTAAATTTAAACACCGTAACATTATGTTTTTGTCCGATACGATATGTTCTGTCAGTAGCCTGATTCTCTACCGCAGGATTCCACCACCGATCAAAGTGAATCACGTTAGTTGCTGCGGTTAAGTTTAGTCCAACACCAGCCGTCTTTAGAGACAAGATCATATAGGGATACTCCCCAGCCTGGAAAGCATTCACATATTCTTCTCGTCTTTTCATCGAGGTATCTCCGTCGATTGTTGCTCCCTT
>Ga0256404_1009200_pt1 | contig 14317 bp, 14 predicted proteins | sample RumenRJG_01DNA_FD_185990 | JGI IMG/M metagenome (GOLD analysis project Ga0256404, IMG submission 185990) | Bovine rumen microbial communities from Lethbridge, Alberta, Canada - RJG_01 | ecosystem: Host-associated > Mammals > Digestive system > Stomach > Rumen | place: Canada: Alberta | collected...
CAGACCCATAGCTCCGGTAGGAGCGTAAGCCTGGACATGACCATTTTCCTTCCCCTTTACATATAAACTTACCATGAATCCACGGAAAAAATCCGCTGTGCCGCATTTACAAAAGTAACTAAAAGGGTTGGCTTCGGGAGAAGCTGGCCCTTTATTTTTTTTATTAGATCCGCAGATACAAAACTGAGCTCCTTTGTTGGGAGTTCAGTGGATGGGCAAAAGAGACCGATGGGCCTGAAGATGGTAGGGGGCGTTATCCCTCAGATTCCGGAGGGAGACTGTCCGGTTGCGGTGTCGACAGGGGGAAGTATCTGGACTCGAAGGCCTGCTTTCGCTGCTGTGTGGCTTCGGCAAAGCGTCGGTAGGCGTCGCTGTCGGGGTGTAGGGGGCGATGACCGAGGGCCTCGCGGATGGGAGCCCATTCCTCTGCCATGCGGAGGGCCGAGGGCGAGAAATAGGCCTGCTTGAACCGCGCGTAGAGGTAGTCGGCGGTGGGCTCTGAGGGATGAAGCATGTCGGGCGCATAGAAACGATAGTCGCGCAGCTCGTCGTTGACGATCTCGTAGGCAGGAAAATAGACCATCCGGTCGGAATCCTCCTCGGAGAGCAGGCGGTCGATGGCGAGCAGCAGAGTGGACTTGCTCAGCTGGCTGGCGTGGTACCCGTATTTGCGATAGCGGATGGGGCTGACGGTGAACACGGCTCTCGCGCTGCTGTTCTGGCGGCGCAGGGCGGCGACGATGGCTTTCAAGGTTTCGGCGCAGGCTTCCACGTCTAACAGCCTCTCGCGGAATTCGCTCTGCGGTCGCTTTTGGCAGTTGTCGACGATGCGCCCGGTAGATCGTTCCTCGTAGACGTGGTTGGTGCCTAAGGTGACGATGGCCACGTCGCAGGGAGTGGCCGGTGCCGCAGGGCCGTCGCGGCGAGGGTAGGGTTGGCCCCGGAGCGTGTGGAGCACGCTGACGGGATTGTACATGACGCCGAAGGGATTGACCACGGCCCGAAAGTGGTCGGCCTGGAAGCGTCGGCCGATGTGGCCGGCGAAGCAGCTGCCCACGCAGAGGATTCGGTCGGTGGGCAGTATGCGCCAGGAGGGTGAGGGCACGTCGACGGGAGTTTGCCACTGCATCATTCCACCCCCTTCTCTTTGAGGTACAAGGCCCGACGGAGGATTTCGGCATGGTCGAAGGCCAGCCGAGGCAGCCCGGTGAGGGGAAACCACCGCGCCCGGCGGGCATCGTCGGCCCCCACAGCCTCGGGGGTGCCTTCGACGTCGGCCCAGAAGGCGATGGAGAGCACGCGCTCGCGCGGATCGCGGTCGACGGCGGTGAAAGCGCCTATGGGGTGCAGGGTGTCGACGGTGAGTCCTGTCTCCTCCTTGAGTTCTCTCCGCGCCGCGTCGTCGGCCGTCTCGTCGATATTCATAAACCCGCCCGGAAAGGCCCATTGGCCTTTGCAGGGCTCGTTGCCGCGCTCGATGAGCAGCAGACGGGTCGTGCCATCCAGGCAGTGACCGAAAACAAGACAGTCGGCCGCTACGGCAGGATGAGGATATTTATAAGTATATTGATGAGTCATTTTTAAGTTTATGAGTCATCATAGTTGATGAGTCAGTTTAGTTGATGAGTCATTTAGTTATGAGTCATTTTAAGTTTATGAGTCATTGAGTTTATGAGTCATCATAGTTGATGAGTCATTCCTCTCCCGGCTATTTAGCTTCTGCTCACCTGTAATCCTTCGTGGCTGAGGGCCATGTCGACAAAGCGAGCCCTCGGGTTGAGCGGATGCTGACTGAGGATGCGGCGTATGCTCACGGCCGCCTGTGGGTCTTTGGCCACCATATAGAGGTAGCCGCCACCGCCGGCTCCGGGGAGTTTATAGCCCAGGCAGAGGTCGTCGATCTGGCGGGTCAGCATGGCCACGGCATCGGGGTTGGTGCCGCTGTCGAGGAGCTGATTCTGACGCCATGTCTCGCGCACGAGGCGTCCCATGCGTTGAAAGTCGTTGCACTGGATGGCGTCGTACATTTCCAGCGCGTGGGCCTTCATCTGGCGCAGGAGCTGAAGCTCGTCGTGCTCGTTGAGGAACATGCGGCGCACGATGTCGGCCAAGATTTTCTTGGCCGTGCGCGTGATGCCGGTGTAGTAGAGCAGGTGGCAGTCACGGTATTCGGGTCGGGTGAAGAGATCGTCGGGGAGCCATCTTGCCTGCGGCCGCTGGTCCCATCCCGGATCGGTATGAATGAGCTTCACGCCCGGCAGCAGTCCGCCGAACTGATCCTGCCAGCCGCCGCCCGTGGTGAGCAGCTGTTCTAAGATGAGCGTGCGGTGGCCGATCTCGGTTTTGTCCCAGCCACAGCCCAAGAAGTCGCTGAGCGTGCCCAACACGTTGGCGGCCAAGACGCTGCTCGTGCCCAGTCCGGATCCCGCCGGAATGGCCGAGAGCAGCGTGATCTCGATGCCGCAGCCAAAGTCGCTCAGCTGGTCGCCGAGCGAGGCAAACCGCTCTTCGCAGAAGTCGGGATGGAAACCGCAGAGTGCCAGTGCCGCCTTGGGAATGGAGAAGGCACTGCCCACATGGTTGAAGTCGGCGAGCTGCTCATAGCTCGTCACCGTCTCGCTGGCCCCCAAGTCGATACTTCGGATGACGATATGATGTTCGCGGCACGGCTTCACGTAGGTCTGTATGGGAGGCTGGCCGTTGAGTTCTATGGCGAGGTTTACCACGTTGCCTCCCTCAAGGATGCAGTGGGGCGGCGTGTCGGTCCATCCGCCGGCGATGTCGATGCGCACGGGAGAGCGTCCCCATACGATCTGGTCGTCGCACACCCTCTTCGTGGGTCTCACTTTATGCTGCAAGGCCTGGCCCGTAATGCCCTCGGCTAAGAGGCGGAAGGCCCGGCGCTCGTCTGCGTCGGCATGAGGGTTGGCACTGAGCAGACTGCGCATCATGGCGTCGCTGATGCGCTGCATCAGGGGAGCCGAGGCCGGGAGCTCGGCGGGAAGGGGAAGGCCGCCGGTGTTGAAAGCTTTCGAGGCATCCTCCAAGTCGAGCTGATAGAAGACGCTGTGGGCGTGATTGACCTGCAGGGCCTGCCAGTTGGCACGGCGAAAATTCCGCCGCTGCGCTTCCAGCCGGCGGAGGTTGGCCCGCGTGGAGATCTGTTCGGCACTGAGCAGGTCACTGTGGCTGTCGCTCCGGCCGCTCATGTAATCGTCGAGACTGGCCCATGTGTCGAAAAGCGGGAAGCAAGGAGTGGTCTGTGCCTCACCGGCGAACTTATCCCAATAGCCGTATCGGCGCACCACCCAGCCTTCCTGTCCAACGGGGATGAAATCGATGCAGTCGTCGGGGCCGAGCGCGACGGCCCAATCGTTGTCGGGGGCTCCTGTGACGATATTGTTTCTCGTCAGTTTCCATCTCGGTCCCACACAGCTGTTCTCCACCCAGACGTTCTCGTTCTCGTCGGTGAACCTGATGGCCGTGTGGGCGTTTTGCACGAAGATGCTGGGGCAGGGCTTCTGGGAATGGTGCATGATGAGGCGCTGGTCGTTGACCAGACTCTGGATGGCTACCGTGGAGGAGAGCAGTTCGTGGGAAGTGCCGAAGTGGTAGAATTCACCACCGGGCAGAGGCAGCACAGCCACTTTCAGTCCCGCCACGAGCGGGTCCCGCTGTGACGGACGCTGGCCTAAGCAGCAGCCAAACGTGCCGTAGAGATCATACTCGTTCACTCTCCCGTCGCTCATGGACCGCTCGATCAGCGTCTCCACGGCTTTGTCGCTGAGCAGCCACAGGCCGATATCGGTAAGGTAATAGTGGTCTTTGGTCAGTTGGCCCAATTGCTGAACAGAAGGCTTTTGGAGCATACATTCCATCAGGCCGGGTGTGGCCCGGCGCGACACAAACACGCCGTGGTCCTTGGCTATCTCCGGCCCCAGCCAGAGTCCGAAGCAAACCACGTCGGCATCGGGGATCGCCGGGAGCGGCTGTGTGGCCCTGATGAGCACATCGCCACTCACGACCATGGTGTGGAGGCCGGTGGGAGCCTTGTCCATGATGTGCTCGTAGAGAGGAATTTGCAGTGAGAGCAGGTCTTGTGAGAGCCGTTGCCCCCGCTCCCAACGGAATACGGGGATGGGCGTGAGGATCTTGCCGGATGGGGCGTAGGCGGGGAGCCGACGGCTCTGACCGCCGGCATGGAGCAGCAGACGGCGGTCGGACTTCAGCCATTGGCCGAATTTTTCCGGATCGGGGGAGCCCTCGCAGCCTGTGGCCTGGCGATAGGCTTCGAGAAGGAGCCAGGTGGTGCCTCCACCCGAGCCTAATTTGTGGCCGACAGGGTCGTGGGTGCAAAACCAGTCATCGCGGCTCAATCCTGTAATATCATGAAAACTTTCCACCAAATTGGGAGGAAGGGAGAGCAGTTTTTTCATCTGTTTTCGGTTTTTTGTTTCTTATCATCCTTTCTTCTCCCCGGCAGGGGGATAACGAAAGCATGGGCAAAGGTAGTGAAAAATAAGAAAAACCGCTCAGTTCTCCGTTCTAAGTTTGCCATTCTCTCAAAAAAAAGTGGTGAATGGCGGTTTATACAATACTTTTCATTAATTTTGCGCTCACAAATCGAAACAACATGCAATCACCCTTATCAGAAAAACCCAAGGACGGTCTGTTCACCGTCAATGGAGTCAATTACCTTTTGCCGTTTATCATGATCACGACGTGCTTCGCCCTTTGGGGATTTGCCAATGACGTAACGAATCCCTTGGTGCAGTCGTTCAGCAAGATCTTTCAGATTTCCAGGTTTGAGAGCAGCTTTGTTCAGGTGGCTTTCTATTTGGGATATTTTGTGATGGCCTTTCCCGCGGCCCTCTTTATCCAGCGCTATTCGTTCAAGGCAGGAGTGGTGATGGGTCTCTCACTGTATGCGGTCGGCGCCTTGGCTTTCATCCCGGCTAAATCGACGGGCATGTTCTACGCTTTCCTGCCCGCTTATTTCATTATGACCTGTGGGCTGTCGTTTTTGGAGACCAGCTGCAATCCTTTTGTCTACTGCATGGGAAGTGAGGAGACAGCTACGCGCCGACTCAATTTCGCCCAGTCGTTTAATCCTTTGGGTGCCATCACCGGCGCTTACATTGCTCTGACCTATGTTGCCGTAGGGCTCGATCCAGCCTCCTCAGAGCAGCGCGCCACGCTCAAGCAGTCGTCACCCGCACAGTTTGAAGCCATCAAGGCCCACGATTTAGACATTCTTGTTCAGCCCTATCTTTATATCGGTATCGTGATTCTTGTGTTGCTTTTGGTCATTGTCTTGACACGGATGCCCAAGGCAGGCGAGCAGGGTGAGAAGAAGAGCTTGTGGACCGCCATCCGTCAGTTGGCAGGCGAACGCAACTACCGCAATGGTGTCATCGCTCAATTTTTCTATATTGGCGCTCAAACCGTCTGCTGGGCCTACATCATGTATTATGGCCTGCACGTCTTCCACGACGCGGAAGGCATCGACGAGAAAGTGGCTCACCAAATGACGACAAATTTCTATTTGGGAGCTCTTGCGCTGTTTGCCATTGGCCGGTTTGTTTGTACTTATTTTTTGAAATATGTCAGTCCCGGCCGCCTGCTCTGCTGCCTCGCCGTCGCCGCCATCGCCTTGTTGATGTCTACGATATTCGTAGGAGGTCGCATAGGACTTTGGTGTCTCGTGCTGGTCAGTGGATGCATGAGCCTGATGTTCCCCACGATTTATGGAATCGCCTTGAAAGGACTGAAAGACAATGTGAAATTCGGTGGAGCAGGATTGGTGATGAGTATTCTCGGTGGAAGCGTCATCCCTCCTGTTCAGGCTGCCATCATGGATGTGAAAGGCGGATTTTGCGGATGGTCTTTCATCAATTTGAGTTTCTTTGTTCCCGTAGTGTGCTTCCTTGTCGTAGCGTGGTATGGCTGGCGGACTTTTAAGGGTTGAGGCTGTTGCTCATTGCCGGGAGAAACGCGGCAATCAGCAACAGCTGCCAAAGAATTTCGCTATGGGCTTCATGAATCTTGTGATGGCCCGGGGATGGGGCCTGCCTGTGTAGTCGTAGCTTTCGTCGCCCACGCAGACGCTAATTCGCTTGCGGGCCCGGGTGAGGGCCACATAAAACTTGCGTGCGTCTTCCTTCAGCAACTCCGGAATCTCACTGTTGTAGTAATTGGGATAGCGGCCGTCGATGGCGTCAAAAATGAATACGTTGTCGTATTCCAATCCCTTGGCCTTGTGCACAGTGGCCACAAATACCCGCTCGTCCATGGTTTTGCTGCCACAGAGGTCGGCTTCTTTCAATGTGTTGAGCTCTATCAGGTGGGCGTCGAGTTGTTCCTTCAATGAAGGAGTTTCCTTCTTGTCAATCAGATCGAACGACAGAAACCGGAGGATGTGGGGCAGATTTTCAATGGATCGGAACACCCCCTCCAGTCTCATGGCCTTATACATCGATTCCATTTCGGCCACCAAGATGGGTAGGGATCCGTTGAGGCCCTGGTTGTAGAGGATGGCGCGGTCGTGAAGAAACTGTCGTTGATACAGACGGCGCAAGTTGCCGACATGGCGTTTCACCGTAGGATGGTCTAAGAACGTCCTCTGGTGGGGGATCACTTCACGTGACTTCTGCAGGCAGTAGAGCGTAAGCGAGCAAGTGGCGAATACATCGTCATCGGCCAAGTGGGAGTTCTGGCCTTGCAGATGGAGCTCGGCAAGCAGGTTTTTCAGTTTGAATTGTTTCAGGTCGGGACGCAGCAGTCGTATCAGCTTCAAAGAGTCGAAATACACCGGGAAGAGCGTTTCTACCTGTTTGCCGCTCAGGTATCGGGCCATGTTTTCGCGCAGGATGTTGTAATCATAGTCGGCGTTGTGTCCAAGCAATACGCATCCCTTGGCATAATCAAGAAAACGGCCGATGCCCTCGGCAGGTGGAAGCAGTGGGTGGTGTTTGCGCTCTTCGATGATGGGGTTGACCACGTCGCCCAACATGGCGGGAATCTCCCGGTCGGACTGCAAGTACACACAGAAATCGCTGCCTTCGACCACCTTGCCTCCATGTATCTTACGAGCGGCAATCTGCAGAATATCATCGTGGAAGATGTCGAGTCCTGTGGTCTCTGTGTCAAATACTACGATGTCTTGGGTGTCGCAGGTCTTAACGAATTCGGCAAGATAAGTGCTGTCGGAATAAAGCAGCACATCACTTGGCATCATGGCGTGCGACTTGAATTCCTGAACGAAGGCCCTGCACGAAGCCGACGACTCCAAGATGCGCAATCCTCTTAGCACCCGCGTCCATGCCATAAAGTTGAGATCGTTGGTCAGTAAGTCGAAATGAGCCATGAGGCATTTCATTTCGATGGAAGAGAAAAGGTCATCACCCGAAATCCTGAAGTGACGGATGCCCATTCTCCGCAAGGTCTCGCTCATTTGTTGCGCGTCGCTGTTGGAATTGACGATCACCGCCATGGTCTCCTTGTCGGTGTGGCGCAGGCAGCCGGCGACCATTTGCCCGACGTCGTCAAACTCTTGTTCCAGACATTTGCTGTGGGAGATGCGCAGCTCATCGCCCCGTCCGTTGTCGGGATCGGCAGGCAGGGGCAGCAGCTCCGGAGAAATGTCCAAAACCTTCTCAGCGTATTCGTTGAAGACGCGCAGGAGGTAGTAGGGCGACCGATGATTGACGCCCAAATGATGAATATGGCCACGGCAACGGTCTTTCAGCTTCTCGATATTTTCCATTTTGGCTCCCATGAAAGAGAAAATGGCCTGCTGGTCATCTCCAAGATAGACCACTGTGGCATCCTCATCGGTGAGCAGATCGACGATGCTCATCTGCAGCGAGTTGAGATCTTGCACCTCGTCGACCTGAATCCATTTGTAGCGCGGGTAGGGGTGCAGCCGGTCGTGGCTCAGTATGTCGAAGGTGATGATCAGCAAGTCCTCGAAGTCGAGCAGATGATGGTCGTTCTTGTATTTCTCGTATTCGAAGGCTAATTGCATTTTTCTCAGTGTCAGTCGGAGTTGCCGGCTGTCGGTCTGCCTGAAAGCCTCACCGTCGAGAAGGTCTTTATAGAAGTCGGCGTGACGATAGATGTCGTCGAGCGACAACGGCGAGAACTCCATGCCCTGCGCCTGGCAGATCGTGCGCAACGACAGGATGTCCTCCCTCGTCAACACCTCCTCATGCATGCGTATCTCACGGGCATGCCGGCAGACGACCTGATGAATGAGGTGGGAGAGCTGCATCACTTGTGAGTAGTACTTCTTCCGATGGAAATCGTGGCAGACCCGGTCCTCGTCCTCCTGCAAGAATCGGGCAATGATGGAGACCGACTCTTCATCGTCGATGATGGAGCTGTCGTTAGCTACGAGACCGTTGGAAAACAGAAAACGGGAACAAAACCGGTGGACGTTGCCCACAAACACGGCGTCTACGTCCTCATCATCGATGATGGCATGAATGCGTTCAAACATACCTCGCGCCGCCCGGTTGGTGAAAGTCAGGCACAGCATCTCGCTGAAGGGAACCCCCTGGCGATGTGCGCGTTTGATTCGCTCGCTGAGGATCTGCGTTTTTCCACAGCCAGGCGACGCCAATACCAAATGGTAACCCCCTTCAGCCTTGATGACCTCCCATTGCGTGTCATCGGGAACAAATTCTACCTGCTTCATCATCTTAAGTTTTCGTGTTGCTCTGCAAAATTAATGATTTCAACCGGAAGAGAGACAACGCAAGGGAGAAAACATGCATGAGGCTTCAACTTTGAGCTTTTTTCATTGACTAAACTGAAAAGTCGGATTCGCATCACTGTCAAATACACGATCATCGCGCTGCTTGATCATCATGCAGAGGGTGTTTTTATTTGGATTCTCCTATTTTTTTAGTAAGTTTGCACCCAAAAGACGAAAGATCAATGGAAGACTTTGCAGCCATAGACTTTGAGACCGCCAATGGCGCTCGCTCCAGCGTGTGCAGTGTGGGGGTGGTCGTAGTGCGCCGGGGTGAGATCACCGAGCGTTTTTATTCCCTTATTCAGCCTGAGCCCAACTATTACAGCTGGTTCTGCCAGCGCGTGCACGGCCTTGACCATAGCGACACCGACGGCGCTCCGCTCTTCCCCGATGTATGGGCCCACATTGCGCCGCTCGTCGAGGGATTGCCGCTTGTGGCCCACAACGCCCCTTTCGATTCGGGATGCCTGAAGGCCGTGATGCGGTGCTATCAGATGGACGATCCCGGCTACGTGTTTTACGATACGCTGAGAGTCTCCCGCCGGGTTTTCCCCCATGCGCCCAACCATCAGTTGCAGACCATTGCCGCCCTGTGCGGCTACGACCTCTCCCGCCATCATCACGCTCTCGCCGACGCGGAGGCCTGCGCCTATATTGCCATGAAGATTCTTTGAACCGATTGGCAGAGTAAAAAAGGGATGTATCAAAATTCTGGTTCATCCTCTTTTTCGTTTTATTTTTAAAAATATTGCTGTCCGGTAAAACTCCAAAGAGCATAAAAATCCTCCCCGAAGCCCCGTAAAATAGGACTTTGGGGGTTGTTTTTTCAAAAGTAAGCCCTCCTAATCGAAAAGACTTGGTTCTGGTGGCGCTTTTTGTATCTTCTTTGCAAGGAAATCAGTCCAAGTTTTTCGGGATTTTCCATGAATGCGATAAAGTCAACGTAGTACATGAGCATGAGTCGTACCATGGTAACAACTTGCGAGAATGCACAATGTCTCTTGATGCTTCTTGACAAAACTGTTATCAGCAGATTCGCAATCAGGACCACCCATGTCTGTATCTGTATGGCATTGACGCTGTCCCCATAGAAGAAATGGAGCGGGAAGTTCTGTTTCAGCTGTTTGTACAACGACTCGATAGCCCATCTTAGGCGGTAGATTTCAGCAATGTCCTCAACCGTGAACTCAAAGTTGTTGGTCAATAGCACAACTGGTTTCTTGGTCTCGTAAAATATCTCCACCCTTCGTGCCTCGTGGATAAGTTCCCCTCTTGTAAAACGCACTTTCTGATCAATGTGCGTTACGAGTCCCTCTGCATTGACATACGTAACGGATTCAAGTACCTCATACTTAAGGTTTTTCTTCATTTTGGTCACGTAGCAAACGCCCTCTTCTGTAAGGCGTTGGAATTGTGCGATATCGACATATCCACGATCCATCGCCAAAGTGGAGTCTTTGGGCAGATGCACCTCTTTGAGCAGGTAATGGTCGTGTTTCGCGGCAGAGGTGAGCTGCACCACCATCGGCACGCCGACATGGTACTTCATTACCGTATGCACTTTCATGCCGCCTTTCTTCTTGCCTGATTTCGGGTGCCGCCCGACACCTTTGAGTATGTTGTCAAAGAGCGTTATCGTGGTGGAATCCATCATGTAGAGCAGCTTCTCCCAGTCTTTAGGCTCGTGAGTCTGCCCCTTATAGCACTTGGAGGGGCGGCTGTCCGCTAAAAACTTGGCATACTTCTCCAAAAGATACGCATAAACACCTGCAAAGAACTCCTGAGGACGGCGTATGTTGGCTTCTGCAAGCGTGCTGCGACGAACCAGATAGTTCATTCCGAGGTGTCCGAGCTTGTGAGCCTCCGCCTTCATGCCTATCTCGAGCTCGCGCAGGGAATCAAAGTGCTATCCGCTTCCAGCCGTGGCTGCCGACTGCGTGGTGTTCGCCCACAAGCAGGGCGAAGCTCCCATGGTGCTGCTCATAGAAAGGAAGAATGAGCCGTGCAAAGGCCAATGGGCCTTTCCCGGCGGGTTTATGAACATTGACGAGACTGCCGACGACGCGGCGCGGCGCGAGTTGAGGGAAGAGACGGGACTCGAGGTGGCCGACATCCATCAGATTGGCGCCTTCACCACCGTGGACCGCGACCCGCGCGAAAGGGTGCTGTCGGTGGCCTTCTGGACAGACGTGGAGGGAATGCCCGAAGTCTGCGGAGGCGACGACGCCCGGCGCGCACGCTGGTTTCCGCTCACCGAGCTGCCACCTTTGGCCTTCGACCATGCGGAGATTCTGCGGCGCGCCTTGTATCTCAAGCAAAAGGGGGTGGCATGATACTGCAGACTCCCGTAGAAATTCCCGTCCCCTCGTGGCGCATTCTTCCCACGGACCGAATGGCCTTTGTGGGCAGCTGCTTCGCCGACAACATCGGGCAAAGGTTTGCCAACGACCACTTCCAGACCGTGGTGAACCCCTACGGGGTGATGTACAACCCCGTGAGCGTGATGCATACCGTGGCGGGGCAACCCTACCCCTGCGAGGGCGACGCCCAACCGATAGACTGCGACGTGGCTGTCGTCTCGCTTGGCACGAACCATGTGTATGTTGAACTCAGCAGCGGAAGAATCGTCGACAACTGCCGCAAGCGGCCCCAACGCGAGTTCAAGGAGCAGACGTTGGACGTGGCGGCCTGTGTGCAGGCCCTGCGCCAGTGTGTGGAGCATCTGCGGAGGCACAATGCGGCGGTACGCATCGTGTTCACGGTCAGTCCCATCCGCTATCGCAAGTATGGTTATCATGGGAGCCAGTTGAGCAAGTCAATCTTGCTGCTCGCCATCGACCAGCTGATGGTCGAGGATGCGTCAGACAGGCTGTATTATTTTCCGAGTTACGAGATTGTCAACGACGAGCTGCGCGACTATCGGTTCTATCAGCCCGACATGCTGCATCCCTCAGAGCAGACCGTAGACTATCTCTACGAGCGCTTCCGTGAGGCGTGTTTCTCCGAGGCCGCAAAACAGATGGTTGCCGAATGGCGCCCTATCCGCGATGCCCTCGCCCACAAGCCATTCCATCCCGACAGCAGCGAATATCGGAAATTCCTCGCCGAGACCTTGCGAAAGAAAGAGGCGTTTGAGAGGAAGTTTTTGGGCGACAAAGGTTAGGACGCATCCCATAAAGCCTGTAGACTCCAATAGCTCCACAGTTCAAGCCCAAGTTTCGGTATGCGCAAGACAACGGCGGCAGTCGGCTGTTTGCGTGGTCGATTGGCCTACTCCCAAGCGTCCGCCTCTTCGTCTTCGGCCTCAAACTCCGAGTCCTTGGAGAGCTGGGAGCTATGGGACGTGCGATTGCTCAACTTCAATTCGTTGCTGTCCTGCAGCAACTCCGTGGATTCCACTTGTCTCGACCAAACTCTCGGAATGATATATTCTTTTCCATTCATAGCCAATAGGATAAAAGGTTACTTCACAATGATTTTCTTTCCATTCTTGATATAGACACCGGCTGGAAGACGGCTGGGAAGCATACGCACACCGGCAAGGGAAAAGACGGCGTCGCGGGCTGGGTTGAGGCCGACAGACTTGACTTCCGTCACCTCCTTGTCGAAAGAGAAGGCTTTCGACGCAATGGCTTCCTTCAAGGCCAAGAACGCCTTGTGTGCGCCCGAGGCGAAGGCGGCGCCATTGTCCTGCCCCCAATAGAAGCCGACGTTCGCTCCCTCATCGTCCAAGGACAACTTGTAATAGTATTTGGCATTGGTGACGCTCGTGTTCTGCTCTGCGTCATAGCCATAGAGGTCTGACTTCTCAGGGGCAGCGCCTTTGGTGGTGGCCGACTCAAAAGTGTAGGTTCCCTCCTTGCCTTTCAGCACCACAGCAGTGGCTTGGGGAATCACGTCGCCCGCCACATACTCCTTGGTGTTGACCAACAGCCCATTCTCCACCGCGTAAGTCTTGGCAACCACGCCCTCCGGCACGGTCAACGCGCGGTCGCCATAATACAAGGTGGCATAGCCTACTGAAGAGATGGAAACTGTAGCGGGGTCGAGAACCTCCTGGAAGAGGACGAGAGTAGAATACGTACTTTCCGAAACAGAAAACTTGTTATTAGATGAGTTTCTAACTATCCTATACTTCCTTTGGTTCTGGTTCTGAAAGATGAACTTGATTCCATTTGAAGAAGAGTTGATGTTCCAATGGCAATCGTTCGACTGCTTATCAGCAAGATAAAACCACGACGAGGATCCTTCAACTTTCAAATACTTACCATTCTGCTGTTGAATAACCCAAGCCTTATTAGAACCATTCGCTACCTGAAGCAAAATAAAGCTATAATTGTCATCTTGTATGGAAAGCTCATTCTGACCTTCCAATTGGAGAATATCTGAATCCAGATTACCAGCCCTTGAGATATTTTTTGCAACGAACACCTCGGTAGGATAATCATCACCTCCATACGCGATGAGATACCTTCTTCCACTAATCAACTGGTCGGTGGACGTGATCCGCTTGAAAGTGCGGATGGGAGCGGCTTCTTTGTAAGAAGTCGGGGTAGGGTGTTCTTTTGATTCAGCCGCCAAACTGGGGGGGGGCAGCAAGTGCAGTGAGGTTCACGAAAAAGGCAAACAACAGAAGCACGGTCTTAGCTTTAAAGTTCATATAGAATTACCGGTTAGGATTAGATAAGGCAAAAGTAACATTTTTGCTGGAGATGGCAAAAAAATATGACAGAAAAAAAATTAGTGGGAGGCCTTTGGAAAAGCAATCGCACAGCTCTTGTGTGCCGAATCATCATCAACTAAGCTTTTCCAGTGCCTCCACTAATCCTTACATTGGCTCTTTGTCCTTTCCATCAAAGGAGCGGAAAACGAGGTAAGTGCCATCGGCCTCAAAGTCCACGTGGGTGCCGAGGGCTTCGTTGAGACTGCCACACCAGAGCCGTTCAAACGCCCAAGGTTTCCACCTGAGGCCGTTGGCACAGAGCTGGTGGCAGGAGAAATTGAAGATGCTCACCTGCTGGTGGGGAAAGACCTCAAGCGTGGCGTTGCCATGAAGGGCCACAAACCATCCATGGTCGGTGACCATAATGGGGTTGAGGCCAAACTCATCCTTGTAATAGGCCATCAGCGAAATGTTGGCTATCGTATGGTCCTCGCGCTTGCCCGTAGCTCCAAGATAGCAGATGGTCTTGTCGGCCGACTGCCTGAACGAGGGCAAAGCCATCATCCACCGCGTGGCCTTGGTCAGGTCGTTGGAGTCCTGTTCGGCAATGGGATGCCAAAGAGAGGCAAAACGCTTGCGCAATTCATCGGGTATGGAATCGCCGTCGCCCACAATGGCCGCGGGTCGCAGCCCCAGCTTGTAGGCTGTCAATGCAGCTCGGTCGCAACAGACCAACTGCTCCGCATGGGAAAGCAGGCTGCAAGCGATGTCCCGCTGCGGCGCGTCGCCATCGGCGAGGACCACGTGGGAGAAGCGGCTCTGGAGGTTCAACAAGGGATAGCTCATGCCTGCTTCATCATTTTCTTCCACTTGAAGTATCCCATCACGGCGATGAC
>Ga0256404_1009201_pt1 | contig 14315 bp, 18 predicted proteins | sample RumenRJG_01DNA_FD_185990 | JGI IMG/M metagenome (GOLD analysis project Ga0256404, IMG submission 185990) | Bovine rumen microbial communities from Lethbridge, Alberta, Canada - RJG_01 | ecosystem: Host-associated > Mammals > Digestive system > Stomach > Rumen | place: Canada: Alberta | collected...
TCCGCAAGTAAATCTACACCTGCAGTAAAAGGTCCAACGACCTGTCCAATTCTTCCATTTAACATGATAGTTCATCCTCCGTTATATAAAATAAAAAGAGACTTTTAATTGTCTCATTTAAAAATTTTCCCTTCATACATAATATAAAAATTTGCCTTTTTTAATTATCTTATCTTGACCATGGAATTTTTTCTTGATTCTTCATCAAAAATTTGTTATAATATTTATAGAAAATAAAGGAAGAAATATCTAAAACTTTCAAAATAATAGAAGGAGAAAAGTTTATGGCAACTTTTGCATTCTCGGACCTACATGCTCAGTATGATCTTTGGAAACAGATTAAAGAGTATATTAAACCAGAGGACACAGTTTATTGTCTTGGCGATTGTGTAGATCGCGGTGATGTTGGTCTTGAAATTTTAAATGAAGTTATGGAAACTCCTAATATTATTCTTCTTCGCGGTAATCACGAAGATTTCATTGACAGTATTGGCTCTGAAGTTATGCGCTATGAACCCGATGAAGATGTTTATTGGAAAGTTCCTAATATGTCCCTTTGGCGTATGAATGGTGCAAAAAACACTATTAAAGCCTTTAACAAATTATCAAAAGAAAGAAAAAACTTACTTATTAATAAGATTAGAAAACTTCCTACTCATGCGGAATATATTAATTCTAATGGTGATATAATTTATCTTTGCCACGCAGGCAGACAGCCAAATACAGAAGAAATTAAAGATATGCAGGAAGGTGACATTCCTATGAACAATTATATTTGGGATCGCCATCATCTTAAACAATTACACTGGAATGGTAAAGATAATGAATATTGTGTTCATGGTCATACACCAGTTGAATATTTTTATTATTATGGTAATCCAGAATTTGATCCGCCCGCATCCAGATTTGAAATGTATAGATATTGTGATGGTCATAAAATTGATATTGATCTTGGTTCTTTTAATACACACCACGCTTGTTTGTTAAACCTTGATACATTTGAACCAATCTATTTTAAGGATAGAACTCTTTCTAAAGAAGAGTGGGAGACAATAGATAATGGAATCAAATAAATATTTGATTAGTAAAGATGATTTACTTGCTTTTTTACGTTATGAAATATTATATAAATGGAGGACTGCCGCAAAAATAAATCCTAAAAATGAAAACTTTGGATTTTATCTATTAAAAGAAACACCATATCAGCCAGACTCAGATTTTATACAGTCTTTGTGTGAAACAAAAGAAGAACATGAAAACCCTATTAAAACTGGTATTTATGAAGATATTTTACCAGCGGATGTAGCAAGATACCAAGCGGCAACTTTATATAAACCTTACAAGGAGAGTTAAAAATCTCTCCTTGTTTTTTATTATAATTTTTGTTATAATATATACAAAGACAAGGAGGAATAATTATGACAGACACAGGAATGCTTGAATTATGTTATCTTTATTATGATGAAAAAACAATGAAACACGCAAAAAGAGTTGCGAATGAAGCTAAAAGTCTTTGTAATCTTTTTACATCTCTTCCTTATACAAATAATTTTGTTTATCAGCTTGGTTTAGCGCATGATTTATATGAAGATACAACTATTAAACGAGGTGTATGGTTTGACAGAGATTTTGAAGAAAACCTCCAACTTTTAACAAAAGAGAAAGATATAAATTATAATGATTATATCGCAAAAATTCGTAGAATGGCTGTAAATCCTAAATATATATCCGCATATATTGTAAAACTTGCGGATATGCATGATCATTTTGCACAAGTTGATACATTAACCGATAAACTTAAAAATAAATATATAGCGGCAATGCCTTATTTAATTTAAGGAGTAGATAAAATATAAAAATTTTTTGGAGAAATTATAATGAGTAAAATATTAATGACAGCAGATATGCATGGAAGTTGGAAACCTATTAGAGATTTATACGAAACCATGTTTAAAAAACAGCCTTTAACTGAAGACGATGTACTAATTATTCTTGGTGATTTTGGTGCAAATTTTTTCTTTAATCGGCGGGATATTGAATATAAAAAGAAACTTGGTAAATATAAAATTACATATTTCATTATTCGGGGAAACCATGAGGAACGGCCTAGTATTTGTATGAATAAAAATCCTAATGCTTGGCATGTGGAAGAATTTTGGGGAAATCAGGTTTATGTAGAAAATGATTATCCCTATATTAAATATGCTCTTGACACTCCTTCAAAATATGAAATTCCAACAGCACAAGGTGATCCTATAAAAACCTTGGTTCTTCCTGGCGCATATAGTGTAGATAAATATGTGCGGCTTGCAAATAATTGGGGCTGGTTCCCGCAAGAACAATGCAATGAAGAAGAAATGGCGGCAGGCGTTGCTTTAGCACAGTCTGATAGCTATGATCTTGTGTTGTCTCATACTTGTCCTATTATTTATGAACCTACCGATTTATTTTTATCTGTTGTGGATCAGTCTACTGTTGATAAAACTACTGAACGGTGGCTTGGTGGAATTGAATATAATTTAGATTATAAATTATGGACATTTGGACATTTTCATTCTCTTCGGATATATCCAGAATATCAAGGAAAACAAATGTTAATGTTATTTAATAATTGTTTTCTTGATGTATATAAGTATTTTTGTGGGCATTATAATTTATATAATTCTTTAATAAAAATCCATGAAAATACTAACCTTGATAATCTCGATTTGATTTATAAATAAAAATTTGATATAATTATAATATAGTCAATATATATTATAAGAAAGGAAAATAATATCAATGCTAAATCCTAAAACTGGAGAAAGGGAATTATGTTATGTAGTTATTGTTGATGCGGTGACTCCTATTGAGGGATATGATCGAGTTGAGCTTGCTCATGTTGGCGGTTGGACTATTGTAGTTGGCAAGAACGAGTTCCATGCGGGCGATCCTGCTATTTATTTTGAAATTGATTCTAAACTGCCTGAGGTAGAGCCTTTCATTAATATGGAGTTTCTTGCTAAAAAGAAATATAAGATTAAGACTCAGAAAATGTGCAAGTCTATTTCTCAGGGTTTACTTATGTCTGCGGCAAACTTCGGATGGTCTATTAAAAATGATAATGATAATACTCCTGTAATTGAAGCATATATTTCTGGACAAGATTATAGTCTTCACCGACCAGATGATGAATCTCGTTTCCTTACTGAAAAGCTTGGTGTAACTTATTATATTGCAGAAGATAATGCGCGGAAGGCAAACTCTGTTGATAAGTATAAGAAAATGGCTCAGCGCAACGGTAAGCTGTTTTCTCATCAGCCTTTCAGATGGCTTATGAAACGAGCTTGGGGTAGAAAACTTCTCTTCGCATTTTTTGGACGGAAAAGAGATAAAAACACAAATTTTCCAACTCATTTTCCTTTTGTAAAAAAAACAGATCAGGAAAGATGCGAAAATATGACTTGGGTACTTAATGATAAAACTCCTTTTATTGTAACCCAAAAATGCGATGGAAGCTCTGGAACATACATTCTTGAAAAAAGAAAAAATTTATTTGGAATTAAATATGAATTCTATGTTTGTAGTAGAAATGTACGACAGTTAACTCCTAAACAAAAATCTTTCTATGATGAAAATTACTATTGGGAATGTGCTATTAAATATGATATTAAAAATAAATTAAAAGATTATCTTGAAAAGCATCCCTATCTTGATTATGTTTGTTGGCAGGGAGAAGTATGTTCACCAAAAATTCAAAATAATCCACATGGTCTTACTGAAACCCACTTATTTTGTTTTCATATGATTGATTCTAAAATTGGTAAATATGATATTAGAGATGCAAAAAAAATTTGGAAAGAATATAATATGGAAACTGTTCCTATTATTAATGAAAACTATATTCTTCCAGACGATTTTGAAGAATTTAAATTAACTGCCGATGGAATGTATGATCCATCGGTTTGTGAAGGTAAAAAGAACCAAGCGCGTGAAGGTTTTGTTTATTATAAAACAACCGATCCTAATTTTAGTTTTAAAAATGTAAGTAGAAAATATTTATTAAATCATTAAAAATTTTTTTGGTCAAAAGTTTGTAATCTTTCTTCGAGATTTTTTATATATTAATGAAGAGAGATTACAAACTTTATTTTTGAGGAGGATAAAAAATGGCAGGTAAACCTATAGATTTAACTGGACAAAAATTTGGTCGATTAACCGCAATTGAAATGACAGACAAACGAAAAAATAAAAGTGTTGTTTGGAAATGTTTATGTTAGTGTGGAAATACTTGTGAAGTCGCGGCCGCATCTTTACGAGCTGGTAGAACAAAATCTTGCGGGTGTTTAAAAAAAGAAAAAGACAAACAACCTAAAGGGAATGTCATTAATTTAATAGGTAAAAAATTTGGGCATTTAACTGTTATATCTCGCCAAGGCAGTGACAAAAGAGGAGAGGCATTGTGGGAGTGCGAATGTGATTGTGATGCACATAATCATTTAATTGTTTTAGGCAGCAATTTAAGAACTGGGCATACAACTTCTTGTGGATGTGAAAGAAGATCTAAAGGAGAGCTCGCGGTTGCTAAAATATTAAATGATAATAAAATTCCTTTTTAGCAAGAATATAAAGCATTTAGATTTGCTAACAATAGATGGGCAACTTATGATTTTTATGTAAATCAACAATATTTCATTGAATATGATGGAGAAACTCATTATTCTTATAATTTACATGGATGGCATAATAAAGAACAATTAAAAAATCAACAAGAACGAGATATAATTAAAAATCAATGGTGTAAAGAAAATAATATTCCATTAATACGTATTCCATATACTTATTTACAAGATTTATGTTTAGAGGATTTACAATTAGAAACAAGTAAATTTATTATTTAATGGAGGGCTTTAGCTCTCCATTTGTTTTTTCTTTTATTTTTTGTTATAATATATATAAAGAAATAAATAAAAGAAAGGATGTGTATTATTATGGGGAGATGTAATGATTTTGCAATTTCAAAAATGTATTGCTGTAACTGTGGGAAAGAAGGTCTGCCAATAGCAAGAAAAGCTGGACATTATCGTGAAGCAGGGCATTTAAAAAAGTTATATTGTATTCATTGCGGGAAAGTTTGGAACCATGTAGAAATTCGTCCAATGTATAGTGATTATAATTATGAAGATTTCCAACTTGAAATGAAATATGGAAATTTTGATGAAAAAGGCAATAGAAAAGAACCTTATAGAATTTTTAGAGGAGAATTAAAACAGAAAGGAGTTATTTAATTGTGGCAGATTTATTTTTAATGTCTGGAATCCCTGGAGCTGGTAAGTCTACTTTTCTTAAAAATAGAATAAAAAAAGATACTTCTGTAATAATTTCTCGTGATGCTATTAGATTTTCTATTGTTAAACCTGAAGAAGATTATTTTTCTCATGAAAACGAGGTACTTGCAATTTTTTGGAAACAGATTAATGAAGCCCTTGCGGCTGGCAAAAATGTTTTTGTTGACCAGACTTCTTTGACTCCAAAATCAAGAAAATGGTTGCTTCAGCATGTTAAAGGTTATGATCATGCAAATCTTATCTGGATCGATGAAGATATTCAGACTTGCCTTGAAAGAAATGAAAAGCGACGCGGGACCCATGCTTATGTACCAAGAAGCGTCATTCGCCGCATGAATGAGCAGTTTATTGAGCCTTCTCTTGACGAGGGATTTTATAGAATCTATCGTTACAACAGCAAAGAAGATAAATTAACTTACAAAGGAGAGATGTTATAATGTCAAATATTTGGCTGATTTCAGATACCCATCTGAATCATGATAAAGAGTTTGTTTGGAAAGCTCGTGGTTTTGATTCAGTATGGGATATGAATAATGCAATTATCGAAAGATGGAATGAGGTTGTAAAATATGATGATATTGTGTATCATCTTGGTGATGTTATGATGGGAGATCTGGATGCTGGGATCAAACTGGTCAAACAGCTTAATGGGAAGATTAGACTGGCGATTGGAAATCATGATAGTTCAAACCGCATTGACGCTTTTCGCAATCTGTCCAATTTTGATGATATTCAGTTTGGTTATAGACTAAAAGACGGAAAGAAAACTCTTCTTCTTACACATTATCCTCTATTGTCTGGTAATTTTGATAGTAGTAAAACATATTCTATTCATGGACATACACACTCACCAAATCCATTTTGTGAATATGATATGATGTACAATGTAAATTGTGATGCTCATGATTGCAGGCCAGTTGCATATGAAGATATGATTGCCGCAATTATGCAAAGAAAAAATAATATTTAAGGACAAAATTGATTAATTATATTGTTTTATTTTTTATATTCCTTAGAGGACACTAAAGAGTTCTCTAAGGAATTTTTTATTTTATTTTTATGGAGGTAGAAGAATGAATTTAAAAGTAAGATTTAAGAATCCAGTATTTATTGCTCAATTACTTCTTGCAATTCTGACTCCAATCCTTGCCTACGCAGGTCTTACCTTCCAAGACTTAACCTCATGGCAAGCCCTTGGCGATCTTTTACTTAAGGCAATTAGTAACCCATATGTTCTTGGTCTTATTGCTGTCTCTGTATGGAACGCACTTAACGATCCTACAACAGCTGGTGTAACTGATAGTAAATTAGCTATGACTTACGACAAACCAAAGTCAAAGGACTAAACAAAAACAAGGGGGCATGAATAATGCCCCTTATTTTATTCTAACGGAGAGATTAATTATGAAAGAGAGTTTTTCATCAAAACAAGAATGGATTGATGCTGTTGCGGGCGCAGCCCAAAAAGCATGTAAGCGATATGGATATTTACCTTCTGTTTTGATTGCCCAATCTTGCTTATAGAATGGCTTTGGCATACCAGCCTATTGGGATAATCCAGAGATTAAATATCTATTAAAATATAATAATATGGTAGGTCAAAAAGCAGAATTACTTACCAAATCATGGTATGATAAATCTGTATGGCCTGGTAAAAAATTCAGTAAAAAGACCCCTGAAGTCTATAATAATACTCCAACTATTATCAGTGATGAATTTAGAATCTTTGATGATATTGAACAAAGTTTCTGTGACTTCATTTTATTTTTATTATATGCAAGTAATTATGGTTACAATGGTAAGCCAAAATATGGAAGAGAAGTTGTTGACATTAAAGATCCTGCAAGATTAATTAAAGAAGTCGGTAGCCGCGGTTACGCGACTGGTCCTACCTATCCTACTAATGTAATGAAGATTGTTAATGAAAATAACTTAACTAAATACGATGATTTATCGAAAGTTGAAGCGTCTAATTACATTCCAGATGCTTTAAAAGCTAAATATGGAATTACTCCATCTATTAAAAAAGAAAAAGAAATTATTGATATTACAGCAGTTAATCGTAGTCAAGTACGTGCTTCAAGAGGTAATAATCCTATTGAATGGATTGTAATTCATTATTTAGGAGTTCCAAATGCAGATAATCCTAATCTTTATGGCGGCGGTTATGGCGGGCATTATAATATTAAACGTGATGGTACAATTTATAAAGCTGCTGATCCTAAAACCGCAGTTGTTTTACATTGCGGAGGTGGACTCCAGGGAAGCGGCCCTCATCCATATTATCAAATTTGTACCAACTATAATAGTATTGGTATTGAAAATAGTGTCTGTTATACCGATTCTAATTAGAAATCTCCAAGCGCAGATAGTGATAAATGGTATTTTACAACAGAAACTCAGTAGTCATTAGTTTATTTAGTAAGTAAATTAATGGATGAATATAATATTGATATTAATCATGTTATTAGACATTATGACGTCAATGCTAAAACTTGTCCTAATCCATATGTTAAAAATAATAAATTAAAAACCTCATGGACATGGGATGAATTTAAGTCGAAATTAATGACTTATAGAGGTTAGACTCCAAAAGAAAAGGAGGCTGAGAAAAAAGTGTCAAAAGTACAAGAAATTATTGAAAAAGCTACTCAATTTATAATTAATGTAGCTAATGATAACAGTCATGGTTATGACCAAGCATATAGATGGAATGAACGTGGAGACTATGATTGCTCTAGTTTAGTAATTACCTCTTGGCAACAAGCTGGAGTTCCAGTAAAGACTAATGGTGCTACATATACTGGTAACATGTATAATGTATTTTTAAAATGTGGATTTAAGGATGTAACTAAATCTGTAAATCTTAGCAATGGTTCTGGTATGCAACGCGGCGACGTTTTATTAAACCATGTACATCATACTGCAATGTATATTGGAAATGGACAAGAGTGTGAAGCTTCTATTAATGAAAAAGGAAAAGCAATAGGCGGGCAACCTGGTGATCAGACTGGTCAAGAGATCAAAATCAGATCATATAGAAATTATCCTTGGAATTGTATCCTTAGATATACGGGTGGTGCTACTATTGAGCCTTCTAATCAATCTTCTTAGTTATCTAAGGGATCAATAGGTTCAGCTGTTAAATAGATGCAAACTATGTTAATTAAATGCGGTTATTCTTGCGGGACTGCTGGTGCAGATGGTAGTTTTGGAGCAAAAACTTTAAAAGCATTAAAGAAGTTCCAAAAGGCAAATGGATTGATTGAAGATGGTATATATGGTCCAAAATCAAAAGCAAAATTAACTGAATTATATACCACAGCTACAAAACCAACAATATCGACAACCACTAAAACAATAGAACAAATTGCTAAAGAGGTTATCGATGGTAAATGGGGTAATGGCGATGAACGCAAGAAAAAACTTGAAGCCACAGGATATAATTACCGCACAGTTCAAGATAAAGTAAATGAACTATTGGGTGGCGGCTCAAAAACTGTAACATCAGCAGCAACAAATACAAATGTAAAAGTTGATTATGCACGTTCTTTTAGTAAAAGCATTGCAAAAACATATACAACAACAGCAAATCTAAACTTACGGACAGGGGCTAGTACCTCAAAAACAGTAATCACAGTTATTCCAAAGGGCAAAAAAGTCACTTGTTATGGATATTATACTGGCGATTGGTATTATATTAAATATGGAGATTATACTGGATTCTGTTCTAAAGACTGGCTACAGTAATAATGTCTGTTAAAGAGTATTCATTAGATAGGGAGTTATAACGGCTAAAGCCGTTAAACTCCCTATTTTTTTGTCTATTTGAAAATTATAAGTATTTATGATATAATATATTATAAAATAAAAATTAAGGAGATTTTTATATGTTACATATTTATATAGATGGTTCCGCCCGCAATAACGGTCGAGACAATTCAAAGGGCGGTTTTGGTATAGTAATTTTTGATGACGACCGCAATTTAATTGATGCTTATTGTGAACAATTTGATAATGTAACAAATAATCAAATGGAATTAAAAGCATTTTTAGAAACTTTTGAATTATTAAATACAAAATATAAAAATCAACAAGTAACTATTTATTCTGATTCAGCATATTGTATAAATATCCTCACTTCTTGGATTTATTCTTGGAGTAAAAATAACTGGAAAACAGCAAAGGGCGAAACAATAAAAAATCTAGATATTATTCTTTCTTTATATAAATATTATACAATAGATTTTTTTATTAATCAAATTAATTTTATTAAAGTTGACGGTCATAAAGGAATTATAGGGAATTAGCTAGCTGATGCTCTTGCAACGGCAGATAAGCTAAAATTTTCAAATATTATATTACAAAATCATATTCTCACCCTCCCTTCCGAAAAAGTTTGCTAAAATCAAAAATTTATGTTATAATATATTTATAATAGAGAAAGAGGTAAAATATATGAATGACAAGTTATATACTGAAGATAGTATTCAATCATTAGATCCTCGTGAATTTACACGACTTCGACCAGGAGTTTATTGTGGTTCTACTGAATATTCAACTCAACTTTTAGTAGAAATTGTTTCTAATGCTATTGATGAATTTAAAGCTGGACATGGAAATTTAATTGAAGTAAAGATTGATACAAAAGAAAATTCATATGCTGTAAGAGATTATGCTCAAGGATTTTTAGTTAATTCAATGCGTGAAGATGGAAAAACTATTCTTCAAGCTTCTTTTGATACATTAAATACTTCTGGAAAATTTTCAGATGATGGAGTATATGAAGGAACTGCCCTTGGACTTAATGGAATTGGTTCTAAACTTACAAATTTTCTTTCACATAAGATGAAAGTTGAAACTTGGAGAGATGGACAAACTGAAAGCATCTTTTTTAATGAAGGAATTTTTGTTAATAGATCCGTAGGGAAATCAAAAGAACCAAATGGAACTTATGTAAGATGGCAACCTTCAGAAGAGTTCTTTACCCATCCAGAGGTTGATATAAATAAAGTAAAAGAATTATTTCATATTCTTACTTGTTTATGTGTAGGATTGACTATTGAATTAACAATAGATGATAAAAAAGAAATTTTTACATCTAAACATGGATTAAATGATTTAGTAGATGATGCAGTTGGAGATTCTGAAATTATCAATTCTCGTATGAATATGAATTTTGATGCAGGAAAAAATAAACTTGATATGGTTGTAACCTATACATCAAAATATTCATTAAATATGATCTCATATGTTAACACTGGAGATACAGATGCGGGACCGCACATTACTCAAATTAAAACTATTTTAACCAGAGAATTTAATAAATTTTTTAAAGAAAAGAAATGGTTAAAAGAAAAAGATGAAAATTTGAGTGGCGATGATATTCAAGAAGGAATGTTTATTGCTTTTAATCTAACCGCACCTGGAGTATCATATGATGCACAAACAAAATCAAGAATAGTAAAAATTGATATGTCACCGTTTACAACTTCTATTGTAAATGCATTACATGATTGGTTTAATAAAAATGAAAAAGATATTAAAATAATTTTTGAAAAGGCGGCTGCCGCTCGTAAGGCACGAGATGCTGCAAAGAAAGCAAGAGACAAAGCAAGAGAACAGAATAAAAAGAAACAAAAGGCTCTTAAATTTGATAGTAAACTTGCGGATTGTTGGTCTAAAGACCGTATGAAATGCGAGATATATGTGACGGAAGGCGACTCGGCCTCTGGCAACTTGAAACTGGCCCGTGATAATGAATTTGTTGCGGTTATGCCTGTGCGTGGCAAGATTCTTAATGTAAGAAAGGCAAGTCTTGATAAGATTCAAAAAAATGCCGAAATTATGACAATGATTGATGCTTTTGGTCTTACTGTTGATATGAAAACTATGAAGTTAACCTATAACAAAGAAGATCTTCGTTATGGTAAAATCATAATCGAATCCGATGCTGATACGGATGGCGCTCACATTAAGAATTTGTTCTATACCTTTATATGGACGTTTTGTCCAGAATTAATTCTTGATGGATATGTTTATGCAGGAGTTCCCCCTCTTTATAAAATTACAGAGGGTAAAGATACTTATATTTATTTAAAAAATGATACAGAACTTGAGGAGTATAGAACTAAGCATAAAGGAAAAAAGTATCTCGTTAACAGACTAAAAGGGTTGGGAGAGATGTCGCCAGATGAGACCTCAATTCTTGTAGACCCTGACCAGCGTATTATTAAACAAGTAACTGTAGAAGATATTGCGGCAGCTAATAAATTATTTGATGATTTAATGGGTACACAAATTATTCCTAGAAAAAGATTTATTCAACAACATTCACAGGAGGCGACGTATGGAGTTTAATAATGAGAAAAAAAATATCAATTTTATAAATAATATTATTATTCAAGCTATTATTCACGGTGGAGATGCCGGTGGACCTTATTGTTGCAATGAAGAAGAATTATATAATTCAATAAAACAATTAATTATTCAAAATAATCTTGAACATGACTATGAAATAGCGTTCCTACATATTGACGGATACGTAGATAAATTTCCTCAAATTGTTTTAAAAGGAGAATTATTTTAATATGCAGAATAATGATTTAATAAAAGAATTAAGTACAAATTTTATTGAATATGCAGTATCTGTCAATTCAGATAGGGCTATTCCTAATGCGGTTGATGGTCTTAAACCAGTAGCTAAAAGAATTTTATATGGGGCTTTTACAGGAGGAAGAACTAGTAATAAACCTCATGTAAAGTGCGCGAAGATTGTCGGAGACGTAATGGGGTCCTATCATCCTCACGGAGACTCGTCCATATACGGTGCATTAGTTCGTCTTGCACAAGATTGGGTAATGCGTTATCCTCTTATTGATTTTCATGGCAACGTAGGAAACCAGGCGGGAGATGGACCCGCCGCACCTCGTTATACAGAAGCAAGACTTGCTAAATTAACAGAAGATGGAATGTTACAAGGTTTAAAGAAAAATAATGTTGATTTCATTCCTAATTATGATGAAACAACAGAAGAACCTATAGAATTACCAAGTATTTTTCCGAACCTTCTTTGTAATCCTAACAGCGGTATTGGAGTTGCTATGGCTTGTTCTTGGGCACCACATAATTTAGGAGAAGTTGCGGCGGCTATTAATCAATATTTAGCTGGCGAAGAACCTGCTTTACCTGGCCCAGATTTTCCAACAGGTGGAATTGTTATTAACTCTAAGGACATCCCCGCAATTATGCGGACTGGACATGGTAGTGTAAAAGTTCGCGGAAAATTTGAAATTGATAAGCAAAAAATTATTTTTACAGAAATTCCTTATGGAACGTCTGTTGAAGGATTAATGACTGAAATTGGTGAAGTTTCAGATGCAAAGGAAATTGAGGGTATTGATAATATTCGTGACGAATCTAATAAAAAAGGTGTCAGAATTGTCATTGAATGTGATAAAGGTATCAATCCCGCAAGTATTGTAAATAAACTTTTTGCAAAAACAAATTTACAGAGTTCATTTAGTTATAATCAAGTTGCTCTTGTTGATAAAGTGCCAACTGAACTAAATCTTAAAGATTGTATTAAAATTTATGTTGACCACAATATTAATTGCATAACAAGAGAAACTAAGTTTGATTTAAATAAAGCTATTGATAGACTTGAAATTGTTAATGGTTTGCTGCGGGCACTCGAAGATATTGACAATATCATAGCACTGATTAAAGGCTCTGAAAATGCAACTGCCGCAAAAGAAAATTTAATTAAGAAATATCAATTCACAGAAAATCAAGCTAAAGCAATTTTAGCTATGAGACTTTCTTCTCTTGCAAAACTTGAAAAAGTTGAACTTGAACAGGAAGCTAAAGAACTTGAGAATAAAATTAAAGATTTAAAAGATATTCTTGCGAATGAAAATCGTCAAAAGGATATTCTTAAATCTCGTTTGGCAGATTTAGTAAAGAAATATGGGGATGCCCGTAGAACAGAGTTAACTCATATTGAAGTAAAACCAGAAGATAAAATTATTGAAGAAGTTATTCCAGAAGATTGTGTTGTAATTCTTTCTCAAACTGGAGATATTAAACGTGTACCTAAAAATAGCTTTAAAGTACAACGAAAAAATGGAAAAGGTGTTAAGACAAAAGATGATGTGATTATGTCTACCATTTCTACTAACACTATTGATAATCTTCTTCTTTTTACTAAAAAAGGTAAGATGTTTAAAATTATCGTAGATGAAGTACCAGTTGGAACAAATGCGTCTAAAGGCGCCCATGTTGGAACTTTAATTAATATGGATCAAGATGACGAAGTAATTGCTATCACTTCTTTGGCAAGAAGTAATACTGCAAAATATGTAGTATTCTTTACTAAACGAGGTCTGATGAAGAAAACTCTTCTTGATGAATATACAAAAGTAAAACGAAGTACAGGAATTGCCGCAATCAAAATCAATGACGGTGATTCTATTGCTAATGTTGAATTTATTAACGAAGAAGATATACTTGTAATTACAAAAAATGGTATGTCTATTCATTTTGAAAGTAAAAATGTTAATCCTATTGGTAGAGTTGCGGCAGGCGTTAAAACTATAAAATTAGATGAAAATGATGAGGTTGTTGTAGGACTTCCAATTCATTCAGATAATGACACTATTGCCATCTTTTCTACAAAAGGATATGGTAAAAAAACTTCTATTAAAGAATTTACAGTTCAGGGTAGAGGCGGAAAAGGATTGGTAATTTATAAGCCAAGTGCTGTATATGGACAAATTGCTGGTGCAACAATTATTTCAGACAGTGATACAATTCTTCTTACTGGCCAACCGAGTTCCATATGCATTGCCGCGACAGATTTACCTTTATTAACTCGAACAAGTTTTGGTAATATCATGGTAAAATCTAATATTTCATCCATAGTGAAATTTTAATAAATGAGGGACTTTTGTCCCTCATTTGTCTTTTTTAAAAAAATATGATATAATA
>Ga0256404_1009203_pt1 | contig 14312 bp, 10 predicted proteins | sample RumenRJG_01DNA_FD_185990 | JGI IMG/M metagenome (GOLD analysis project Ga0256404, IMG submission 185990) | Bovine rumen microbial communities from Lethbridge, Alberta, Canada - RJG_01 | ecosystem: Host-associated > Mammals > Digestive system > Stomach > Rumen | place: Canada: Alberta | collected...
CCAAGATGAAAGCCTTTAGGTCATGCCTGAAGGGAATAAGGGATATACCCTTCTTTTTCTATAGATGTGTTACTGTCTTTGGTTAGGCAGCGGCATCTGCCCGCCACGGACAATCCCCCTTGGGCCAAATTACTATCAATATTTTATGAATGACATTTTATTGGTCACATACTGACACGAGTTGGCGCCAATTCAACATTCTTTTGGTAACAATTGTTATCAGCTGTCGAACCAATGTCGCATTGGCACGTTCATTGCCGTTGTGTCAGCAGAAGTTCAACAATTAAAAAATCAACGTTATGAGCAAGAAATTTCAGAAAGGTGAGACATTCAACGCAAGTGAGGTTATTGACTATGCCGAGGGTGGAGTGGTAAGCAAGGAACTCATCCACAATGATTCGGGCAGCGTGACCCTGTTTTCCTTCGATGCCGGACAGCGTCTGTCGGAACACTACGCTCCCTTCGATGCCCTTCTGCAGGTCGTTGACGGTGAAATGGAACTGACGGTTGAGGGACAAACCTTCACCATCCATACCGGCGAGAGCTTCGTCATCCCCAGTGGTGCACGCCACGCAGTAAATGCACCAAAGCCGTTCAAGATGATCATCACAATGATTAGAGGCAAAGAGGAAAACTAAGTGAATTTCCCAGCATAACACGTAATGGGTATCCTGCTCACTGGTGGTGGCATTACCCGTTTCGGTGGTCTCGTAGCATAAGTAGAAAATAATATAAATAAAACATTATGAAGACATTAGTTATTTACGGTTCAACAACAGGAACAACAGAAGAAGTGGCACAAAAGATAGCCGAAAAACTCAACGCCGAGGCAGTAAATGTTGCCGACGTGACTGAAGATCAGATTGCCGAAGCTGACAACCTTGTGCTCGGTTCCTCCACATGGGGCGCAGGCGAGCTGCAGGACGATTGGTACGATGGCATAGACAAACTGAAGTCTGCCGATCTCAAGGGCAAGACCATTGCAATATTCGGTGTCGGTGACTCTGCCAGCTATAGCGACACGTTCTGCGGGTCTATGGCAGGCCTCTACGATGCTGTCAAGGACAGTGGTGCGAAGATTGTCGGAGCAGTGTCCACCGATGGCTACACTTTCGACGATTCCGAATCAGTGGTCAACGGGAAGTTCGTCGGTCTTGCCCTTGATGAGGAGAATGAGAGCGACAAGACTGATGAGAGAATCGACAACTGGGTGAAGGCAATAAGTCCGGAATTGAAATAGCAGTGGATGGTCACTGAAGAGAAATCTTCCATAAGTTAATGGTGCTGAAAGGATAAAGTGTTACCTTTGCAGCGTACAACCATCAGACTTATGGAAGATTTTGTTTTTGCAGCACTGGAGAAATGTCCCCTCTTTGCCGGAATAAAGCGGAATACGATAGACCTTTGCCTGTCTGCCGTACCCCACAGTATCGTCGACTACGACTGTTACGAGGTATATGCCCTCGCAGGTCTGCCCTGTCAATATGCCGACATTGTCATCAGTGGTACGCTGGTCTGCCGTATGGCCTCACATGGCGGCAAGCTGGTGGAAATGACGCGGCTTCACGAAGGTCATATGATAGCTCCTGCTCTGCTCTTCTCTACCGACAATTCCATGCCCGTAAGCGTAGAGACAGAAACCAAGGTGAAGGTGTTGCGCATGACCAAAGACAGTCTGCTGAAGCTGATTGACCTTGACAAACAGCTGCACATGAACTTCATCCGTATGATTTCCGACATTAATGTCTATCTAACGAAGAAGACCCGTATGCTGAGTCTGATGACGGTCCGTGAGAAAATAGCCTTTTATCTGAACCGTCGTTCAAAGGAGCAAGGAAGCCTCACGGTCACCCTTGACCGTAGCCGACAAGAGATTGCCGACAGTTTCGGCATACAGAAATTCTCATTGATAAGGACACTGACGGAGATGGAACAAGAGGGTGTCATCAAGATAGAGAACCGAGCCATCACCATTCTGATTCCCCAAGCGCTTCAAGGATAACATATCCTTAGAATGAGCTTGTATCATGCTAACTGCGATAATCATTGGGGAACCTACGTGGTAGCTAAGGTTCAAGGGCATTCGGCCGTCATCACCATCCAAACCCAACTTTGCGATTACAGCGGCTCATCACGTAACGTGACCTTACGCCACACGCTTTACGATGCGTATGCTTTCAAATAAATGAAGTGTTAAAAACTAAGAAAATAGCGGACAAAATCGTGTTCTGGTTTTGCGTTGTTCCAACGATGCAACGACGCCAAATAATGGAGGAAACAACGACAAAATGGCTCCGAAACCGGTATTTTTGCCTTGCCGTAGCGCGATAGCTATGCTTTCGCATTGCGATAACTATGCTTTCGCACCGCGATAGGTATGCTATCCCATCGCGATAGGTATGCTATCGCACTGCGATAAGTATCTGATGACAACCGCTTAGCGGCCTAATCCGACCATCATTCAGGCTTAAAACAACGTAAATAGTTGATTTATAACTATTTGCGCAAACTATCGCGTAGCGGCCGTAAATCGAGGCGACGTACGACGTGTTGGCAAATATCGCCGTCTCCATGTTAAAAAAACACCAATTAATTTGACAGATGATGAGCCAAGACAGTCGTCGCCTTCACCGACAGTCACTTCCTTTACTTTATAAGTTCAGTCCATAGTGTTATTATTGTTTATTGAAATCCTTCAGCCCAATGACATTGATGCCAAGCGCCTTCGATTTGATTTGTAATCCATTGTCGGAAGACAGCAACGTTGGCGACTCCGCCTTATGGCGAAGCACAACCGACAGAATGTTGTTGTCTGGGTTATGTCGGTCGAAATCGCGTGGCAGCAGTTTGATGTCTGACATCTCCGTGACCACATTCCCCTTATCAATCTCCTGATTAATGTTCTTCAGGGCTTTCTGCACATTGCGCAGCTCCTTATCTTCCAACTTGTATTTCAGGTTGTCGAGCTCGTCAATCACCTTCGCCGATAGGATTACAGTGTTGCCACTGCCAATTTTTGCGATGATGTCGGGGCAATTGACAAATACGTTCGTGTCGATGACGTATACCTTTCCTTTGCTGCTTTGACCAGTAAAACGAGTTTTCGACTGCTTATCCGGCTCGTTCATAATGACATCCTTGAAGCCCTTTTGAAACAATTCAATGAACTTCCTGTCGTCGGGGTGGCTGGCCAGACACGCTTCAAACTTGGGCACAATGCTGAGTATCGACTTTGACGTAAATTCCTTTTTCTTTGCCAGGTCAGCAATCCATTTGCCAAACAGCCTTCCTGCAATCTCCGCATAAGTACGATTCCATGCGCTACGCCGGCTTATGGCATAGTTGGTCTTGTTGATGTCGATGTCCATGTTCATTAGAAACGGGAAGCCAAACGACGTGGTAGTGGGAATCATACAGTAAACGGGTGCGTCTTTCACACCTAACAGCTCATTGTCCTTGTGTCTGCACGCGAACATGATTGACGTCAGTTTCTTCTGCATGGGCTGGGAACGCTCGTCAGTATTCACTTCCTCCTTGGCCTTCATTCGGTCCCGCAACTGTTTTGGTATGAACGACACATATTCCTTTGAGACAAACCAATCATTGCGGTCAAGCGTCTTAGCCTTCCGGCCTTTTGTCTTCACCGTTACCTTGCCAATGTTTTGGTAGAAGGCAATGTTGTCAACATCCTCAAAAACACAGAGTAGGCTTGCCCTGTAGTTGTTCATCGCAACCATATCATCACTACTGAACGGCAGGATGATGGTCTCTGTGAATCGTTTACTCCTGGCGAGCGAAATCTTCACCTCGCGTGGCAGTGCCGCATAATCCTGCCATTGAGGTATAAGCCTGCCATTGACAACATTGAAGTTGATGAAGAATCCGTTGGAGATGACGATGGAATGCGCATTGTGAAGCAGGAACTGGCGTAGACCCTGACAGTGGTATGCCGTCAGACGCTCTTGCCCTTCGCCATATTGCTCGCGCAGCCCGCAGTAATCAAGCATATTCTCAGCCGTCAAAGGCCTTCCCGTATGGTGGAATAACAGGTAGTTATCGGTAAGGGTAAACTGAACGTCAACCGGTGTATCGCTGAACTTATTGGCCTCAGTGAGCAAGTCGTAAATAAGTATGGTGGGATCCTCAGGGGCTGTAGCGCCTTCGGCTGACAGGTATGTGGCGGCATCACGTTGGCTAATGGCGGTCAACAACTCCTCTGGGGGGATGGGGGTAATAGGCCGGCTCTCGTCAACTTCTATCTCGCAGGGGTTCACCTTTTCATTGAATGTGAACCTCCAATAAAACCGACAGTACTGACCCTCTGTCAGACCTTCGATGGGAGCATGCAGACGGAAAGGTCCTACGCGAAACGTAGTCTTCGGGTAAGTCGTCAGCCTTGTCAAGTCAGCGCGCCTGATGTCATCGATGAAGTAATTGCCGTCGCGATCCTCCTTGTACAAACCTATGAGCTGGGTGATGTCATTGCCCCAGCCCGTCTGATTGTCTTCGAGCAATTTATAGCGATAGACAATCGGTGACAGGCGCCTTCCATCATCCTCAGCCGCGTGTGGCCTCGGATTATTGACGTAGCCAATGAACTGATAGGTGCGTTGGTCAATCTCCTCAAGTGTGCTCAGCAGTATCTGTAGCTGACAGGGATTGTTGAAGTTGGGCAGCAGACGGCAGTTGAACTTGTAAAACCTACCCGTAAGCCTTTGGTTAGACGGGAGTTTAAAGGTCACGCTGCCTATATCGGTAAACGGGTATCTTGGATACAATGTGCTTCCCGGAACCTTGACCTTTGTCATCGTCCCGCTGTAGTTCTCCGGATTTTCAGTGTTCGGAATGAAAACGCCATAGAATACAAGGTCTCTTGTCTTCCAATATCTTTTTAGGAAATCCTCTATCTCTGTAATAGAAAGATTTCTCAGATCCTCAATTGATTTGTATATCATATAAATTGTATATTAGAACAGCATACCATTATCTCTTGTAAAGTAGCTGTTGCGGCTATATGAAATAGCGTGATTATCATGTATTACATTGAGCACTTTGCTTACTCGGGGACAAATTTAACGATTTTCGTTGTCTTCGCCAAGTTTTTCTCCTCATATTTTCATCAAATCGCATTACAGCAGCGTTGGTGTCAATGTGGCGATTACCCCCATCAAACGTTACAAATAAATAAAAAGTGGGCGATGTTTTGCTTATGCCAATTCTTTTTCGTAGTTTTGCAATGAAATTAATTTAAACCTATTTCAACCATGAGATTAATTATTGAGCAAGATTATGACCGTCTGTCTAAATGGGCTGCAGATCATGTAGTTGCACGTATTAATGCGTTCAAACCGACCGCTGAACATCCTTTTGTGCTGGGTCTTCCTACCGGAAGCTCTCCTGAAGGCATGTACGCTGAACTGGTAAAGGCCAACAAAGAGGGCCGCGTGAGTTTCAAATATGTGAAGACATTCAACATGGATGAGTATGTCGGACTGCCTGAGAGCCATCCCGAGAGCTACCACAGCTTCATGGCCCGTAACCTCTTCGACCATATCGACATTCCCAAGGAGAATATCCACATTCTCAACGGTAACGCCAAGGACCTCGAGGCAGAGTGCGCCCACTACGAGCAGATGATTGTTGAAGCCGGCGGCATTGACCTCTTCATCGGCGGTATCGGCCCCGACGGCCACATTGCCTTCAATGAGCCGTTCTCGAGTCTGACAAGCCGCACACGTGTGAAGACACTCACCACCGACACCATCATCGCCAACAGCCGTTTCTTCGACAACGATGTTAATAAGGTGCCTAAGCACGCCCTCACCGTTGGTGTCGGCACTGTGATGTCAGCCCGCGAGGTGATGATTCTTGTCAACGGTCACCACAAGGCCCGTGCACTGCAGGCAGCCGTCGAAGGCCCCGTCACTCAGGCTTGGACCATCAGCGCCCTGCAACAGCATGCCCACAGCATCATCGTGGCCGATGAGCCCGCATGCGACGAACTGAAGGTCGGTACCTACCGCTACTTCAAAGATATTGAAAAAGACAACCTCTAATTGATAATGAGCCTTCTGCATGACCAGTGTCGTGTGGAAGGCTTTGTTTTTGCCTTGAACCCTACAATCAACTGGACACCTGACGAAAGCCAGCGCGCGATTATCGATTTAAACGAAGGATCGCATCTGGTTCTTGCGCCTCCGGGCTGTGGAAAGACGCAGTCGTTGGCCGAGCGCATTGCGGTAGCCCTTAACAATGGCGTTAAGAGCGAGGATATGCTTTGTCTTACTTTCACCAACCGAGCTGCGCGCAGCATGCGTGAGCGCGTCGGTGAGCGGATAGGCGAGGACAAGGCTGAAGACGTGTTTGTCGGCAACGTACACCGATACTGCGCCCGTTTCCTTTTCGAAAACGGCATTGTGCCCGCTGTTACCGCCATCATCGACGACGATACGGCCAACAGTATTCTTGCCCGCTACCTCAATGAGGATGAGACCACGGTCACGACCAACTTCAAGCGCAAGCGCGCCTACCAGCAAATCATCTTCTTTTCCCATCTCATGTACGACATCCGTCATGGCGTACCAAAGGCACTGCGCATCCATCCGGAATGCGTAACCCCAGAGGATGTGGCGATGATGAAGCGTATTGCTGCGATACAACACCGGCCGTTCGATGCCGCGCTGATGCTGGACATCTACGACCACACCGAATTCTATCTCGACGTTGTGCGCCAACCGCCGTTCACGCCGTTGCTGCAGCATGAAGCCGTGGAGTGCTTGATGAAGTGGCGCTATGCCCACGCTTATACTGCCTACAAACGGCAGAACAACCTCATCGACTTCGAAGACCTGTTGCAGTTGGCTTACACCGCATTACAGAGCAATCCCGACTACAAACGCTACTCATGGATACAGGTGGATGAGGTGCAGGACCTGAACTTCCTTCAGTTGGCGCTCATCGACAGCCTCACCGACCACCGGCCTGAGGCGCATGCATGCAGCATCTATTTCGGTGATGAGCAGCAGGCCATCTTCTCGTTTATGGGCGCGAAGATGGAGACGCTCAACCTGTTGAAGGAAAAGTGCAAAGGCAATATCCGCCATCTTGGCGTCAACCACCGGTCGCCGGAGCAGTTGGTGAGCATGCTCAACACCTTTGCCGTGAGCAATCTTGACAGCGATCCGCAGTTGTTGCCGACTACCGATGGAGCCGGAGTTGATAAACCATGTGAGTTGCGCGTATGCCGCACCGAGAATATCTGGTCGGAATACAAAAGCGTCACCAAACGGGCAGCCAAACTATTGAAGGATCATCCTAAAGAGACGACTGCCATTGTGGTCAGTGCCAACCGCGACGCCGACGAGATCAGCAACGTGCTGACCCAACAGCATATCGCCCACTTCAAAGTCTCAGGTACCGACATCTTTTCTACGCCCAGTGTGCGGTTGCTCTTAGCGCATGTAGGTGTGCTGAATAATGTACACAACTTCATTGCCTGGTCCAATCTGATGTATGGTCTGAAGGTTTGCGGTACCGCAGCTACAAGCCGGCAGTTTGTCAGTGAGCTACGCCGAATGGGCATCCTGCCTTCCGACGCCTTTAGTCATGACGGCAAGACTACACTGCAACGCTTCATAGATATTTACAACAATAAAGATATTATTGTCTTCGACACCGAGACCACGGGACTCAACGTCTTCGAGGATGATGTGATTCAGATTGCGGCTGAGCGTCTGCACCAAGGCAAGGTCGTGGGCTCCTTCTCGGTCTATATTGAGACCGACCGTCCAATACCGAAAATGTTGGGCGACATCGTCAATCCTATCATCGCCGAGCGTGAGCATCAACCAATTGTTGGGCATGCTGAAGCAATCAGGCAATTTCTTGACTTCGCCGAAGGTGGCGTCCTGCTGGCCCATAATGCGGCGTACGACTACCATATCATGGACTTCAACCTGCGCCGTTACCTGCCTGAGCTGGACTGGCAACAGCACTGTCCACAGTGTCTCGACTCGCTGCAGCTCATCCGCCTGCTCCGCTACGATTTGAAGGTGTTTAAGTTGAAGAGCCTCTTGGCCGAATTGGGGTTGAGCGGTGAGAACTCCCATCTGGCCGACGACGATGTCAACGCTACGGTGCAGTTGGTCAACTTCTGTTACGAGCAAGGGAAGGCAATGGTAGAAAGGCAGCAGACTTATCTCGAGAAGCCGCAGACGGTGAAACGCATGAACCGCCTGCGCCAAGTCTATGGGGAAATCTACGAGCAGGGTAGGGGACGCCTCTACGAAAGGCTGCCGAGAGAGGAAGCAACCGACAGTCACCCAGCTTTGGTCAGTGAGCTAACATCGTTCTACCAATACCTCATTGACAATCATCTGGCTGAACCCGTTGATAAGATAGACTATATTTTCCGCTTCCTACAGCACGATGTGATTGACGCTGTTGTGGAGCCGTCGCTCTATGAGCAGCTCTGCAATCACGCCATTGAACTCAGTACATTCCGCGAGTCGGACCTTTGTGGCTCGTCGACGATGTCCGACCGTTTGGTCGTCTCGACCATTCATAAGGCAAAAGGACTGGAATTTGACAATGTATTGGTGTTTGACGTGACCGACAACCGTTTTCCCATCTACGTCCATGAGGGCAACGCGAAGATGATGGCCGAGGATGCGCGCAAGCTCTACGTCGCCATGTCGCGCTCTCGCCGCCGACTGTTTGTTTATTATCACACCAGTGGCTCCAACCCCGGTGCCCCTCCCTGCAAGCTTTCCCGCTTCATGCAGCCAGTGATGGGGTACTTTAAGATTTAAGAAGTCCAGAAGTCCGGAAGTCCAGAAGTCCAGTCATTACAGTGAGGAGAATTTATAAGTCCAGAAGTCCGGAAGCCCAGAAGTCCAGTCATTACAGTGAGGAGAAATTTAAGAAGTCCAGAAGTCCGGAAGTCCAGAAGTCCAGTCATTACAGTGAGGAGAAATTTAAGAAGTCCAGAAGTCCGGAAGTCCAGAAGTCCAGTCATTACAATAATAAAAAGGGAAGAATGCGAAATGGAAAAGTCCCGAAATTCGGAAGTCTTGCATTTGACAGGACTTCTGGACTTCCGGACTTCTGGACTTCCGGACTTCTGGACTTCCGGACTTCTGGACTTCCGGACTTCTGGACTTCCTAGATTTCACTTCTGAACTTCCGGACTTCTGGACTTCCTATATCTCACTTCTGGACTTCCTAACTCTTCTTTACCCTCGTTGCCTTAATGAAATAGCAGATGAGACAGACGTAGGCGAGGAGCGAGGTCATCTCTGACATTGGGTTACTCCACCACTGATCGGCCACCGAGAGTTCGATGCCGCCGAATTTTAGCAGTGCCGATACCACACCCATCAGCGCGCCACCGGCAATGAATCCGCTGGCGATGAGCGTACCTTTCTCACCACGTGCCTTGTTGACCTCTGCGTCTTTCGAGCGAGTGGTCACAAACCAGTTGATGGCGCCGCCGATCACCAGGGGAACGTTCAACTCCAAAGGAATGAACATACCGAGGGCGAATGCCAGTGCGGGAATGTGGCAGCGGTCGAGAACAACGGCAATCAGAGCGCCGATGCCATAGAGAATCCACGGTGCACCCACGCCGTTCATCAGCGGGTCAATGACGGCCGCCATAGCGTTAGCCTGCGGGGCTGCGAGCTTACCGCTGGCGAAGCCGTAGGTCTTGTTGAGCACAATCATCACGCCCACCACGGTGGCGGCGCTGACGATAGTACCGAGGAATTTCCACGTCTCCTGCTTGGCCGGCGTCGTACCGAGCCAGTAACCAATCTTCAGGTCGGTGATGAAACTGCCGGCCATGGAGAGCGCCGTGCAGACCACACCACCCATAATCAGGGCGGCTACCATACCGGCAGGACCACGCAAGCCCACGGCCACCATTACGACAGAAGCCAGGATAAGCGTCATCAGCGTCATACCCGATACGGGGTTGGTGCCGACGATGGCGATGGCGTTGGCTGCCACAGTGGTGAACAGGAAGGCGATGATGGTGACGAGCAGGATGCCGACAACGGCAAAAAGCAGGTTGCCATCCATCACACCCGTCAGGAAGAAGATGAAGGTGATGATCAGGGTCACGATGGAACCGATGGCGATAATCTTAAACGAGATGTCGCGCTGCGTGCGCTTTACCTTCACATCGGCGCCGCCCTTGCCCTTCAGCTCACGCGAAGCCAGACCGACAGCGCTTTTGATGATGCCCCAGCTCTTGACAATACCAATGATGCCGGCCATGGCAATGCCGCCGATGCCGATGCTGCGGGCATAAGCCTTGAAGATCTCTTCGGGCGACATCTGACCAACCGTTGCCGTAATGGTCGGATCCCAGAGGTTGAGCACCTGATCGTGGAAGATGAGCGACATACCCGGAACGATGAGCCACCAGGCTACAAGCGAACCAAGGGTGATATAGAGTGCGTACTTCAGTCCGACAATATAGCCGAGACCCAATACGGCAGCGCCGGTGTTGACCTTGAATACGAGCTTAGCCTTGTCGGCCAGCGTCTCACCGAGTCCGATGACGCGGCTGGTGAAGTTCTCATTCCACCAACCGAAGGTGGAGACGATGAAGTCGTAGAGACCGCCCACGATACCGGCGATGAGCAACGGCTTGGCCTGATCACCGCCCTTGGCACCTGAGACCAGCACCTGCGTGGTGGCCGTAGCCTCAGGGAAAGGATATTTGCCGTGCATGTCGCTGACGAAATACTTACGGAAGGGGATGAGAAACAGAATGCCCAACACGCCGCCTAAGGCCGATGCTAAGAACATCTTGGCAAACGATGCCGACATACCTGGATATTTCGCCTCGAGAATATAGATGGCGGGCAGGGTGAAGATGGCGCCGGCAACGACAGCACCCGAGCAGGCACCGATGCTCTGGATAATGACGTTCTCGCCGAGCGCATTGTTGCGTTTCGTGGCAGTGGAGACGCCGACGGCGATGATGGCAATGGGAATGGCGGCCTCAAACACCTGACCGACCTTCAGACCGAGGTAGGCTGCGGCGGCTGAGAACACCATCGCCATGATGATGCCCCACGTCACCGACCAGGCGTTAACTTCGGGATAGACCTTGTCGGGTCGCATGATGGGCGTATATTCCTCGCCCGGTTTCAATTCGCGGAACGCGTTGTCGGGCAACTGCATTGCCTCTTTTTCTTTTTCAATCATTGTATGTCTTGTTTTTTGTTTATCTAACAGTGATATGCCAACAGCCTTGATGCACCTCGTATTTGATATAGCAGCGGTTGCGCTCGCGCATGTCGCGCATCACCTCGGCAAGCACATATTTCAGCGTGTCGTTGCGCACCTCGCGGCGATGCTCGCCCGGTGCCTGAACGGTCTTATAGCGGTTGTAGCAAACGTCGAAGGTGGTGCCGTAGAGGTGGCAGCTGTTCTCCGTTGCATTGCGGTTTTTCTTGCGCAGGGCAGCCACATCCTTCTTCGACCGCATGATGCTCGTTACAATAATCTTGTGCAATGGAATGCCCTTCACCTGCAGACTGTCGTAAAAGTTGCGGCCGATGTCTTGCAACAGAACGGCAGCGCGGGGCACGAGATAGGGAATGCTGTTGCGCAGGCGGTCGACATAGAAATAGGGATTGGCACCCACATAAACGAGCAGCTTCTTGCTCTTTGAGGCTTCGGCGCTGTCGGCTACCGGCTTCACGCCCCATTGCTGCGCTGCCACCAGTTGCACGTCGTTTTGGTCGGGGAAGCAACGCTCATAGCCGGGTACGCTGAAGATACGGCTCTTGCGCAGACTGCCGTCGTTGAGATAGAATTTCGTACCCATCGCTCCGCTGTCTACGCCCACAGGCTTTGCAGCCGGCGTGCGGTCAATAGGGGTGAACGAGATGGCCTCGTAGTCAGCTGATTTCACGGATTCCGTTGTACCTTTGTCGCGACTTGTGGCGATAGAGGGAAAGAGCAGTCGCGTCACGGCGAGCACTGCCGTAACGATGAAGAAAATAAGGATATATCGGCGTTTTGATAACTTCATGTTAATTTCGTCAAACGATTTGACTGCAAAAATAACATAAAAACGTCTAATGGCAAAGAAAAACCGAGAATATCTGAGATTATCCAGCGTATCGCCGCTGAGAACAGCCAGCGTGTTGCCGCTGAGAGTAACCAAAAAGCCACAGCAGGCGGTCATGCGTCAACTGTGGCTTTGTGGTTGAAAAATTACCAATCTTTCCTGCTGCCTATACTATAGCAGTTAATCGTGAATCTTATACGTACCGATTCCCCTCACCGTGGCCAGATCCTGGTCATCATAAATAGGGCTCTTGCCGGTATCCAAGGTGGCGATCGTTGCCATCTCCTGTCGTATTCATAGTCCGGAGGTCGTGGGATCGTGGCCCATCCCCGCTACACTGAAAATCAAGGTGTTACGAAGATTTCATGACTCCTTTTATTTTTGCCGGGAAAACAATGGGAACCGAAGGTCACTGTTCGCGTAGCGAGGGAAAGTAAAACATTTTTGAGGGATCTATAAGTTTGGGCCTGCTTCTTAGCAACCTCTTTAATTATGGCACCTATGCAGGAGACATATCCAAAATTATCTTGTAAATCTCTTTGCCCTCGCTCTTTTTTATTACCTTTGCAACAAAGAAACAATGCTATGGCTAAGAAAAAGAATACGGCTGATATAGGCTTTGAAGACAAGATATGGAAGGCTGCGGACGTGTTGCGCGGCTCCATCGACGCTGCCGAATATAAGAATGTGGTACTCGGACTCATCTTCCTTAAATATATCTCTGACAATTTTGAGGAGAAGCATCGCCAGCTTGTGGCGGAAGGCGACGGCTTTGAGGAGGATAAGGACGCCTATACTGCAGAGAATGTCTTCTTCGTTCCAGCCGAAGCTCGGTGGGAGGTGATTGCCGAGAACGCTCATAAGCCTGAGATAGGCTCAGTCATCGACCGTGCTATGGCTGCCATAGAGCGCGAGAATACAAGTCTGAAAGGAGTGCTGCCAAAGAACTTCGCCCGCCCTGAGCTTGACAAGCGCCGCCTCGGTGACGTGGTTGACATCTTTACCAACAACATCTCGCTGGGCAAGGACGAGGAGAACAAAGACTTGCTTGGCCGCACCTACGAATACTGTTTGGCTAAGTTCGCACAGCTCGAAGGCAAAAACGCCGGCGAGTTCTACACTCCCGCCTGCGTCGTCCGCACTTTGGTCGCAGTCATAGAACCCTTCAAGGGACGTGTCTATGACCCTACCTGTGGCAGTGGTGGTATGTTCGTACAGAGTGCCGACTTTGTCAAGCACCACCAAGGGCTCATCAACAATATCTCTATCTATGGCCAGGAAATCAATGCCAACACGTGGAAGATGTGCAAGATGAACCTTGCCATCCGCAACTTGGAGGCGAACCTCGGTGAGAGCAATGCCGACACGCTGATGCACGACAACTTCCCGACCACGAAGATGGACTTCGGGCTGAGCAATCCACCTTTCAACATGAGCGACTGGGGACAGGACAAGCTCCAGGACGACCCACGTTGGAGGTATGGCATACCACCTGCCGGCAACGCCAACTTTGCCTTCATGGAACACCTTATCTACCACATGTCACCACGTGGCCGTGTCGGCATGGTACTCGCCAACGGCTCGTTGAGCTCGCAGACTGGTGGTGAGGGCGAGATCCGCAAGAACATCCTTGAGGATGACCTTGTGGAGGGTATTGTCGCTTTGCCGAGTCAGCTCTTCTATTCCACACAGATTCCAGTCTGTCTTTGGTTCCTCTCCCGTAGGAAGGAGCAACCGGGCAAGGTGCTGTTCGTTGATGCCCGCAACATGGGCGAGATGGTCAGCCGTCGAAACCGGGAGCTGTCGGAGGACGACATCAACCGAATTGCCGGACTCTTCAACGATTACCGACGCGGCGAACTGAAAGACGAGAAAGGCCTTTGCGCCGTCAAGAGCCTTGACGACATCCGCGAGCAGGACTATATCCTTACTCCCGGCCGCTACGTGGGCATCGCAGAGCAGGAGGACGACGGAGAACCCTTTGAGGAGAAGATGAACCGCCTGACATCGGAGCTCTCCGGCCTCTTCACTGAGAGCCATCGCCTCGAAAAAGAGATTCAGAAGCAACTCGCTACTATCGGTTTTAAGTTGAACTTTTAAATTCCCATTTATGGAAGAGTGGAAAGAGTATAGGTTGGGAGAAGTGTACGATGTACACAATGGTTTGAGTAAAGGAAGAATGTTCTTTGGCTCTGGTTACCCATTTCTTTCTTTCAAAACCGTT
>Ga0256404_1009204_pt1 | contig 14312 bp, 12 predicted proteins | sample RumenRJG_01DNA_FD_185990 | JGI IMG/M metagenome (GOLD analysis project Ga0256404, IMG submission 185990) | Bovine rumen microbial communities from Lethbridge, Alberta, Canada - RJG_01 | ecosystem: Host-associated > Mammals > Digestive system > Stomach > Rumen | place: Canada: Alberta | collected...
AGATTTTCGCTTTGGTGGTTACCGCGTGCTTGGCGACTTGATTTGTGATATTGACGACGAAAGCAACGCCACAGAACGCAAAAAACTCCTCCGGTCAAACGACTCGAAGGAGTTCATGGAAATGATGCAGGCGTATTTGAATAAATCTCACGCGCAAAGTTATAGGCAGGCGGTTGCTGTTGCGTGCAGGGCTTTGATGGATAAAATCATCAAGCCGAAGAAGGCAGTGCCGTATGTGGTGGCTCTCGAAAAGCGCGACTTGCTGTGGGAGCTGCTGTCCGACGCGGTTTATTCGCATGTGTTGGGGGTGAAGAAAAATGCTGAATGAAACGGAAGAATTCAAATCTTATACGCAGTTTCCGAAGTACCGCGCCAACAGCAAACGTGATATGTCATTTCTCGGGCGGTTTACCTTTGATATGCTGATAAAGCAAATCGGGCTGCACAGAGTTTTGACAACAGTTGCGCGCGGATATATGTTTGAATCGGAAACGCCTAATATTAACCGCGCAAAAGGGGCGTTGCGGGCTTGGTGCAGCCTACCGACAGAAAAGAAAGAAGATTGGAAAGCAAACACCAATTTCAGCGAACTATATACAGAATTTCCCGATTTGGTGGACGAAGAAGGCTGCGGCTGGTTTTACCGTCATATTCATAACATCTGCGATTTTGTCAAAAGCAATTCCGATTCCGTCAGCAAGACGACAGTTTCAAAGTGCGAATTGCTGAGAAAGGGCTTTGACAAGGAATGGGAGAAAAAGGTGATTCAATTTCAGGTGCCGATTTTTTCAACCACAACCATAGGCTCATGGATATTGCGCTTTGACGATATTCTAGCCGATGCGCTGGAATTGAGAAAACTTCAAAACAAAGATTTTTCTCTTTCTATCAGTATCAGCGAATACATCAAAATACATGTTGCTCCTTCTGCTCAGCCTGCCGCCGAATTGTTGGTGAAATTTTATATAGCCAACAAGCCACATGATTCCGATAAAGTAGTGCTGCCGGTCACGAACTTCGACGCTTATTTCGGCAACGGTTCTTTCAGTAAGAAGTGGCTGCCAAAGGAGTTTGACGCCGTCATCATTCGAGACCCGCAGAGCAACGGCGTATCCCGCTATATGCTCCATGAAAATCTGATAAAACTGATATAACCGAAAGTGCAGCAGATATTATTCCGCTGCACTTTTGTTGTTCACTGAAATCCCCCACACAAGCGCCCGCAAATCGACTGTGTGGGCTTTGTTCGTCGAGGTCGGGTACGAATGCGCATTTTTTGTTTGCGCGACACAGGGCGAATATACGCGTTTCAGGTTTTGTTGCTGTTCAGAAGTTTATTTTCTCCATAATTGCAGCTCACCCGCCTGAAACCATAATTGTAACAGACGGGTACGTTTGTATAAAAGTATTATTCTTTGGTATCGTAAAACGGGAAAGAATCTTCAATAATATAGGATGTCTCAATCTCCGAAGCGCCAAGGTTCCGGAGCATATCTTCAATCTTGCTGAAGTCTGTCCCGACAACATTGATCAAATAGCCAACCAAGTGATATAAAGGGTGGTCAAAGGGAGAATCATTATCATAATTATGCTCTGCTTCTTTCAACTTTTGCCGGAGATCATCAGCATAATCGGTGTCGGCTGACAAAATCTGTTCTGCCATGCCATGATAAATCTCGTCTCTTTGCTCACCTGTAAGATTGCCTTCTTCACTATCGTCAGCAGATGAATCGTCGTAATCTATTTCTTCGTCGTCTTTTGTCAGCATTGCACCGTCATATGAATAGTGGTTTTCTTCATCAATCCATTTATCGGAGCATTCAGTATCGGCTTCGAAACAGATATCGGGGGAAGTCTTTACTATCGCTACAAAAATCGGGTCAATATATGTTAATCCGTTATCGCTGTAACCCATTGAAGTGTGATAAACTTCGTCCGCAATAAAAAATCCCGCATCTTCTGTAGAATCAAATTCTACAGAAAGACCATCCTCCGTGTCCTCAAATACACAGAGTTTTTCTGATACCAACTTTTTCAGTCGCTCGCGGTGGTATATCGCTTCACCTTCGTCCTCATATTCTACGTTAGTGTTCGGATGAACCGACTTGAAATAGTGGTTTTCCATGATTTCGAAAATCCCCGATTTTAGTGACAGTTTTTGTTCTTCCGTGCAACGAAATTCGATAGTACTCATTGTGTTCTTACCTCCTCACAAAAGATATTGTTATCGACCGATTTACACTATCAATTTTATATATATATCAAAAGTCAAGTAACAATTATAAAAAATGCGCAAAACCACCCGAGGTGTTGTGCTTTTGCGACAGCACAGGGTGTTTGTGGTATTTTGCGCAAAAATATATTGACATAGTATATATATATATATATATATAATGGAGATAGGTTTTTCGGAACCGAATACCACCAAAAAGGAGAAAGAGAAATGCGCGCCTATTCAATGTACACAATAAGATTTTACGGCGAGCTGGATGACATCAAAAAGGTCTTGCCCGTTATTGATGAAAAACTGGGATATGAAATCGCTGAAGTTACCGATAGTATCAAAGTAGAGGATGAAACATTGGTTTGGGTAGAGAACATCACCGAGGAATTGGCGAAAGTCATGGCAAAAACTGCTCCGAGCCTTAAATTCACCATAGATGGTTGCGTTGACACAAGCGAGAGCGCAGGAGAGTATATGAACTTTTCAATTTCGTACTGTGACGGTAAAATCACCGCAGCTTCGTCGTGCTGGTATATCTATTTTTACAGCGATGACTACGAGGATTACGAAGAATTCTGTGAGGAATTCCTTGACGATGAAGATAATCCCCGTTATACAGAAGAAGAATTTGAAGCTTTCCGCAGCAGTGATGATGAGCTGTTCGTCTTAGACAGCGGAAACGGAGATATCGTATCTGCCGTTCCGCTTGATAACATTCGGGAGATTGTGTTAACTTAATAAAATGTTATAAATCATTCACCCGCCTGAAACCGTGACGGTAACAGGCGGGTGATTCTTTTACCCTTTCGATTTTGCTTTTCTTCTTTCTATGGCGCGGTTATAGTTACCGGCTTTCTTTCGCAGTTTATCTACAAGTTGTTTGCCCTGTTCTGCCAGAGAACTCACTTCGTTATGTTCAAGCTGTTGTTTTAGCAGAGCATGGATTAAACGATTACGTTCTTCTTTCCAAATTAAAATTCGGTCAAGTAAATCTTCGGAGAAATACTTGTTCGGCAAAGTATTCTTTTGTTCTGTCATCTTTTGAATATATCGTATCTTTGAATCAATTGTCGGTGTCCTGCCTTTGCGGGATTTTATATACGCATCCCATTTATCCGAGTGACGAAGTATAGATTCCGTGCGATCTTCCATGATGGCATATTCAATGAACATGGCTTCTAGATTGAATCCGCTGTTCAAAGCTTTGTTCAAACGCTTGAATTGTTCACGATAATTCTCATATTTGAGTTGATTGTCTGTTTTATCCATGATGTATCACCCTAATTTTTTCAGCTTAAAATACACGCCGACATTGGCTTCTGCATCACACAATGCGCGGTGGGCGGATTGCTGTTCAATGCCGAAGATTTGAGAAAGGTATTCGAGCTTAACGTTTTCCCAGCCATGCGCCTTTTGAAATTGTTTTGCATAGCGGTAGGTGTCAAAGAACGTGTTTTCCAAACGCACGCCGGCGCGTTTCGCTGCGCGGGTGATGTAGTGCAGATCAGAGCTTTTGATGTTATGCCCTACAAGAGGCAAGTCGCCGATAAAATCCGCAAAGCGGCGGATAATCTCACTGACAGGCGGCTCATTTGCCACCATTGCGTCGGTGATGTGCGTGAGCCGTGCTATTCGCGGTACGATTCTTCTGCCGGGATTGCACAGCCAGTCCTCGCGGGCGACAACCTGTCCGTTCACGACCTTTACCGCGCCTATCTCGGTGATCTCTGCCTCGCTGTCACCGTTTGCTGCGCCGAAGGTACCGGTGGTCTCGATATCGAATGCCACAAAGCTGTCGAAGTCCGGCGCTGTCAGCTCAACAAGTTCTCCGGGCATTCCGTCCTCGAGCTCCTCAAAGTCCAAACCGAGCAACTCGATCTGGCTCATAATCTGCGCCATCTGCTGACGGGTTCCGATCAGCTTCAATACCTTATAGCCGGTGACCTTGTCCTCGTCCTCAACGGCTTCAACCTCTGTTTGCGCCGCGGCTTCGGTCTGCTGTAATGACTTTTGATAGGCTGTCGTCGCCGCCATGTCCATACTCTCCATATAGCGGTCGATCAGCGCAGGCGTTTGGCTGCCGCCTGTTTGTTGAATCGTGCTCAAATCTACGGAAGCCTGCGCAACTTTCTCACGAACGCCGTCTTGCCAGACCTTCGGCTTTGTCGAAGCGTTCAGCCACTTTTTATCAATGAATGCTTCCGACTCAAAGAGCAAATCCGCTAGCTCGCCCAAGGGTGCGGAAACGGTGTCGTAATACTGCTTGATTTCCGCGCGCCTTTGCGCCTTTCGTTCCTCCTCCATACGGTCGGTAAAGGCTTTGATCTCGGCGAGCGGCTCGTCAATCATCGCGGTGAGTTCCTTGATCTGCCCCTCCAAAATCAGGTACGGCTCCATATATATCTTTTTGATTTCTTTGCGGCGTTCGTCCAGCGCCTTTTTCAGCTTGTTCAGCTTTGCCTTGTCAGCTTTAGCGAGTTTCAAATTATCCTCGGTGTAAACAAGGTTACGGTAGCTCGCTAACTGTTCAGCCAAATAGCTCTTGATTTCCTCAAAATTTTCAAAGCTCGCAAACCCCGGCGACTGTCGGGTAATGATCATCAGCTCGTCCATAGTTTTGCCTCCTTTTATTCCGCAATGCTAAACTTCTACTTTAGATTTTACTAAAAATATATTTCGCAGTCAATATAGTTTTATACTTTTGATTGGAGTTATAGGAAAACGCCGATTAATAATTCGACAATAAATCACCCGCTTGAAACCATATGGCAACAGGCGGGTGAAACAATTATGTGTTTACAATAATAAAAAAACTACTCAATAACAACGATTTTCGGCTTGCCGTTTTTAGCATACTTTTTAGCAGCTTTTTCAGCTGGAGTATCTCTTTTAACACGAAGAGAAAAGACACCCCAGTTTCCGTCAAAAGCTTTTTTGTCAATTCTTTCTACTTCGTCAGGCAAGATAATCTTTTCAAGATTATTATTCATCAGTGCTCCTTCGCCGATGGTTTTCAAACTTTTGGGCAAGGTTATTCTTTTGATGCTACAACCAGCGAAAGCATATTTACCTAAACTGACAAGATTCTTTGGCAATTTAACCTTTGTGAGCCATCGATTGCGTTCGAATGCAAAGTCTCCTATTTCTGTCACACGATCCGGAATCTTGACTTCTGTAAGACCTTCACAATGTTCAAACACAGTGTTTCCGATTTTAGTCAAGCTTTTGGGAAGCAAAATGGTATTCATCGGAACGCTGTTCATTTGAATAATATTACATCTTTGGAAGCAGTAATCGCTCAGCACCTTAACGCCTTCCGGGACTACGATATCTCCGCCTCCTCCGAAATAATCATAAAGAACATTTCGAATAATAACGAAACCAACGTCATCCGCAAGCAACTCACATCCAAAAAAAGCACTATTTCCTATATCCGTTACTTTCTCAGGAATAACAACTGAAGATAAAGATTCACAATCGTAAAAGGCATCTTTCCCTATGATTTTAAGCTCTGAAGGGAATGAAATACTTACCAATTTGGAACACCCGGAAAACGCACTGTTACCAATGCTCAAAACACTCTCCGGTAAGATTACACTTGTTAATTCGACACAATTACAAAAAGCATAATCACCAACTTTAGTAATTCCTTCATGTATGACTATGTCGCCGCCGGCTCCCTGATACTTTGTTAAAACACCATTCTCGATAACATAATCATTTAGATTACACATATTCTTCCTCCTATTCATCTTCATCGAAATCCATAAACTCTTCGATCTCTTCAACGGACATACCGGTTTCTTCGGCAATCTGCTCAGGTTCCAAACCTGCTTCAACCATCTGCATAATAGCGTCATAGTCTTCCATGCGTTTCGCAAAAATGATTCCGTCATCTGTCTGCTCGAAAGACTTAGTATACAATCCTCCTGTCGATTCAGAGAAGCTTGATTTTCCGCAGAGCATCAAGCCGGGTAGCTTTTTTTCTACGCTCTCGCACATTTGCTCAAACAGACCATCCCAATCATCCCATACAGTATAGGTATCGTCAGCAAGCTCAACCGTGTCACCCTTTACGCAGATACCTTTCTCCCAGTTGTCATTTGACAGTTCTTTAGTTTTCAGAAAAGCCTTCATCTGCTCTGCTACCTTTGCCGCATCGTCATTAGATTGACATTCTACTTTAAAACCTGCTTGTGTCCACATAATATATTACGCTCCTCGTTAAAGATTGAAGTTCGGCTTTAGCCGTTTCACACTATCAATTATAATATATATTGAAAGATATCGAAAGTCAAGCGAACGCTATGAAAAATGCGCAAAACCGACCGAGGTGTTGTGTTATTGCGGCACCTCGGGTGGGTTTGTCTATATTTCGCAAAAATATCTTGACTTGATATATATATTGGCTTTAATGAAGAATACGAATAATATGGTATTATAACGTGGAAATAGCTGTCGCAAAAATCCGACATCTTGTCGAAATTTGCCTGAATTGCTATTGATTATTGAACAAAAAGTTGATATAATATACAAGAGAATACAGAAAGGGACTATGGAAAAGATGAAAACTGCTGCCATGGCCCTTTTTGCTTTTTGGAGGTAATCTATGGAAAGCGACGGAAAACTGCGTTTACTGAGACTTTTGGAGATATTGCAAACCGAGAGCGACGAACAGCACCCGATTTCGATCGCGGAAATCACGGAGGTGATGAAGGAACGCTGGGGAATTGACGCGTACCGCATTACGGTTCAAAAGGATATTGAAGCGCTGCGGTTGGCAGGATACGAGATCGAAACCATTCGCACCACGCAAAACCGCTATTATCTGACATCCCGACCCTTTGAGCTGCCGGAGTTGAAGCTTCTGCTGGACGCGGTGGAGTCGTCGAAGTTTATCACACAGAAAAAGAGTCGTATTCTGGCTTCAAAGCTTCTGACGCTGACCAGCCGCCACAACGCGGCGGGACTCAAGCGCAACATTTCGATCGCCGACCGCATCAAGCCGAAGAATGAGCACATCTATTACTTCATCGACGCGATCAATGAGGCGATCAATACCAAGCGTAAAATATCCTTCCGCTACTTTGCCTATACCTCTGCGAAGAAAAAGGCTCTCAAAAACGACGGTGTTCCTTATATCCTGAGCCCTTATACCCTGACATGGAACGGTGATTGCTACTATGTCGTTGGTTGGTCGGACAAGCACGGAAAGGTCGCCACCTTCCGCGTGGATCGCATTTTTGAAACGCCGAGGATTTTGCCCGATAAAGCTGTGCCGCGACCGAAGGATTACAGCATTGCCGACTTCGCGGAAAAGGCGTTTCAGCTATTTGACGCAGACCGCACCGAGGTAACGCTGCTGTGCGACGCGGCTGCGATGAACTCTGTTATGGATCACTTCGGAGATCATGCCAAAACAACGTCTGTTGATGACAACACCTTCCGCCTTGTTGCCGAGGTCTCCCTCAGCCCGACCTTCTTCGCATGGGTGTTCCAGTTCGGCGGAAAGGTACAAATTATCGAATCCGATGAAGCTATCAGGAAATATCAGGAAATGATTCAGGCAGGAAGGAAAATACTACAATAAATTTAATAAGTCATTAAATGTTAATATTTATCAGAAAGGAGTTCCTATGAAATTTATCCATCTGTCCGACCTTCACATCGGCAAACGCGTCAACGAGTTTTCGATGATCGAGGATCAGGAGTACATCTTAAAACAAATTTTGAATATTATTGACGGCGAAGCGCCCGACGGCGTTATCATTGCCGGCGACGTCTATGACAAGCCCGTGCCGTCCGCCGAGGCGGTCGAGCTGTTTGACGATTTCATCGTGCGGCTTTCCAAGCGAAATCTGCCGGTGTATATCATCAGCGGCAACCACGACTCACCCGAACGGCTGGCGTTTGGCAACCGCCTTATGGTGTCAAGCGGCATTCATTTTTCATCGGTTTACAACGGCACTGCCGAGCGCTTTGAGCTGACGGACGAATACGGAACGACGGCGATCTACATGCTGCCCTTCGTCAAGCCGTCCCATGTCAGGCGCTTTTATCCCGATGACAAAATCGAATCCTACACCGACGCGATTGAGGTTGCTGTGCGTGAGATGAAAATCAACCAAGGCAATCGAAATATTATCATCACCCACCAGTTTGTCACAGGCGCGGAACGCTCTGATTCCGAGGATATCTCCGTCGGCGGCACTGATAATGTGGACGCTTCTGCCTTTGACAGCTTTGATTACGTCGCGCTCGGCCACATTCACCGTCCGCAAAATGTCGGAAGCGATACCATCCGCTACTGCGGCTCGCCGCTGAAATACTCCTTCTCCGAGGCTCCCTACGAGAAGTCTGTAACTGTTGTGGAACTGAAAGAAAAGGGCAATACGTCGGTGCTCACCGTTCCGCTCACTCCCATGAGAGATATGGTAGAACTGAAAGGAAGCTATGATGAGCTGACCTTAAAGAGCTTTTACGAAAACACCTCCTACCGTGAGGACTATGTACATATCACGCTGACCGACGAAGAGGATATTCCCGACGTGGTGCAAAAGCTGCGCGTCATTTACCGCAACCTGATGAAGCTCGACTACGACAACAAGCGCACGCGTAATCAGACGGAAATCAACGGCGCGGAGGACGTAGCGGTAAAATCACCGCTCGAATTGTTCGCGGAATTCTATGAGCAGCAGAACGGCGCGGAAATGTCAGACGAACAGGCAAAGCATATGGAAGCGCTGATTGAGAAGATTTGGGAGGAGCAAGCATGAGACCGATTAAATTAGTGATGTCCGCATTCGGACCCTACGCAGGCGTAACGACCTTGGAGCTCGACAAGCTCGGCACCAAGGGCTTGTATTTGATCACAGGCGACACCGGTGCGGGAAAGACAACGATTTTTGACGCGATCACCTTCGCGCTCTACGGCGAGGCGAGTGGCGACAACCGCAACGCTGATATGTTCCGTTCAAAATATGCCGATCCCGATACCCCGACCGAGGTAGAGCTGACCTTTGAATACAACGGCAAGGAATACTATGTCAAGCGCAATCCCGCCTATCTTCGTCCCAAGAAAAAGGGCGGCGGCTTCACCTCAAAAGCCGCCGACGCCGAGCTGCATTATCCCGACGGCAGGGTAGTGGCAAAGCTAAAGGACGTCAACAACGCAATCGTGGAAATCATGGGTATTGACCGTAATCAGTTTACGCGCATCGCCATGATCGCGCAGGGGGATTTTTTGAAACTGCTGCTGGCTTCCACCGACGACAGAAAAAAGATTTTCCAAAAGCTGTTCCACACCAAAAACTATTGGTTCCTTCAAGAAAGTCTGAAATCGCAGTCGGGCAGCCTTGCCAAGGAATACGAAAAGGCGTCCGACAGCATCAGGCAGTACATCGGCGGCATTCTTTGCGAGGATGATAACCCGCTTTCCGTCAGCGTTCGCAAAGCGATGAACGGCGAAATGACGACCGGGGACGTCACGGAGCTGCTTGACAAGCTGATTAAAGAGGACGCCGATGCAAAGGAAAAATTAACCGCGGACATCGACAAAAAGGAACTGAAAATCAAGGAGCTGACCGCCCTGATTGCCAAGGCGGAGGAGCAGAAAAAAGCGGAGACCTCGCTGAAAAACTCCGAAGAAAAGCTGATTGAAGTGACGGAAAAGCTTGGGGAGGCAAAAGCGGCAATGGAAGCCACCAACGAGAAAAAAACGCAAATCACCGAACTCGGCGAAAAGATATCCGCACTCAAAAACGAGCTGCCGCTGTATGACGAGCTGGAAGCCAAGAAGAAAAACCTCGATGCGATAACCAAGAATATCGCAGACAGCACCGGTAAGCTCGTCACAGAAAAAGAGAAAGCAGAAAAATTAAAAGCGGAAATCCAAGCCTTAAAAGAAGAGTTGCAGACGCTCGGCAAAGCGGAAGAAGAAAAGCTCAAAGCCGAGCACCAAAAGGAAGCGCTGACAAAAGAGCAGACCGCTCTCAGCGATCTTCAAACTCAGCTGTCAGGGCTGACAAAGCTTGAAGCGCAGCTTGCCGACAAGCAGGCGGATTATAAGAGAAAATCTGCCGCTGCCGAGGAAATGCGCAGAATATACGAAGTAAACAACAAGGCATATCTGGACGAGCAAGCAGGCGTTTTAGCCGAAACGCTGACAGACGGCGCACCGTGCCCGGTGTGCGGTTCTCCGCACCATCCGAACCCTGCTGTTAAATCCGCAGCGGCGCCTACCAAGGCAGCGCTCGACAAAAGCAAAAGGGCAGCCGAAGCCGCCGAAAAGGAAGCCGCAGCCGCAAGCGAGACCGCCAAAGCGACGATCGCCGCCATTGCCGAAAAGAAAAGCAACATTCAGCAAAGCGCGGAGAAAATCATCACTGTGGAATCGTTTGATGAGATTTCTGCTGCTCTTACAGCAAAGAAGCAGGAGCTTGAAACCGCATTGGATGAGAACCGGCGCGTCATGCTGAAAGTGACCGCGCAGGTCAGCAGAAAGCAGCAGCTCGACAGGCTGATTCCGGCAAAAGAGGATGAAAGCAACAGCGTTCGCACAAAAATATCCGAGCTTGAAAAATCACTTGCTTCATTTACCTCCACAAAGGAGGCAGAAGAAAAACAAATCGAAGCGACAAGAGAAAAGCTGAAATTTGAAGATAAAGCGATCGTCCAAAAAGAAATCGCCGTCCTGACAACGCAGAAAACGGCGATCGAAACCGCCGTCGAAAAAGCTGTCAAGGAATATAATAACCGCGACAAGGAGGTTGCCGAGATCAAATCGGCGATCGAAGAAACAAAGAAGCTATTGCAGGACAAAGAACCCTGCGACATCGAGAGCGAAAAGCAACAGCTTTCAGAACTGACGACACATAAGAACAACATGGCGAAGAAGCTGCAAGGCGTTGTAGTCAGATTATCGACAAATGTTTCCATGCGCAAGCGCATACAGGAAAAGTCAGAGGAAGTCTCCAAAATCGAAAAACAGTGGACAATGGTCAAAGCGCTGTCCAACACCGCCAACGGCAACATCAGCGGCAAGGCAAAGATCATGCTGGAAACCTACATTCAGATGAACTATTTTGACCGCATTATCGCGCGCGCAAACACCCGTCTGATGATCATGTCGGACGGTCAATATGAGCTCAAACGCCGCATAGAATCCGACAACAAACGCAGCCAGAGCGGACTTGACCTCGACGTCATCGACCATCACAACGGCAGCGAACGCAGCGTCAAAACCCTTTCGGGCGGCGAATCCTTCAAGGCGTCTCTTGCGCTGGCGCTCGGCTTATCAGACGAGATACAGTCCTCCGCCGGAGGAATCCGATTGGACACCATGTTTGTAGACGAAGGCTTCGGCTCGCTCGACGAAGAATCCCTGCAGCAGGCAATAAAGGCGCTCACGGGCTTGACCGAGGGCAACCGTCTGGTGGCGATCATCTCTCATGTCAATGAATTGAAAGACAGAATTGAGAACCAGATCATCGTCAAAAAAGACCGCCTCGGCGGAAGCAAGGCGACCATCAGCCTTGCCTGAATTTGAAACGGAGGTGTTAAAATGACTTGTCCGCGATGCGGAACCGAAACAAACGACTGGCCTTGCCCGAACTGCGGGTTTCCTGTCATTAGACGATATCCAAAAGACAAAATGAATAGAATAGTATTTCCAATTAAACACTTTTTGCTGTTTCATGTTGACAGCAAGAAATAAGTCAATATAATAAGAATATTATGAATTGGTTTGATTTACAGTGTGCACAGCAACAGGCTATTCCTCCACCGAGGTGACGTTACCATTAGTTTGTGTTGAATAAATGAAATTATGTCGCAACTATATTTTACCATATTTAAAGGTATCGCGTAATCCAAAAAACACTGCGCCAATTTAGTAGATTTGCACATAAAAATACACCGCTCAGACATTTTTAATCTGAGCGGTGTATTGGCTTTGTAATTCATTGATTCAACAGGTCTTGATATATCGTCAAATCTTCATCCTTAAACACATTAAAGACAACCTTGATGTCGCTGCCGGTTTCCTTTTTATATGCTCTTACGGTATCGACCGCAATTTCCGCCGCTTCCTTCTGCGGAAAGCCGAACACGCCTGTGCTGATACAGCAAAATGCAAGGCTCCTGCAGCCGTTTTCTTCGGCAAGCTTCAGGCAGGAAAGGTAGCAGCTTTTCAGCAGCTCGCAGTCCTTCTTGGTCAAATACCCGCTGACAATCGGACCCACCGTATGAATCACATACTTGCTCGGCAAATTGTAGCCGGGCGTAATCTTCGCCTGACCGGTCGGCTCCTCATGCCCTTGCTTGCGCATTATCTCATAGCAGCGGTATCGAAGAGAAATGCCAGCAGCGCTATGCAAGCAGTTGTCAATGCAGGAATGAAGGATTCTAAAGCACCCCAACATTTGACTATTTGCGGCATTCGTAACCGCGTCGCATTCGAGTGTTGTGATGTCGCCCTGCCATAGATAGAGGTCATTGTCAATAGGCATGAGGTCTGAAATTTTTGTGATACCTCTTGCTTTGCTTTCGGCTCTTAAATATTCACTTTCGATTCGCAGATATTCCTCACTGATAGGCTTCGGCATCCAAATGTTCATCAGTCCACGGAGCAAGTCCTTTTGTCCTTGTTCATCTGCGGGAATTAGATAATGACTGAGCTGCGAGGGTTCCTTTTGCAGTTCTTTTATCAGCCAAATGCGTTGTTCTTCATGCGTCATAGATATTGACTCCTTTCCTAATCGCGGCTTCCTTCAATTTGCCAAAGTGTTCTCTGTCGGGAATCACGCGCGCTGTTTCCCAGTTGCGTATGGTGCTGCCTGTAACTCCTATTATTTTGCCGAAATCAGCCTGCTTCATTTGGTAAAGCTGTCGCACAGTTCTTACTGTTGTTCCGTATTCTGTGTGACAAAACATCTGATATTCATCCTGAACAAGCTCAGGTGTTTGATTCAACCGACTGATAGTGATTCCTTTATCCATTGCAACTTGTTCAATTGTTTTGTAGTATTTCAATTTTGGAACGCATAGGTTTTGCTCCCATTTGGAAACCGCCTCGCCTGTACAGCCGAGGATTTTCCCGAATTCTCCTACGCCGCAGCCGCAGGCGTTTCTGATACTTCTTATTTTCTTGCCGCAATCCTCACTGACGAATCCTATGTAGTCGCTGTCAAAGTAATCGGGATTGTCATTGAGCAGATTTAAATCTATACCGATTTCCTCTGCCGCCTGCCTGAGCGGTTCATAGTATTTTCGCAATGGTCGTGCGCAGTTGAGTTCCCAATGAACCAGCGTTTGCCAGTCGCAGCCGATTTTTTGAGCAAATTCTTTCGGCACCAAACCATGTCCTAAACGGATTTGACGGATTTTCTTTCCGCAGTCCTGTTTTATGAACACATTGTATTCATCAACATAGTGATTGGGATTTTCTATCAGCACGGCAATATCCAAACCTATGTCAATAGCAAGGTCTTTGATTTTTTGATAGTTTTCCCTGTTCGGATGATTGTGATTGATTTCGTCCTCCCATATGCTTTCGGTAGAGCGCAGACAACCTATCATATCGGCAAATTCCTGTTGTGAGATACCGTATTGGCTGCGGATGGTTTTTATGCGTTTGCCGTAACCGGGCTTGCAGAAATTTGTGTATTCGTCCATCAACAGGGAACAATCAATGTTCAGTGCATTGGCGATAACTTTTGCATGGTCGAAGTGTAAGTTCAATATGCGGCTTTCATACCCCATAATTATACCGGGAAGTATGCCTGTTGCCGCGCTCAGCTTTTCTCTGCTGAAGCCTCTGGCTTCGCGGTAATGCTTTAGAACGTGATAATAGTCATGCTTGAGCGACAGCGGATTAAATATGTATCTTAAATGTATCAAGCACTTGCCTTGAATGATGTGGTATGTCTGTGTGTGATTAAGTAAGGTATCGCGTTATCAATACAGCCGTGGCACGGCGAAAAACAGCCGAGCATTTGGGAATTCGCGGCGTTAACAATCGCGTCGCATTTAAGCGTTGTGATGTCGCCCTGCCAAAGGTAAATATCGCCATCGACAGGCTGTAAATCGT
>Ga0256404_1009208_pt1 | contig 14307 bp, 12 predicted proteins | sample RumenRJG_01DNA_FD_185990 | JGI IMG/M metagenome (GOLD analysis project Ga0256404, IMG submission 185990) | Bovine rumen microbial communities from Lethbridge, Alberta, Canada - RJG_01 | ecosystem: Host-associated > Mammals > Digestive system > Stomach > Rumen | place: Canada: Alberta | collected...
CAGCCGCAGAAGAAAGAAAAGTAATCCCGGTCAAACGGGACAGCGGGCAGGTGTCTGCCCTGTGACCGCGTAAGCGGCACGAAGCTCCCGCCTCTTAGCGATTATGCGTAGGCGGTGGGTAGTTCACGTTCAAATCCAGCCTGGTGAGTGCAGTCAGGTTCTCAAGGGGCGTGACGTCGTTGATCCTGTTTTTCTCAAGACTTGCGTCGCGCAGGTGAACCAGGCCCGCGAGCTCACTGATATCCGAAATGCGGTTGTTTGAGAGATCGAGTGTTTCCAGCCACTTGAAGGCGGAAATTCCCTTGATGCTGCTGATCCTGCCATACTGGTTCTCGTGGTTTCCGGACAGATCAAGGGCCTTGATGTCCTCCGCGTCTTCCTTTGTAATGTCGCGGTCCCAGATGCCGGTCGCCCTGCGCACGGAGTACTCAAAAGCCTGATCGTCAAAGACGATGATATCGTCGTCTGCTTCAGCAGTTTCCTGCGGAGCCTCCGGCAAACTGACTGTCTATTGTCAGAATAGATGATACCTTCTCCCGCAGAAGTTCGATATTCCGGTTCAGGGGAGGTTCGACCGCGTCGAGCCAGTGAAGACTGCTCAGATAGTACTCCAGCGTATCGTTCATATCGGAGCTGCTGAGACGGAAAGGAATCACTGTTTTGCCGGAGTTGACGGCGAGCGTCACCTCGTTTGTGACCTGGTGGGAGCGGTTGGATTCCTCTGTGAACACGAGGATAAAGATCGAGGTCCGCTGGATAGCGGCATTGATCGCGGAAGCCCACTCATCGCCGGGCCGGATGTCACGCGGCGCGTACCAGCAGCGGATGTTGTGCTGCTCCATGTCGGCCACGATCGCGTCAGCAACTTTCTTGTCCTTGGAAGAATAACTGATGAAAACATCATGATTACGTTGTTCCTGTGCCATGGCAGATGTCCTCATTTGAGACAAAGGGAAAGCCCCTTTATCTTAGTAAAGCGGTAATAACTGAATTCATATAGATAGTATGGCATTGATGACCTCTATTCGTCATATATCAAGTTGGAATTTCAACTTCAGCAATATAAAACGAGAAGAGCATTTCTTCCCAAAAAGGATTTAAATTCTGCCCAAGATATCTTATTATAGAAGGGTAATGACAAGACTGCACTTTTTTAAAAGGAGATGAGTGCCATGGCTATTTCAAACCTTCAGAAAGCTAGATACAGCTACAACCCCAAGCTTCCCGGAATGCTCAGAAACGGTATTTCCGAGATCTGCGTTAAAGACGGCGCACCTACAGAGAGCGTTGCGGACCAGGAGAAGATCAAGGCCCTGTTCCCTAATACGTACGGCAAGAATGAGATCACCTTCCAGAAGGGCGCGAACACCTCAGCAGTTAAGAAGCAGGTTGTCGGTGTGATCCTTTCCGGCGGACAGGCTCCCGGCGGACACAACGTTATCTGCGGTCTTTATGACGCACTGAAAGCGACCGACAAAGACAACGTTCTTCTCGGCTTCAAGGGCGGCCCCAGCGGACTGATCGATGACGACTATATCGAGATGACTGACGATTTTATCGATCAGTACAGAAACACCGGCGGATTCGATATCATCGGCTCCGGCAGAACCAAACTCGAGACCGTTCCGCAGTTCGAGATCGTAGCAGAGAACTGCAAGAAGCACGGTGTCACCGCGATCGTGATCATCGGCGGCGACGACTCCAACACGAACGCAGCAGTCCTTGCTGAGTATATGGCAGCGCACAATACCGGCGTTCAGGTCATCGGATGCCCCAAGACCATAGACGGCGACCTCAAGAACGAGGATATCGAGACTTCCTTCGGTTTCGATACAGCTACCAAGACCTACAGCGAAGTGATCGGTAATATCGAGCGCGACGCCAATTCTGCCAAGAAGTACTGGCATTTCATCAAGCTGATGGGCCGCTCCGCTTCTCATGTCACACTGGAGTGCGCGCTGCAGACACAGCCCAACATCTGCCTGGTTGGTGAGGAAGTCGCAGCCAAGAAGCAGTCTCTCTCCGAGATCGCTGACCAGATCGCTGACTCTGTTGAGGCACGCGGAAATAATGGCGACAACTTCGGTGTTGCTCTCATTCCGGAAGGCATCGTAGAGTTTGTCCCTGAGTTCTCCAAGCTGATCGCTGAGATCAACGAGCTTCTTGCCGGCGAGAAGACAGCAGAGTTTAATGCACTTCCCACATGGGCAGACAAGTATGCGTTCATCGAGAACGGCCTCACCAAGGAGTCCATGGCTGTATTCGCAATCCTTCCTGTAGGCATTCAGCAGCAGCTCTTCCTCGAGAGAGACCCTCACGGCAACGTACAGGTTTCCCTGATCGAGTCCGAGAAACTGTTCGCAGAGCTGGTTAAGAACAAACTGGCAGAGCGCAAGGCAGCCGGAACTTACAAGGGCAAATTCTCAACCCTTACACACTTCTTCGGCTATGAAGGAAGATGCGCATTCCCTTCAAACTTCGACAGTGACTATTGCTACTCCCTTGGCTACAATGCATTCATGCTGATCCAGTATGGCTTCACAGGCTATCTGTCCAAGGTTTCCAACCTCTCTGCACCGGCAGAAGAGTGGGTAGCAGGCGGCATGCCGATCACCAAGATGATGAACATCGAGCGCAGAAACGGCGAGGACAAGCCTGTTATCAGAAAGGCCCTCGTTGAGCTTGACGGCGCACCTTTCAAATACTTCGAGGCAAACAGAGCTAAATGGGCAGTTGAGACCTGCTTCCTTTATCCCGGTGCTATTCAGTACTATGGACCTGCGGAAGTTTGCGATGCTACTACCAAGACTCTGGCTCTGGAGCATCAGAAATAATTTAAGGTTTGGTTCGGGAGACTGAGCGTCTATCCATCCGCCTTATTAAGTGACAAGTAAAAGATCGTCCCCATCGGCGAAGCCGTGGGGGCGATCTTATCTTTATATTGAGGGCAGGCGCCCCTCTCTTTCCTTAGCACCTTATTCTATTCCGGCAGAGCGAACCTTCCTGAGCGCCCGGTTGACCCTGGAAAAATCAATGGAACACTGTCCATCTGATATGTGGATCGGAATTACGGAGTCAAAATCATATTTCTCCGGGTAGAAATTGTCGTCGCGAAAATCATAGACCATGACCGTTTCGCGGTCCGGATCTACGATCCAGTACTCCTTCACGCCGGCATTCTGATACTTGTATAGTTTGAGAAGCATATCCTTGGAGCGGGTGGAAGGGGAGAGAATTTCCAGCGCGAGATCCGGCGCGCCTTCAAAGCGTTTCGCACCCAGATCATAGGGACCGCAGATCACGAGAAGATCCGGCTGCACCATAGTCTTGTTGTCGCAGTCAAGCCTGACGTCACAGGGGGACAGATAGACTTCACATTCCCCTTCGTGGGCATCCATACACTCCCGGAAAAGGATGAACAGCTCCCCCAGAATCTTCTGATGAATGACAGCCGGCGCAGACATATCGTAGAACACGCCGTCGATCAGTTCGACTCTGCGCTCGTCGGGGAGAGCATAATAGTCGTCCAAGGTGTATTCCCCGTCTTTTTTCTTCTTTTCAGGTGCAAGATTGTAACCAACAGCGGATTCCTTTACTGTACCGTATGTTTCAGGCAGATCCTCATTGGTATAGCTTTGACTTCTGCCTGGGCCCATCCCAGCTATATTATTTCTCCGACGCTCCTCGGCGGAGAGAACTGTTTCGATTGCCACCAGTGTGGATTTTCTCGGCGCTTTGGTAGCGCCGCTCATGATCTTCTGGACTGTACTTAACGGAATGCCTGCTGAGGCTGCGATCATTTCATTTGTGAGGCCGAGAGTGGTCTTTTTGGTCTTTAATTCTTCAATCGTCATTGCCTATGCCTCCTGTTCTAATATTGTGATAGTAATATCATAACCATAAAACAGCAATATTACAATATAAATATTGCCAAATGCTCAATTTTGAGCAATAAAAAATCCGGCTGTTTACAGCCGGATTTTTTTGTGGTTTTCATGTTCAGTTCTCTCTCTCAAACATCGCCGGCCTGATCCCGGGCGCCTCGTCCGCAAATACATGTCCGAGTGCGTTGACAGAGAAGGAGGATGTAGCGTTGGAGAGCGCGACGATCGCGGCGTTCTGCGCGGGGAGCAGCGTCATCTGTGCGGAGAAACCGTTGGTATTTCCGCCGTGTCCGATCATCTTCACACCGCGATAGATATCGGTGAACCAGCCAAGGCCGTATTCGGTGCGCTGGAACTCCTCGAAATTCCAGAAATAGGGCGTTCCGATAACCTGCGGGCTGTGCATTTGGCGAAGATTTTCTTCACTGATCAGTCGCCGGCCGTCTGCAATTCCTCCTCTGAGGTGGAAGAGGGCATATTTTGCCATATCGGAGGCAGTAGAGACGATTGCTCCGGAGGGCACGAAGCCCCCGCCTCTTAGCGATTATGCGTAGGCGGTGGGTAGTTCACGACAGCATTCTGCGGTAATGCGTATTTCAAGGCTTTCAGCGGATATTTTGCCTACTTCATTTGAGCGGACAGGAGAACTATGCTATAATAATAGTTCGAGTATTGTATAAATACATTCGAGATCAATTCATCAGACATAGGAGAGATTCAGATCATGGAAAAAGAACAGTTCCTGGAAGTTTACCGCCATTCCCTTGCGCATATTCTGGCTAAGGCAGTTATCGAGATCTATGGCAAAGAAGTGCAGTATGCAATCGGTCCCCAGATCGCGGACGGCTGCTATTATGATTTTGTGCTTCCCGCCGCGATCACGGAAGGGGATTTCCCGGCGATCGAGAACAAGATGCGCGAGATCATTAAGAGAAGAGAGACCTGGACTATGGAAGAGGTCTCCAAAGAGAGAGCGCTTGAGATCTTTAAGGATCAGAAGTTCAAGACCGAGCTTATCTGCGATCTTCCCGAGGACGAGAAGATCACCGTCTACTATACAGGAGACGATTTCGTGGATCTCTGCCGCGGACCCCACATCGATAATTCCCAGCTTCTTATGAACGTTGCTTTCCAGGTTAAGTCAGTTTCCGGCGCTTACTGGAGAGGCGATGAGCACAGGGACCAGATGCAGAGAGTATATCTGTATGCTTTCCCGGATCAGAAGCAGCTCAAAGAGCACCTGAAGATGATCAAGGAAGCTATGGAGCGCGACCACAAGAAACTCGGCCCGCAGCTGGAACTGTTCATGTTCAATGAGACCGCTCAGGGCATGCCTTACTGGCTTCCCCGCGGATGGAAACTGTATCAGGCACTGATGCAGTACTCCAGGGACGTGCAGGATCTGCACGAGTATCAGGAGATCTCCGCACCGGTCATCAACAACAATAAGCTCTGGATCATCAGCGGTCACTGGGCACACTATGTAAACAACATGTTCATCATCCCCGGCAAGGACGAGGACGAGAAATACACCGTCGAGTCCGTGGACACCATGGCAGCCAAGCCTATGAACTGCCCTAACGCGATGATGGAATTCGGCAGAAAGCCCCGCTCCTACAAGGAACTGCCGATCCGCTATTCCGAGTATGACGTGCTTCACAGAAAGGAGAAGACCGGCCAACTGAACGGCCTTCTCAGAGTGCAGGAATTCCGCCAGGACGACGACCACACCTTTGTCACAGAGGACATGATCGAGGCCGAGATCGACGATATCCTCAGCATCGCGGACGAGATCTACAAGACCTTCGGCATCACTTACAGAGCGGAGTTCTCCACAAGACCCGAGGACTTCATGGGCGATATCGAGCTCTGGAACGACGCGGAAGCAGTTCTGAAGAAGATCCTCGACAAGAAATACGGCGAGGGCGGATATGAGATCAACGAAGGCGACGGCGCTTTCTATGGTCCCAAGATCGACCTGCAGATCAAGGATGCGCTCGGAAGAGAGTGGCAGTGCGGCACGATCCAGCTCGACTTCCAGCTGCCCAGAAACTTTGACCTCAAGTACACCGCTCAGGACGGTTCTGAGAAGGTGCCGGTCGTTATTCACCGCGCGATCTTCGGTTCCATCGAGCGTTTCCTCGGTATCATCATCGAGAACTTCAAGGGCGTATTCCCCTTCTGGATGTCCCCTTATCAGGTCGCTGTAGTCCCGATCCGCACTGAGCACAATGACTATGCGAAGAAGGTAGTGCAGAGACTCAAAGCGCTGCGTATCCGTGTTGAGGCCGATTACTCCGACAACAACATGAAGCAGAAGATCAAGAAGTTCAAGAACTACAAGGATCCCTACATTCTGGTCCTGGGTGACAAGGAAGCGGAGAACGGAACAGTTTCCATCAATATGCGCGGCTCCAACAAGCAGATCAACGACGTTCCGCTGGACAAGTTCATTGATATGTGCATGAAACTGAACATGGAGCACTCGATCGAACTGATCGATTCCGTCGAATAAAGCAGAATATGAATGGGGGTGTTGCATTAAGCGTGAAGGTTCAAAACCTACGCTTTTGCGGCACGCCCCTTTTTAATTGCGAAGAGGAATTATGGGCCCGGAATTAAGAAATGTTTCAGCCTGGCCCTTAATCAAGAGCCGGGTTGCTGCCAAAAGCAGTGGAATGACTTGGTGTGGAGACCTGGTGGTGCGGAGACGTTGACCTGGCGGTGTGGAGACCATCTTTTCAGAAATTCTTATTGAATCGATGGAGCGTTTAATGCATCTTAAGCGAAAAGACTCCATCAAACTTAAGAACATCAGAAAATGGATGGAGGGAAAAATACCAGTCCTGCATGAACTCTCCATCCACTCTGGCTTGCTGCCAAAATTCGATGGGGCTCGAAACGACAGTCTGACTAAACTTCTACATCCATTCCGCTTTATTGCCATATCCGATGGTCTGTGAAGAATTTCTTACCACAATTTCTCCTACTTATATGACTTTTCCTTTAATCCGATGTAGGTTTCATGCAGGAACGACCAAAAATGCTCCATCCATTTTGGAACTTAATCAAGTCCGATGGAGGGTTCATACAAGAATGCCTTAAAGAACTACATCCTTTTTTTGCCCTGCTCAAATCGGATGGAAGCGGACACTCTTCATGCGAATAGGATATCACAAAAGGGCGTGCCGCAATCGATTAGGTTGAACCTTCACTTAATGCGATGACCTCTATCAGAGCAAGTAAAACCAGAGCCTATACTTATTGACCAAACCGAGCCCTTAGAGCCCCCTCTAAGGGCTCTATCATAGAAATCCAATCAATCCGCAAGGTCTACCTGTCGCCTATATAAAAAGAAGGTGCTGCCTCTGCTGATCATTCAGCAAAGGCAACACCTTTTTTACTTGATAACTCCTCCCCCGATCACGACATCCCCGTCATAGAGTACGACGGACTGCCCGGGTGTGATGGCGCGCTGCGGCTCATCAAATTCGACCCGCAGAAGGTCGTCTTCGGGCTGTGTGACGGTGCAGGGCTGTTCTTTGTGGCGATAGCGTATTTTGGCGCTGCAGCGGAGAGGACTGTCAATATGGTCCACAGTGATCAGGTTGATTCTGCGGGCATACAAAGTCCGCTTCATCAGGTCGTCATTAGTGCCGAGTGTGACGGTGTTAGTCTCGGGATCGATCTTCGTGACATAGCATCGGTGAGCGGCCGGAATTCCGAGCCCCCGGCGCTGGCCGAGCGTATAGTGGATGATCCCCTTGTGGCGCCCCAGGACATTGCCCTGCGCATCCACGAAATCGCCGGGAGGACACTCCGCGCCGCTGTAGCGCTCGATAAAGCCGGCGTAGTCGCCGTCCGGAACAAAGCAGATATCCTGGCTGTCGTGCTTTTGGGCATTCCTAAAACCGCTCTCCGAGGCGATCTCACGGGTCTTGTTCTTATCCTGGTCGCCGAGCGGGAACTGAACGTGAGCCAGCTGCTCCTGCGTCAAAACATAGAGCACATAACTCTGATCCTTGGCCGGGTCGAGCGCCTTCAGAAGGAGGTAGCGGCCCCGCTCAGGATCATATTTTGTCCTAGCGTAGTGGCCGGTTGCCAGAACATCGCAGCCCAGTTCCTTCATCTTGGAGAAGAGATGCTCAAACTTGAGGCAGCGGTTGCACTCGATGCAGGGATTGGGTGTGCGGCCGTGAAGATACTCATCGATAAAAGGCTCGATGACTTCCTCTGTAAAAAGATTCTCATAGTGGACGATATGATAAGGGATGCCGATCTTCTCGGAGACGCTGCGGGCGTCCTGCGTGTTCTCAAGGGAGCAGCAGGTGTCCAGAAGATCCTTGCCTATAACATCATTCTCGTACAGACGCATCGTGCAGCCGACACACTCGTAGCCGCGCGACGCCATGATCTGAGCCGCCACGCTGCTGTCAACGCCGCCGCTCATGGCAATCAAAGCTTTCATGAGTTCAGACTTCCTTTTTCTGAATTTGAATTTACAGATACAATATCATAACACAACTATATGCGGTGTGATATTAATTACAAAGCATTTTAATAATCAACATGATAAGAAAAGCGGAAGACCGTCACAGGCCTTCCGCTTCTAATATTTTCTCAAGAGTATGCCACGCCAGCACGGCACATTTGACCCGGGCAGGCATATGCGAGATATCCTGCAGGCTTCCCGCCTCCTCCAGCTCTTCAAGTTCCTCGTCTGTAACTTTCCCCTTGATCATCCGAAGGAAAATATCGGCCAGATGCAGAGCTTCTTCAGGCGTCCTTCCTATGATCAGGTCCAGCATCATATCGGCGGACGCCTGTGATATGGCGCAGCCGTCTCCGACGTAGGCGCCTTCCGCGATCACGCCGTCTTTAATGGTCAGCTGAAGTGTGATGTCATCTCCGCAGCTGGGGTTGATCCCGCGGTGGGAGAGACCCGCGCGGGGAAGTATGTGCTTGTGGATCGGCCGCAGGTTGTGTTCATTTATGATCTCCCGGTAGAAACTATTCGACATAGCCCATCCTCCTTCTCACTGTACTAAGGCTCTGAGCAAGGCGCAGGATGTCCTCCTCGCGGTTGTAAAAGGCGAGGCTCGCCCGCACCGTGGACGGCACATTCATGTGCTGCATAAGGACCTGCGCGCAGTGGTGGCCTGCCCGGATGCACACGCCGTCAGCGTTCAGGATCTCCGCGATGTCGTGGGGATGCACGCCGTCAAGGGAGAAAGAGAAGATGCCGTTGTGCTCTTTTGCCGTATTTCCTCCCATGATATGCAGATGGGGGATCGAGGAGAGGACGTCAAAAGCCAGTTCGCTCAATTCTTTTTCCCGCTTCTGAATGGCGTCAAAGCCAACTTTCTGATAGTATTCGATGGCTTTCTTCAAACCGACAGCGCCGGCCGCGTTGACAGTTCCCGCCTCAAATTTGTGGGGCAGTTCCGCCCAGGTCGATCCCTCCCGGGTCACATATTCGATCATCTCGCCGCCCGTCAGGAAAGGGGGCATCTTTTCAAGCAGCGCTTTTTTGCCATATAACACGCCGATGCCCATGGGCGCCAGCATCTTGTGGCCGGAAAAGGCCAGAAAATCGACGTCCAGATCCTGCACGTCAACAGGAATATGGGGGACGCTCTGGGCGCCGTCACAGACAAAGACCGCGCCCGCTTCATGGGCCAGGCGGGCAAAGGTCTTTATATCATTCCGGACGCCCAGAACGTTGGAGATCTGGGTCATGGACACGATCTTCGTCCGGGATGTGAGGGACGCACGCAAGGCTTCTTCCGTGATCCGGCCGTCCGCGCCGCACTCGATAAACTTCAGGACAGCGCCGCTTCTCGCCGCCAGCTGCTGCCAGGGGATGAGATTGCTGTGATGCTCCATGACGCTGATCAGGATCTCATCGCCCTCCTTCAGGAAGGTACCGTAACTGTAAGCGACCAGATTCAGGCTCTCGGAGGCGTTCCGGGTAAAGACGATCTCCTCAGGGCTCGCCGCGCCAATGAATTCGGCCACAGCCTCCCGCGAATCCTCGTAAACCGCAGTCGCCCGCTGGGCGAGGTCATAGAGGCCGCGCAGCGGATTAGCGTTGTCGCGCTCATAAAAATGGCGGACTGCCTCGATCACACAGGAAGGCTTCTGGGTAGTCGCGGCATTGTCCAGATAGACCAGAGAGGGGTTATCTCTGAAAATAGGGAAATCCTCCCGGATAATCGTTTCTGCCATGTCATTCTCCTTCCAACTTTTTTGGCCGGGTCTTTCCCTGAATCTTATCCCGGATCTTTTCCTGTACCAACTCATCCGGGATCTTGCGGATCACCGAATCGATCTTGGCCCGCGCCAGCATCTCGCAGGCGGTCTCCTCGTCGACGCCCCGCGTTTCCATGTAAAAGAGCATATCCTCATCGGGCCTGCCTATGGATGCGCCGTGGTTGCCGACCACATCTTCCTCGCTGCACAGGATCACCGGCACGCTCTGGTTCCGCACTTCTTCACTCAGGAGAAGCACATCTTCAGTCTCATTTCCGACGGAACCCGAGCAGCCCGTGCGAAAATCGATGGTTCCGCGCATGAGTTTGGAGGCCTTGTCAGCGAGAACGCCCGAAGCGGAGATCGCGCTCTGAGTTCGCTTTCCGGTGTGGATGGCCTCGCAGTTCAGATCGTACTTTTCTGTGCCGTCAAGGCGATAGCAGACATTTGCTGAGAAGGAGCTCTCTTTGCCTGCCAGGGTTACGGAGCAGTTGTCGTAGCTCTCCGCGCCTCCCAGTACAACCCTGTACCAGCCAAAATATGCCTTATCACCACACTTCACCCGGACATTGTTGTAGGACAGCCCTTTCCCGGATGCCTCCCGGAGCTGGACCAGGTCCAGGCGGGCGCCCTCTCCGAGGGTGATCTCGTATTCTGAAGCGCCCGGATCTTCCAGAAAGAGAACGCGGCTCTCTCCGGGTCCAAGGACGTAACTTATATTCTTTATTTTGTCCTGCAGGTCGATGCGCTTGGCGCCCGCCTGCAGCCAGCCGAAGGTCTCTGCCAGCGGCTTATTTACTATGATTTCCATCAGCCGATCGCTCCCTTCATTTCAATGCGGATCAGGTTGTTCATCTCTACGGCGTATTCCAGGGGCAGCTCCTTGGAGACGTTTTCCGCGAAGCCGCTGACGATCAGCGCCTTGGCCTCCTCTTCAGAGAGCCCTCTGCTCATCAGGTAGAAGACGGCTTCGTCCGAGATGCGCCCGATCTTGGCCTCATGGCCGACATCAGCCTTATTGGTGCGAATATCCATGGCCGGGATCGTATCTGACCGGGACTCAGAGTCCAGCATCAGCGACTCGCAGGACACGGAGGACTTGCTTCCGTGCGCTTTGCTGCTCACGACCACAGCGCTTCGGAATGTGCTGATCCCTCCGCTCTTGGAGATCGAGCGTGTGTTTACATAACTGCTTGTGTCCGGCGCGTTGTGGACGACTTTACAGCCGGTGTCGAGATTTTGGCCCGCGCCCGCGAAAGTAACGCCTGTAAATTCGCAGCGCGCCCCTTTGCCTGCCAACACGCTCATGGGATAGAGGTAGGAGACATGGGATCCGAAGGAGCCTGAGACCCACTCGATCTTGCCGCCTTTCTCTACTTTGGCGCGCTTGGTGTTGAGATTGTACATGTTCTTGGACCAGTTCTCGATGGTGGAGTAGCGGAGCGTCGCGTCTTCGCCGACGAACAGCTCCACACAGCCCGCGTGGAGATTGGCCACGTTGTATTTGGGGGCGGAGCAGCCCTCGATAAAGTGGAGCTTAGCACCCTTGTCGACGATGATCAGCGTGTGTTCGAACTGGCCTGCGCCGGGCGCGTTGAGGCGGAAATAGGACTGCAGCGGGATTTCGACGTCAGCACCCGGAGGCACATAGACGAAGGATCCGCCGGACCATACCGCGCCGTGCAGAGCCGCGAATTTGTGGTCCTCGGGCGGCACCAGTTTCATGAAGTGGGAGCGGATCATGTCCGCATATTCCCCGCGCAGCGCGCTCTCGAGATCCGTGTAGATGACGCCCTGCTCGGCGACTTCCTTGCGGACGTTGTGGTAGACAAGCTCGGAGTCATACTGGGCGCCGACGCCTGCCAGGGATTCCCGCTCGGACTGGGGGATTCCCAGCCGCTCGAAAGTGTTCTTGATATCTTCCGGCACATCGTTCCAGTCCGTGTGCATTCGCTCTGTGTTGGGATGCACATAGGTGACAATGTTGTCCATGTTGAGGCCTTCAATGGAGGGGCCCCAATTGGGCATCTCTGTTTTGGCAAATATATCCAGGGACCGCAGCCGGAATTCCAGCATCCAGTCCGGGTCCTTCTTCTCGCGGGAGATCTGCCGGATGATATCCGGCGTCAGACCGCTGGCCACCTTGTAGCTGTCCTTGTCTTCATATCGAAAGTCGTAGAAAGAGCGGTCTCCCTCCTCGACATAAGTCTTGTTCTCTTTCATCATGCCTCCCCTTCATAGGCGGCGAAGCCTTCCTTCGTGATCTTGTCGACCAGTTCCGGTCCTCCTTCCGCCACGATCTTTCCGCCCGCAAGGATGTGGACCGCGTCCACTTTGAGGGCGGAGAGGATCGCCGCGTTGTGGGTTATGATCAGGAGAGAGGCGGATTTGTCCGCCTGGAATGCTTCAATTCCCTTGGAAACGGTGCGCACCGCGTCCACATCGAGGCCGGAATCGGTCTCGTCCAGAATGGCCAGAGAAGGCTTAAGCAGCAGAAGCTGCAGGATCTCTGCCTTTTTCTTCTCGCCCCCGGAAAAGCCGACATTGAGGTCGCGCTCCGCGTAGGACGGATCCATGTCCAGCGTCTCAAGGGCCGCCTTTACTTCCTTTCGGAAACTCCATACGCGTACAGGCTTGCCGGTCTTCTGGGAGATGGCGCTCCTCACAAAGTTCTCCAGCGAGATGCCGGGTACCTCGACCGGATTCTGGAAAGAGAGAAACAGGCCCTTCTTGGCCCGCTCGCTCACGGAGAGTTCCAGAAGGTCTTCCCCCTCCCAGAGGGCGCTTCCGCCGGTCACTGTATAAGCGGGATTCCCCATCAGGACGCCTGCCAGCGTCGATTTGCCGGCGCCGTTGGGCCCCATGATCACGTGGGTCTCGCCGCGCCCGATCCTGAGACTTACGTCCTTAAGAATTTCGGCATCCTCCACGGAAGCCGCAAGATGTTCAACTTTTAATAAATCCTGTGCCATGTTCGCTCCTTGTATATATGGTCAAAATATTGCTTTTGTCAGGTATATGGATTATAAGCCTATTTACCCACCAAGTCAATAGGCGAATAAAAGCGGGGTGTGGGTGCGGCAGCGGCTTTCGCTTGCTGTTAGCTGTGGCAATCGCGTGGCTGCAGGCTGCCGCAACCGCACGATTGAGGCATTCGTCCGGCTGCTGGCTGCCGCGACTGGATGATTGAGGCATTTGTCCGGCTGCTGGCTGTCGCGACTGGATGATTGAGGCATTCGGAGGAAGAAATTCGGTACAGAAGGGATTTTTCGAAGATTTATCGTCCTTGGAAGATGGGAAGAATGATGTGCAGCAATCGATTTTGTGGGTCGGGCGACAAAGAATTCGGTACAGAAGCCTTATTTGAAATGCTCTCGTCCCACAAAAAGCAAGATTTCCTGGAAGATGCAGCAAGACTTCCGGGAAGATGTCAAAGAAAAGCCAAAAATAAGAGATTTCATGGACGCAACTTAATGAAATTGATGCCTCTGTACCGAAAATTGTGAGGATAAGCTTTTGGCCAGCAAGAACAAATCAATCAGAACTGTCCTGCAGGGACGAGAGAATAAGAAAAAAAGGCTTCTGTGCCGAAACAGAGAAAAGGAAAGAGCTCTCACCGCGGCGAAAGGAAGGACCAGCGCACGGAAAGAGCAGTATACGGAAGACCAGTGTGAGTCTAGGCGAATGATGGCACAAAAAAGCAGCAGAAACCATGTGGGTTTCTGCCGCCCATTCACTCTTGAAGCTGATCAGCCAATCATTTCTTTACTCCCAGCTCACAATCAATAATTCGGATATCCTGAATTGTTTCGGGATAGCCGCTCATCGGCTGTATGACGTAGTAAGCGTCCTCGTCCCGACAAATGCAGTTCTTGAGTTCAATATTGCGGAAAGTCGGAATGTCTTGAGGATCTGTACTCTGAACAACGGGATGATCACCGCTGACAGTGTTGAGAACATAATTCATGGTCATGGTGAGGCTTTCCTTCTTGATGCCGATCATGAGGATGTCCTCCAAATAGATATCCTCCACGACACCGCCGCGGCCCATGGCGCTCTTGAAACGGATGCCGACGTCGGAATCGATAAAGGTGCAGTCCTTCACGAGGACATTGCGGACGCCGCGGGACATCTCACTTCCGATGACGAATCCGCCGTGGCTCATGCCGAC
>Ga0256404_1009209_pt1 | contig 14307 bp, 15 predicted proteins | sample RumenRJG_01DNA_FD_185990 | JGI IMG/M metagenome (GOLD analysis project Ga0256404, IMG submission 185990) | Bovine rumen microbial communities from Lethbridge, Alberta, Canada - RJG_01 | ecosystem: Host-associated > Mammals > Digestive system > Stomach > Rumen | place: Canada: Alberta | collected...
ACTCTGGTACTATCTGCATTTTGAGTATCTTGACACAGGCATTAGCCGCGAGGCCTACATTGACAAATTGCAAGATGCCTTTCGTAAGAAGATGGGGGATGATAGCTTCAAGTATCGGAAAGGAAATCCCGATATATACAGCTTACTTCAGCAGTATGGTCGTGAGGACTTAGCCAAGCGCTTTGCAAAACGGCTTCGAGCATTACATACTGGCACCAACTATGCGATGCATAAGCCTTGCACGATGGTTGATAAATTAGTGGGGGAACTGGAGCATCCAGAGAGGTTGTTAGAATAAGAGAATAATCGAAAAGAGTAATTTGATATGTGGTCAGATAAAGAAACAACAGAAGATTTGTTAGGGTATACTGTTCACGCATCATTATTGAAAAGCGTAGTGACAAATGATAAGAACCTTCCAATCACTGTTGGGTTATACGGTGATTGGGGTTCTGGAAAAACAAGTATCCTCAAAATTCTTGAAGAAGAACTCAAGAATGATAATGATACCGTCGTGGTTTATTTTGACGGTTGGTCATTTGAGAGTTTCGACGATGCCAAGATGGCACTGATTCAGGGCATTGTTGATGCTTTGGAGAAAGATGAGCGTTTCTTTGCAAAGGTTGGTGATAAAGCTACTGAAACATACGAGGCTTTGAAAAAAGCCTTCGCTAAACTTAAGAAGTCCATCAGCTGGATGCGTGTGCTGAAATTCTCAGTCAAGACTGTTATTCCAGTGGCAACAGCTGCAACAACGGGTGGAGCATCATTGATCATCCCCATGCTTTTGAGTGCTTTTAAAGATCATCAAGAAGACTTAGGTGAACTACTCACAGGAAATAAAGCAGAACAATTCCTTAAGGATACTCTTAATGCGGAAGATGAAGAGAAAAAATATGAGGTAGTACGTGAGTTTAGAAATGATTTTGAAGATTTGATAGACAAAAGCAAGTTGGGCAAGATAGTAGTCTTGATAGATGACCTTGACCGTTGTCTGCCTCGCCACATCATTGAAAACTTAGAAGCTATCAAACTATTCCTTAATGTGCCAAAGACAGCTTTTGTAATAGCTGCAGATAGTTACATTGTTACCAACGCTATTAAAAGTGAATATAGAGACATTATAGATGCTGCATTGGAGGAACGCCCTCAATTGGGTAATTCTTATATGGAGAAGTTTATTCAGCTCCCCTACAAAATACCCACTCTTAGCCCGAAAGAAGTAGAGACGTACGTTACTTTGCTTTTCTGCCAGTCAATTTTGGATAATACTCTTTTCAAGAAGGTGAGAGAGGACTTCGCTACATTCACGAGGGAAAATAAATTTGATCGTTATGGATGGACGAATATACAAAAGTTGCTGAAAAGAGAGATACCCACCGGGCTTGGGGAAACACTTGGTTTTGTCACTCGATTCTCTTCAATTATCGGTAATTCATTGAAATGGAATCCACGATTGATTAAACGATTTCTGAATGCATACGAGATGCGTTCGAGTTTATTGGAACAATCTGGTATAACGGACATGAAATCTAAGTTTGCACTGTTGAAACTAATGCTGATAGAACAGAAACATGAGGACCAGTTCAAACAACTGAATTCATGGGTCATGAGTTATCCTAGTACGCCGTCTGAGTTACGGGTGATAGAAGACTATGCTGACGGGAAAAGCAAAGATTTAGGTGAACATCAAGACTGGAATAGCCCAGATTTGATGAAGCTTGTTTCTGAAACTCCAAAATTCAGTGAGGTTGACATGAAGGAGTTATTTTGGGTGTCCCGTGATATTATTGTGGAGCAGATGAGCGGGCTTTCCCTCGTTTCAACGCGCATAAGGGGTGTTTTCAACCATGCTTACAATGCTTCAACTGATACCATTAGGGAGAACGTCTGTAAAAACGAGATTGCTGAATTGTCCTCGAATGATTTGGAGGAGTTGTATGACCTGATTGATTCTAAGATTCTCACAGAGCCAACAGATAAAGAGGGTTACAGCGTGTATTACTTCTGTATCATGCACGAGGTAGAACGTGCTTATATACGAATGTTAAGTGCTCTTGGAAGGATAGACACTTCGAAAATTCCATATTCTTTGGGTAACAAATTTAAAGCCATTCTAGAGAAGTACAATAACGACAAGAAACTAATGGAGCTGTTAGAGAAGAATAAACGACTGATGCGCTCGATTAATGGAAATTAGCAACATAAATAGAAAACTATGGGTACATCACACAGACATACACCAACCGTGAAGGGTGAGCCTAACTGGGGCAAAGCATCTGCTGCTTTGACAGGGCTGGTAGGGGATGTTGAAGAATCTGATGATCTTGAACAAAATCCTCCAGAAGACAAAACTCCAACTCAGGTCGAGAAAAGGCAGAACCAACTGGGTAAACGCATAACGAGGAACTATCATACTTCCGTCAGAAACCTTGTAAAAGCTTCTGGTGGTAGACATAAGGTAAGTAGTGGTGGCTCGCGTGCATTAGGGCATGGCGGTATAGTTGTCATAAACAATTTTATTTCCGCGATTCGGGAGATTGTTAGTAATGGACTTGCAACATGGCTTCAACAAAGAGGAATCAATTCATTAGAAGGAAAAAGTTGCCAAGATATAATTGATTTTCTAAGACAGTATATAGAGTCGGGAGTAGCCGGGCTAGATAGTACTGCAGCAAATGAGTCCATAGAGAGTGTGATGGATCGTCTGGATGAATTGGTGGGCGACAATGTGGATGAGATTGAAGATAAGTTTGACGCAGTCTTAAACGGGGAGGATATCAAGGATATAATAGACCAATTTTTTGGTATGTATATTTATGTACACCTTTCACAGAATTTCGAGGAGAAATTAGAATATGAAAAGGGATCTATCGCCATGAAGAATGCTATGAATGAAGTGAAGGAGCAGATACTTGATGACATTAGAGTTGGGAGAACTGGACGCGATGTGCGAACAGTGGATTGGAGCAAACCTGAAGGGAAAGCGTTTATTCAGGCAGAATTTGAACGTATACTATTTATTTTGCAAGGCAATGAAGATTAAGGTAGGTGTTTACAATACAAAACGTAACAGTAAGTGGGATACTCGGCTGACAATTCCCATTAGAATAGAAGATGCAAAGGGGAACGTGATGAGTACGTCAGCGGAAGTGCAGATGAACCCGATAGCTCGTTTTTGGGGTAAATCGCCCTCAGTGGCATTCAGTCTCCTGTATCTATCGGCAATAGTGTATGCTATTGATAGATGTGTGAAGAGGCATATTCATTCTATTGATGGATGGTCGAGAGAGTTTGATGTAGATATTATTATTCCAGAATTCCAAGTTTTTCAACCTTTGGAGGGGCAGATTAATGCGATGCTTTCTTTCTTGACTGGAGATTATTGGGTTTGTCATTTCGTAGGACCTGCAAACGTTAGATATGGCAGATATAAAAATACGAACCACTATGATGGAATTACTCAAGTGAATCTTTTCTCTGGAGGAATGGACTCATTGATTGGTGCGATTGACTATTTGACAGACAATCCTAATGGCAAATTGTTTCTTGCTTCACATTATGATAGCAATATGTCAGCACGGCCAGAACAAGATAATTTAAAAAAATTGTTCGCCCTAAAGTTCGCCAATCGTTTCTGCTACATACCTGCAGTCAAGGTGGATCCATACTTGTCATTAGAAAATTCCTGCAGGTCACGTTCCTTGATGTTTATTTCAATTGCACTAATTGTTGCATCATACTCAAATTGTGATGTTATAGTGCCAGAGAATGGTTCAGTTTCTCTTAACTATCCTTTGTCCGCATCAAGACGAAGTTCGTGTAGCACACGAACCACGCACCCGGTGTTTTTGAAACAACTGAGTGATATCATTGCAACATTAGGATTCTCTTCAAGAATAGAAAATCACTATGTAAAAATGACTAAAGGTGAAATGGTACAGGATTGTTCGGATAAAGATTATTTGCTCCAGGTAGTAGCCGAATCCAATTCATGTGGAAAGAAAAGCAAAAAACAGTTTTTTAACGACAATAGAGATGCAACACATTGTGGACACTGCATGCCGTGCATGTATAGAAGGGCCGCTATGATAGGAGAAGATGATCCAACCACATATGGAAATAGGCTTATAACCCTATTCAATTTAAAGTCACACAACATTGCGAATTCATTACCCTATGATTTCTTTGCCATGCTGGAATTTCTTAAAAAGGACTTGACGCGTGAAGAAATCAAGAAAGAACTGCGAATAGCAGGGATGGCTGGATTTGATGATTTGGAGGAATATGTAGATTTGGTGGTAAGAACGCGTGCAGAGCTGGGAGCAATGTTACGAGAAGACAACAATGCCACTATCCTTAGATACTTGGATTGGAACTAATGATTATTGACACACATTGTCATTTTGATATGATGCCCCATCCCGAGGCATACATCTCTGCAAAGGAAAAAGCTGGAGATATAGTTATTGGGATGACAAATTTACCAAGCCACTTTCGGATGGGACAACCACATCTGAGATCGTTCAAGCATGTTAGGCTTGCTTTGGGGTTGCACCCATTGTTAGCATCGGAAAACAAAAATGAGTTACCTTTGTTTAATAGTCTTCTTGACCAAACATCCTATATCGGAGAAATTGGATTAGATTTCTCAAAAGAAGGATTATCAACAAAGGATGATCAAGTTTTCGTATTGAGAAAGCTACTAGCAAAGTTAGATGGCAAGAAGAAAATAATCAGTGTTCATTCTAGGAAGGCCGAGAAGGAACTGTTCGATCTTCTGTGTGAGTACAACATTAATAATGTAATTTTCCACTGGTATTCTGGTCCTGTTGATTTAATACCATCAATTATCTCCGAAGGCTATTATTTCTCCGTCAATGAGGCAATGACTTTATCTAAAAACGGTCGAAACATTATTAAAAATATTCCTCGTAATAGAATTCTTACAGAAACAGATGCACCATATAATAACAAAGCTGACATAAAGAAAACCCTTTTCGACATTGGCATGAGTGAAGATGAAATGAAATGTAATTTTAATACCTTGATTTCTAAAATTAAGTAAATAAATCTTTAGATAATAGCAATATGACATGGCCATCAAATAAACACCTTGTATGGTCAAAACACAATCGGTCCATTAGCAATCGGTCTAATTAATTTTGACTTTGAGATATACAAAATTCCGTTTATAGCCGATATGGCCATAAACGGAATTATTGCTATTGTAAGAATAACAATGAGAACTCCACGTACCGCCGTCGCTCGATGGACTTTAATCTTTTACCCTTGACATGGCAGTAACGCATATAGTCGTGGAAGATGTCGCGGTTGCCTGCATCCAGTTTCCTCAATAGCTTACTACGAGGGTGTTTGCTGGTGCCGAGCAAGGCGTATGGCCCCACGTTGTAGGCAAGGACAGCCAAGAGCAACCGGTCTTTGCCGTAACTTTCAAACATCAGATACATTCTCATCAAATCCTTGCGGAGCAGAATGTCGGCGTGTGTCTTCGTCATCGTCCTTGCGCTGTAGCACTCTCCCGGCTGCAACAGGTGCCCCCATCCTACGTATGGATGATTTCGGGCGGTATGCCAACCCTCGAAATGCTTGATGATTTCCACGGCCAAGTTGAATCTCTGTAGTTCTGTCATCTGTTCCTGCGCCATTACTGCCGACGGGCAAAGCATCAGAAGGGCAGCCACAGCCACCCTTGACAAAAATTGGAGATGGTTACTGTCTGCCCTCAACGCCTTGTCCTCCATTCTCAACGGCTGCCTTCTCCTCGTCTTCGTTGTTGAACTTGAATTCAAGTTGTTGGCTCTGCCCGTGATTGTCCTCAACCACCACGATAAAATTGTGCGCGTCCGACGATTCCGATGTGTAATACAAGCGGAACTCATGGCTTGTCAGCGGATAGCGGTCGTTGGCTTTAAGGACATGGCCATTGTACGTCATCGACCCCTTGCCGTCATAAAGGAACCAACGGATGGTGTACTGCGTGTCATGCGTCCTGCCCTCCGCAAGCAATAAACAGCGGATTTCCACTGTTCCACCCTGTGTAACCCTCAGGGGAACGGGCATTATTTCGACATGAAACGGATAAGAACTCTGAATATCCAGATTGCTATCACAAGCAGTGATACAAAACACGGAGGCTGCCATACAGCCCAGCCCCACGATTTTACCGATTACTTTCTTCATTGTTGATGTAACTTTCATTGTTCGTTGTCTTTTAGTCATGATAATTGTTGTTCTGTTGATTCTTGATAAGAAACTCGTTGAAATCCTTGCAGCAAGGGTAGTCGGCTGTGTGGTCGATAAGCTTGTCACCCAGACTGTCTTTTAGCGTCTGCACCGCCTTTCTTCCTGCCTCGTCGTTGTCGAGGTAAGCGTGAACAAAGGTGTATTGGTTCAGCAAGCCTGTCGATTTACGCAGGTAGATAAGGCTGTTCAGCACCAAATTGTCTTTTTGCATGGCCCCATCATGGAAAGCGACCCCAGAAAGGAAGTCAAAGAAGCCCTCAAACACATTGCATTCCCTGCTTGGTTCGTTCCCAGACTTGACGAACGTCATTCCTTTCGGGGAAATGCAACCTTTGAAGAACTTGTTACGCACTTCATAACCGCCTTTATCGTTCGGGAAGCCGATGGCAAAGTAACGTTTACTGCGCAAATCGTAGTGTACCTCCTTGCAGTATTGTTCTGCCACATCAAAGGGTATCGCCCTTTCCGAAAGGTACTGGCGCAGGGCAACATGTCCGAGCGGCAGCACCTCCACGTTAGCAAACTGTGGCTCTGTGTCCTCCGCCATCTTTTGGTATTCCGTTACCTTCGTCTCCAGCATCGGCAGTTTCATGGTCTCTGCGATATGTTGAGCCTGACGGATGAAGTCGTTAGACGGTATCAGTTTTCCTGCGAGTGTAAAGATGTCGCCACCCTCACCCATACCGAAATCAAACCATTTTTCCTTTTGAGTGTCGAGTTTGAATGACGGTGTTTTGTCGCTCCTGTAGGGTGCATGATACCACAGCGCCATGCCACGCCCCTTGACGGGATGGAAACCGAGCCGACCCAGATAGTCGGCAATCGGTGTTTCCCTGATTTTTTCTACATCCATCGCCCTTTCAGTTGATGATGAACTTCAAGCCAATCCCATACTGCGTATGGTTCAGGTCGGAGGCATTGCCCCAAAGGAATCTCTCACGTACATTCCCCATCAGCACCACCTTGTCGAACAAGTACCACTCGATATTGAGGGTGGCGGAACAGCCATACACAAAGCCGTCTCTGCCCGTCAGCCGTGAGCCGTCATTCAGCATCTTTTCGTTCCAGTTCACCGACTCGTACCCTGCCAGTGCCGAAGCACCGACATAGATGAGGAACGACTTGGAGGCATCCGACAGCAAATGTTTGAAAAAGCCGCCTTCTGCCGTCACCTGCACCACGGGAATGGTTTGTTTGCAGTCCACACCATACTCATATCGGTGGTTTCGTTGTAGGTACTCCGCCCCGAACACCCACTTGTTGCCGCCTTTGGTATAGGTCTCAGCTGCAAGACCTCCATAGAAAGAATCTTTTTTGCCGTCAACAAACCCACCACCGATGGCGATACCCTGCATCTTGGGAAGTACCCTCTGAGCCGCGGCTTGTCCCATAGACAGGGCAAGCACGGCAAAAATCAGCATGATTTTCTTCATAGTTTGAATTCTCCTTGTTTACAGATTAGACACTTTTAGTTCGGAGATTACCCTTGCTCTTACGAGGTCAGTGTTCTCGATGATGAATGTCTGGTGACGACCGCCATTCTTTTCTGCCAGTTCCACCACAAGACGTTTGTCATCGGGGATGGTGAACTTTTCCATCGTCCAGACGGTACGCTCAGAAGATTTGCCTTTGATGTTCATCACAAAATTCTGTGTACGCAGGGGCTGGATTACCTGCTCCTGAATGGCAGTGCGCTTCGCCACTTTCTTATCCACTATTTTCCAGATGATATAATCCACATCGAACGGCACGTTGCTGGTGTTTTTCACTTCAGTATGGAAGTACAGAAGTCCGTTGTGCGTATAGATGCCTTTCAAAAGGAACTGAATGCCAAACGACTTCGAGCCGATATGTTTCACTCGACGCTTATTCTCATTCCAGATGGACTTCATTATCAGTCGTACCAACATGGGACTGTCATTGCCCAATTCTTTCAGGTAAATATTCATGGAGTTGTTCGGACGGTTCACCGCCTCCCCATCGTGAATGAAATCTGCCATCTCCACATTCAAAATACGGGGTTCACAGGCATACTTGACATTGAAACTATAGTAGGCACCATCCTCGGTGATGACGCTCATGTTCGTCTCGCCCTTGAAATCGCGCTTAGCAGCTTTCACACGGATGACGTTCTCTGCACCGTCAGCCTTTCCAGCAATGATGTTGGCAGAGCCTAAATCGACGTAGGCAATGGCGGCAGGGAAAATGACGTGGCTGGTTTTGTCGAATGTTACCTCCAATCCGTGAGGGGGAACCATGCGGTCGTAGGCAATTTTCTGGGTGTAACCTTCAAAGAGGTCACCAGTGTTGTTCGTCTGCGCCGTAATTACAGATACAATACCCATCATCAGGGCGAGAATTGCAAAAACTTTCTTCATTTTTCTTTTGTTTTAATGGTGAATAAATTGGTTGATTATTGCTTATCAGCATAGAGCATCACACGGTAGTTCGCTTTTAGACTGACCTTGACCGTTCGCATCTTCTTGGCAATGTACTGGCTCGTGCCCTGAATCAGTCCCTTGCCTAAGTCCGATGCCAGTTGTGCACCTGCATCCGATGAGATATTGATGCTGCTGCCCATCGACGTACCCATATTGGCGGCAACCTCCTTGGCGGCATTCCGTTCCATCGAGCCGGGAATGAAAATTCCCTGCTGTCCGTCGGTGTCATACACGCTCAGTTTCACGTTGTAGATGCAACCCTCATATTCTATCGAGGTGACGCTGATGCCCAGCCGTTCGCCAGTGATTCTTGCCGACCCAGTCACTACGGCATTGACGGGAATAATGATGTCGCCTACACGCATACGCTCTAATAGCCTAAGCCGCACCTTCTGCCCGTCGGTCACCGTCTGATTGCCATACACACAGGCGGAAATGGTATTCTTGTCGAGGGATAAGACAATACCTAAAGCCGTATTGAACGCCATATTCCGCTCCACCGAGTAGTCTGCCACAAATTCCTCTTCCGTCTGTTCCTGCTGCAAAGCCGATACCACTGATGCCTGTACGTTCCTGACGGGTGCTACCTGCGTTTTTTCGCCTAACTTGCCCATTGTGTCGGTTTGCATCTCTGTATGTTGGGTACTCGGTATGTATTTCGCCGCCAGTTGATACGACTTTTCCATCAGTGCCAGTTGGTCGTCCATAGTGTTTGTTGGATTCTGCATCGCATTGGCTTTTTCCTCCAATTCTGCGACACGCTGTCGCAGTTCCTCGTTCTCACGGCTCTGGTCGTTCTGATAGAAACCGCCCAATGTCGTGTGAAGATGGTTGTAGGCCGCAGCCGACGAAGTGATTTTCTCCTTGGCTCTGCGACTGGCATCATTCTCATACGTCTGTGGCATACTGTCTGCCATCAGGCTGAAGTCGCCAGTCTGTGATTTGTTGGAAAAACTGTTGTAAAGTTCTCCCAGACTTCCGATGGCTTGTTCCCTTGCCAGTTGTTTGTCTTCTATTAGGCTTGCCTCATATGCCTTGGTCTTGTCACCGATGATGTCACCACTATTGGCATCGGGCATTTCCGTATTGAAGCCCTTGGCACCGAGCTGTCCCGTCTTGCCGTCATCCGACGGGGCGAATATCAGCCACATCGCGATGATGAAAACCAGTCCCATCAGCAGATACACCATCATTTTCTTTCGTTTGATGCGTTCAGCCTCTGTGAGCGGTTTCTTTCCCTCGACAGGAGGATTAAGGTCTTTCTTGTTTTCTTCTTCCTTATTCATTTTTTCTTGATTGTTAATAGTTTTACATGCTTGTTATCACATCCCATAGTGTCCAAAGTGTCAGCAATCCTAGCACTGACAGCATTGCCCATGTCACGACACGGCTTTCTTTGTTGGATAGCCCCTTGCACCAATGGTAGGCACCTGCCCTGATTGTCCGAAACATCCTCATCGCTTCACTGTCTGAAGGTCTTTGTTCTCCACAATCGTAAAGCCCTCAATCGTAAAACCGTTGGGATTGTCGTCCGAACGGCTGGAATTGAGCAGTTGGCACGTGGTGATGAGCGACCGCTCCGTCACGTTACTTGAGCGGATAATCATCTGCCGAGCGTAGGTCGTGGCCAAGTACGGATAGCTGTTAAAATCGCATACCACGCTGTCCACCCTCACCGTCTGGTTGATGTTTCCGGCAATGATGCGGTTGTAGTAACCTTTCTCAGCGAAGTCTTGATAGTAGTGGTAGGCACTTTTGTCCGCCAGCAACAAAGCACGCTTCACACTGTGTTCTATGGCACTTTTCTCGGGTGAGAGCGTGAAAAACAGCTCGTGAAAGCGACGCACATGTTCGCGTGCCTCCGCCGGACGGTTCTGCGAGAGGTCTTGCGACAAGGCAAGCATCAGAGACTTGCCTTTGTCGAGGACATAGATTTTCTCCCTCTGTTTCTCCGCGAAGGCGAAGGAACTGTAAACGCTCCAGACGACCACCACGGCACACAGCACGAGAAAGACGATGGCAAAGAGACGTATTTGCCTGAAAGAGGTCTCAATATTTTTCAATGACTTAAATTCCATTTTATAGTATCATTTACGGTTACTAACTCAGAAGATTTTTTTCAGACGTCCTGCGACATTTCCAGTAGCAGCACCCACCGTACCACCGGCAAGTGCTCCGCCACGGTTGATGACATTGTTCACATTGCGGTTGTAGTTGCCCATGCCTCCAGCCTGAATCACCCAGCTTGAAACGGTAGGCACGGTGAAGTAACCGATGATGCCGATAATCATAAAGATGATATACACGCCGTCGCTGGAGTCAAGCGAAAAATTCGGGTCGGTCTGCATCCGCTCGATGTCGTTTTGCAGCATTAGTACCTGAATCTTCGCCAGTATGCAACTGAACAGGTCGCTTACGGGCAGCCAGATATACACTTGGATATAGCGGCAGAGCCATTGGGTGAGCGTACTCTGGAAACCATCCCACACCGATATGGCGAATGTCAGCGGCCCTAAAATTGCCAGCACGACGAGGAAGAACGTGCGCAGGGTGTCAATGACCAATGAGGCAGAGTCGAACATCAGTTCCAGCACCTCACGGAACCAGTCGCGGATGCCCTTCTTCAGGTTGTACATTCCACGCTCCACATACATGCCCGTCATCGTCATCAGGTCGCCTGGCGACCACCCCAATTCCTCCAGTTGCTTGTCAAATTCCTCGTTGCTGACGAGATAGGCGGTTTCGGGATTCCGCTTCATGGCCTCATACTCCAGTTTGTCCTTCTGTTCACGGTATTTCTGCATGTCGAGCTTCTCACCCTCCAGCATCGTCGCCACACCCTGAACGATAGGCGTCATCACCGCATTGAGCGTACCCAATACTACCGACGGGAACATCAGGATGCACAGCCCGATGGCGAAGGGACGCAGCAAAGGGAAAACATCAACGGCTTCAGCACGGGCGAGGGACTGCCAGACACGATAGGCAATGTAGAAGAGTGCCCCCAGTCCGGCTATCGCCCTTGTATTGCTATATGCGCCTTAATGAATACTCACAAAAACGCACTAATGTATCTATAGAATAAATAACGTGAGTTTTAAACTCACGTTATTTATGTTTTTACTATTCAATCTTTAACATAAACGTTAACCGAATCATCTTTGAACAGTTCCCATTAAAAGCCAAATAGTATTATCGTCTGTATTCTCAATGTCGCCTTTGGGTTGCAATTGCGGTAATTTCGTACGACCATATTTTATCTCAGAAAAATAGGAATCACAAACTAATGTATTGTTCAACACAACACAAAATTGGCCATCTTTACTTACAGAAACAGGACTTGAGAATAGAAGATTATATGGAGACTCTACATTAGAAATGACAACCACTTTATTCTTTTTTATGTCATATAGTAATTGATCATTTCTGTCTGTAGAAAGGAATAACAAATAGTCATACATATTAAGATGATCAAACATTTTAACTTTTCTGGATTCTTTTAGTAATACTTGCAAATATTCCTGATAATCCAATCCTCTAAGTTTTTTTACGTCAAATTGATTAATTCCACAATTAATCTCAGCTAATACATCATTTGTAGACTCTTGATTTATATAAATTGAAAAATCAAAAGGCGTGGTGTACACAAATTTATCGCCATAAGAAACAACGCTTCCCAAATCTTCTAACACATGATCCGAAGCATTAATGGGATATGGTATTCGATAGCGAAGTTCACCAGAAGAAGAATATACTACCAGAATATTTTCTCCTATTTGATTGGTATTTATTCCAATGTCATTCGTGCTTGAGATGGCTATTGAAGAGCCAACATCAGCAGGCATAGAACGTTGATACTTTCCATTAACATCATATAAATTGACTTTCCTGGAATCACTATCAAAAACATATAATGTTGAAGAATTATCCATTGCAATATCCGTGATGGATATGTATTCATTTTGAGCCCTACCTCTAAAGTCGATGATCTTTTGCAAAGACTTTGTAGGTATACTCACTCTGAATACAACTTGCTGTTCTTTATCGAGAATAAAGACAGAAGAATCACTCATAATGACCTTATCGATATTAGCAATCGATAGATCAGAAAAAGAGATAGGTATTAAACTGTCAATTTGCAGATAATTGTTAACAGAATCTAATGAGATAACATTCTCCAAATCTGCCACAACTTCGACTTTTTTAATTTTTTCAGTACAACCAACAATTATGAAGGTGCACAAACCAATTGTAAAACATATTTTTTTCATAATTACGCCTATTAAGAATTATACAAAATTAAGAATAGATATGCTTCTGCCTTATTGGCAAACAACAAGGCAGAAGCAAAATATTAACTTCGTTGCCACGTATCACAGTCGGTGACTTTTCCATTCAATCTTTCATAGCAGATATCACCCTTTTGTCCTGTATATTTGCAATATGTGAACAATGTGGTGCAATTACGCTTATATTCGAACTTAACATTCTTTCCATTTTCATCCGTACCATATTCAAATTTAACTTCTGAATATGTTTTGATGGTGGTCTTGTTTTTATACTTTGGAAATTGACCATCGCCTTCAGGCGGATTAGTTAACGCCTCCACATTTGCCAACAGCAGTTCATTACTCTCACTTGCACTTGTCTTGAAAGACTTCGCGCCAACGAATGTTGCGATGGCGACGGCTGCAATGCACGGCAGCAAAATTTTTTTTGTTTTCATTTTTTAAAAAAAATGTCCGCAGATTGTTACTTTCACACAGACAAGGGTGCGGACGCTAATCCTTGCAGTGCGTTTTTTCGCCCCAAAATTATGATGAAAAAGAAAAGCCTCCAAATTTTTTCAGCATTTTCGGTCGTACCAAAATCGTACTAAAAATAATTTAGCATTGCAGAACGCCTGTATCTAAAGGCATTCTCAAAAAATGTCGTACCAAAATCGTACTAAATGAAAAATCTACGATTTTTGGAAATATTGCTTTAATTTTTCTTCTAAAATTTTACTTGAATAGGCTGTCCTAACAGTTCTTTATAAATGTTTTTTTCTGGACTGACGCAGGGCATGTTTGTCGGCTCCGTGTCCGACAACTTCAAAGAACGTATTGAACAGAAAATTTTCCATGCTGAGATTTTGGTGGACTCCGCAAAGGTGGATGCAGAGATGAAGCGCTATGAGCCCATCCCCGTCATTGCCGACTTCACGGATGCCAACGGAAACGACACAATGGAGCAGACTATCCGCGACAACTATAACCGCATCAAAGACGAGGTCAAGCAGATTGTCCGTGACGAGTTGGAGCGAATCAAAAATGACCCAGCACTGCAACATCTTTTGCAGCAGAAATAATGATTAAAGTAGGAGAAGAAGCACCACTTTTAAAGTTATTATTTTGATAAAAATGAGAAAAACGTAGGACAATGGCAAAATATACATAGTTTTATTTGCATAAAAAGATAATAAATTGTAATTGACATTGTAAGGTTATCGCCTTGCCGCATGTTTGCGGTCATCCTCCTTCATCCGCCAGTTCAGTTCATTGGTCATCTTCTGAAGAAAAGTGGCACGGTTGTCGAGTAACCGCATTTTGATGTCCCG
>Ga0256404_1009211_pt1 | contig 14307 bp, 12 predicted proteins | sample RumenRJG_01DNA_FD_185990 | JGI IMG/M metagenome (GOLD analysis project Ga0256404, IMG submission 185990) | Bovine rumen microbial communities from Lethbridge, Alberta, Canada - RJG_01 | ecosystem: Host-associated > Mammals > Digestive system > Stomach > Rumen | place: Canada: Alberta | collected...
CCTCGTTGTAGGCCATCAGCGCGTTGGCCAGGTCCGCCACCGTGGTCTCCGCGCCAATCACCAGCGCGCCCACGTTCAGGTCGCTCACCAGCACCCCGCCCGCGTTCTTGGTCATCGCGATGCTGGGCAGCGTACCGCGGGTAATCTGGTACGGTGCCAGCACGCTGCCGCCGTTCAGCCTCACGCTCTTGGGCACGTATACCTTCACCACGTTCGTGTTCGCCTGGATAAACGCGTTGTAGTCGTTCATCGTGCCGTTCAGCCCCTCAAAGCCCTTCTTCAGGGTCTGGTTGAACTGACGGTAGATGGCCGCCATGTTGCCCCACTGCGTACGGATCTGCATCTGCGCTTCCGTGCGCTGGGGAACGCTCACCTTGGGTGCCTCATACACCACCGTTCCGTACTTGGTCTGCCGATAGATCAGCTGACCCACCTTGCCACTCAGTTGAGTGGCCACTCCTGTTACCTTTGCCATAACTAAAATCTCCTATTGTTTAAAAGGTTGATAAATAAAATATTACTTACTCAATTTCGTCAAAACCTGATGCCGATTAGGGCCGAATCGCTTGTAGCTCACGTGCAGGAATGTACCATAGTCAATCAGTTGGTCGAACCGTCCGTTCTCCCTGATGAGCTGCTTCAATCTGGGAATGTCCTCGCACGTCACATCCGCCGCTTCCCCTCACATATGCTGCGAGTTTCTCACGCCGCCTACCCTGGCGTTGTGCAACTCGCACCGATAGCCCGAATTTACCACGATGGGACCGCCCAGCTTCTCCCTGACGGGATCAAGGATGGCCGATACCAACGCCACCACATTCTTCTTAGCTTCGTCCGGCAGCTGCCCGCAGCACCGGCACTCGAATTTTTTTTCCTTGAAATACTTCATACTATTTCCGTTTTAAAGTCTCTTCACAAGCATACTGACCCGTTCCGTTACCATTTTCGCCATCCTAGCTTAATTATTATCAGAAGGACGCCTACCGCCGCCAGAATCCAGAAGATCCATTTCAACGCCGACACAAAGGGCGAACGCCTGGCCGCGGAACCGTCAGAAACACCGACCGCCTTTTCTACGTACACCGAATCCACCTTCTGGATATACACGGTGTCCGTCCTGACAACAACCTTCTCTTCCTTGTCCCGGACTGCCGCCCGGTCCCGAATCCTATCTCTGTCCGTAACCACACTCCTGAAAAGCGTGTCTCCGACCTCGTTCCTATCCACGGTTATCACAGTAGTTTCCCGCAGGGTGTCCCTGACAAAGACCATCACCTCTTCCCGTACGGTATCCCTGACTTCTCTTACCGAGGAACTTTCCACCTCCTTACTGCTGGTCGCCGTGCGACTGACGCTGCAGCTCGTCATACACAGGGCAAGAAGCGCTGTGAGGACAATCACCGATTTTCTGTAATGCATACCTTAATTGATTTACTTCGTTTCTTAATTCCCCGACCTCGCGCTGCAGGGGCTCAGCGATGTTGTTGCGGAACTCATCCACATACATTTTCGATAGATTCATGTCTTTTTGACGGTTGTCCGCCTTAAGACTCTCCACCTCTTGCTTGTGCTTCCGGCGATCCACTATCCATCCGCATCCCCCTATCAGTGTCAGTACCCCAAGCACGATACTTGTCCAATCCAGATTAACCATAATCGTTACCTCATATTTTTTGTTTGTACTAATCGTTCTTCACAGGCATACTGACCCGAGCCCCCTCCCGTTTTCGCCAGACACAAACAAAAAAAGGAGAGACTCCCGTAGGAATCTCCCCTTTGCTATTAAGCTTCTAAGCCCTTATCGCGGCAGCGTTTCAGTCAACGCTGCAATCGTTTATTAATATTGTATGCTTCCTTCTTTGTGATAGCTAGTCATTCGCAAATGTCGTCCAGCTCCCCACAAATGCGGATGGCCTCCACAAAGCGTTCCAGTTCCTCGTCGCCCTCTACGATGGCAAATACCCTGTCGTAAAGTTCCTCCTTCTCGTCCTCGTCGGTGTCTGCGATATGGAACTGTCTGTCCATGCGGAGCCTCTCCGGGTCGTACCCTTCCTCATCGTCGTCGGTACCGGCCAGGGCCTCGTCCAGAATGTTCAGGTCCATATACACAATGGTTTGTTCCTGGGAACGGCGGTTCCAAGCCTCCACACGCTTGGAGATAAGGTTATCTGCAACGCGGCGCAGCTGCTCTGCAAACGTGAACCTATCCTGCCATTCCCACTCGTTGTTAGCCAACTTTCAGATGGCCTCCCCTACATAGTAGTCCTCAGCGGGCATACCCAGGACCGATTCACTGTGGGCACCACTGCACTGCTTGCTGCCGCCAAGGCGCCACTTTACTAACTGCTTAACTGAATTAGTGGCGGTCTGCCACTCTTCGTCTGAAAGTCTCTCGAATTTCGGACGGTTGTCAAATTGTTTTTTCGTCATGTCTTTTAACCGTTTATTAATTGGGTATTGTATTTATCTGTCCGAGGTTGTGGCTCACGCGCACGTTACCTCTTTCAATAGCATACTGACCCAATCAAGGCGGTTTTTCGCCACGACGGAGAAACTTTTTTCTAAAAATTCAGTGATTAGAATGAGTATTCAGTCAGATTTCAATAGAAACTCCGTTTGCAATGGCAATTGCATTCTCGATCTCAACACTGAAATCTACTTGTTGCCCTTCCGTTTCCAAAGAAACAATCAGGGAATACCTCATATTTGATTCAACCTTGTCAAGGTTCTTTCTATTGTACCACCAGCCGGACACCGGGAACACAGCAATCTTGTTGCAGGTAGCCAAATCTGCGGCGCTCATCTCTACCCAGTCTTTATGAATAGAGCCCTTTGTCCTCTTTCGGATGCCAATACCCCAACGCTGCGTATCATTTTCCACAATCACCTCATCCTCGTCATACTCACGTTGTATGCGGTGCTTGAATGCCTGGAGTTTTTCGTTTACGTTGCTCAGTTCGAATCGAAGACCCGCAGACGCATAGTTATATTTCTTAAACGATGCTACATAGTTATCTGTCGGTCCGGGTTCAATATAGTACGAGAGCGTAATGGTTAAGCGTACATCCTGCTCTCCCAAATCCAACAAAGCGTTCTTGGGCCAAGGCAACTCATAGATATGCATCTTATTGAACGAGTTGTTCTTCTCCCCCTTCTTATATGGCTGGATGCTGTTCTGGGCAATGAAAGTCACACCGTTCTTACGGCTTTCCAACATCTTCTCCAAGTTAGGAACACCATAACCGCAAATTCTTAACCTCTCATCCATATCGGGGAAATCCGCCATCATCTGCTCCGTCCATTGGGCAGTATGCACAAAAAGCCCCCTAATGGTCTCAGGCCAATAGTTGGGATTCTCCGCAGCCACAATGGCTGCATATCTTGAAGCCATCGCAGTTGCTGCACTGGTAGCGTTGAACCATGCAAAGTAACGGTCTATAAATGGTGCAGTACCTGTAGTTAGCAACTCTAAATCGTTGTGCCGGTCAGTTCCTGCCGGTCCTTTTGTTCTATTACCGCCCTCCATAACCACTTCCGGCTTAATGGGCGTCTGTGGCCCCCAAAAGGCTGAAGTAGTGCTATATGGTGACAAGCCTCCCTTCTGGGCAACTACATCCTTTTGGTTCCCAATCGCATCAAAAGCCACGCATTTTTCTGTGTAAGCCCCAACAGTTAGCGCATTCCACGCTTGGCCAGGATTGACAATACCTAATGAGCGGTTTGAATCTGGATACCGCACCCAATCACGTTCTTCATCAACGTTGCCGGCACACTGAATAAACAAACGGCGCAGGCCGTCTTCTCCATAGCATATCTGGTCTAAAGAACCAGACCAGGATGTAGGTGTACCGTTAGTGTTTCCGTCAATTTCAGAAACAGCCATACAATACGCAAGTATCTCTGGCATCTGGCCATTACCAATTTCAGCGAGAGCTACCGCCTGCTTGGTATAATCAGCCCAGAAGTCCTTCAAGGATTTACCATCATTGGGGAGAATCTTTACCGAACAAAGACGGTATCTGGGTTCTATTCCACCTGCATTAGCAATCACATCTGTCAGGTCACCATAGGTGGCAATACCAGCCATCAGTGTTCCATGACGCTTTACATCATTGATTCCCCAAGCAGGGTTAACCACAAAACGGTCTTCATTGGCTAAAACGGGCAGCAACATAGGGTGGTCTTTAACCACGCCGCTATCCAACAGGCACAAATACTTGTTGTTATTGATATGATCAAACTGGAACACGCCCATAATCATATCCTTCCACTCTTCCTGCACCATACCGGGTTCATCTGTAATGAAACCAGCCAATGTAGGCACTTCGGATATTCTAACTAGAGAGTTTGAGGCGTAGAAGATGCGCTCCAGATCCTTCTTGTTAGCACAAGCTATCACGACCACGCGCTCAGGGAACTTCAGACTACGTTCATTGTGTGTAATGCCAAGTTCATCAAGCTTATCCATCACAGGAACCGCTTCGTTCTCCATAAACCATAGCTCTACCCACTCTCTCACTTCGCCTGGAATATGTCCTTTTCCGCTCCAAAGGTCTTCCACTTGTACGGAGTCCACTTTATCTATGCTTTCCAGCAAAGGCTTATTCAGACGCTCATTATTCTTTGTGCGCTTGTTCCCTTTATAGGTCTCTACCTTCTTGTCCAGCCAGTCTTTCTCTTCCTTTTTCAGGAACAAGATTGCAGAAGTTACAACACCGCCTTCGGGGGTTTCCGTGTCATGTACAGAAACAATATGTCCTATCTTGGTGCTGTCTATCGACTTTAAGGCAAAGTCATAATCAGCCGTATTCTGAAGGCGAATGTAGTAGCCGTCTCTCACTTGGGCCACATCCGCATTTTTCAAGGCCGCCTCATCTTTTGCTATGACGGCCCTATAAAGATCCAGTATTTGGTCAACGTGTCCCTCGCCCCTATCCGGCAGGTTAGGAGTTCCAAAGCCAGAGCCTTTATAATCAAACGGCTCGCCAGCGTATGACACGTCATAATGTTTCATATACTTCGTTCATTGTGGGCTCCCCCCACAACAGTCTGTCATTATTGATTTTATATAGGAGAAACGAAAAGCCAAGGTTGGTGGTTTTCAACCAACTCTTGTCTCTACGTTCGCTATTCTCTGGTTCAGTGAATCCACCAACATTTGCTTGCTGAGTGGCTTGTTTGTCAATATTGATGTCTTCAAGGCATCATCACACACAGCGCAGATAACGGCCTGACTATAGCCCTCGAGCGCTGATGTAAGATTAGCAATAGTTTTCGCAGAAATGCGCTTCTCCAGTTTCTTCTGGAGCAAGACAACAATTTCCGCATGAGTGGGCAATGTGAATTGCACCACATCGTCAAATCTGCGGAACAGTGCCTTATCCAGCACCTTCATATCGTTTGTGGCAGCAATTACAATGCTCCTTTTCAACGGCTGTTCAGTCAGTTTCAGGAAACTGTTCAATATTCGTCTCATCTCGCCTACCTCGTTGTCGCGTTCACGTTCTGTTCCTATAGCGTCGAATTCGTCAAATAGATACACGCCCGGGTGGGTAGCAATTATTTCAAAGAGTTCAGCAAGTTTTGCGCTCGTACTGCCTAAGAAACGACTCACAATCTTTTCCAACTGTACAACGTATAGCGGCAGCCCAGTCTCGTTGGCAATCACACTAGCAGTCATGGTCTTGCCAGTACCGCTGGGGCCACCAAACAGCAGGCGACTACGATTTTGCAAACCGTTGCGCTCCAGCAGTTCACGCTCCTGATACTCCAAGATTGTACGTTCTATGCGAACACGAATATCATCAGCCACCACCAGATCGTCCAGCGTATAGAGATTCAACTCCTCCACCACTGAATCAGACAACGCAGTGTTCATAAAGCTCATCCGCAAAACTTTGCCCGTTGAGCGGTTCTTATCCACAATTTTACGGATTTCCTGTGCAGCCACAGTATGTCCCGCACGCGCCTCAGCCGCTGCAATTTGCAATGCAACGGTATTGAACCCCTCCTTATCGTCTTGATAATGAGCGTTCAAAAGGGCTAATATGCGGTCATTTTGTGCCATTGAGCGTTAAAAACACTATATTCCTAAAATCGCTGCAAAATTACGATTTTTTATCAACATGGAGAAACTTTTTTTCTTAAAAATCGTGTTTGGCATAACTCTAGGTTGTAATATTATGATTAAAAAATCTAACTCAAAATCCCCGCTTCAGGCACAGTTGGCTGTCGCCAACAGAGCCTTCCGCTCCCCGCGCACATCGTGCAGCCGCAAAAGCGGCAGCACCATGTGCCTAAGCCCTCGCTCATTCATATTGATTCTTTCTCTTATACTGTTCACACAGGCTGAGCAGTTCTTTGAACCTCTCCATTCTGTCAGCTTTCAACTCTCCAGAATTCATCAGCTTCCGATTGTGGCGAAGCCAATTCAAGTAAAGCCCACGCTCCAGAGGGTCATATTTTGAAGGATTACGCTTATTGGTTTCAATAAACGCAACCACTTCTTTATATTTATTATTCCATATCTCGTCCTGTGTCATTTTATTCAAGCGCAAAATGTTCGCACTGCTATTTGATTCTAGTCAGCAATTCTCGCAGGTTATTATATACTTCTCCTTCTGATACTGATATATTACTCAATGCCTTTTTAATGTCAGATTTTTCATTATAAGGAGCATCAGTTTCAGTAAGAATCCTGTTTCTTGGAATCATATCAATAATGGAACGACCTTTATTTGAAACAGTCATTGCCTCATTAATGGAGAAGTAATACCCCCTTGATAATATTTCAGGAATAAGTCCAACCGGGCCGGAATACCAATGAAAGATTACATTCTTTATCTCATATTCACACAACAAACTCAGAAGCTCTTTCTCTGCTCTACGCGAGTGAACACTGACTATCTTCTTCTTTCCACGTATGGCTGGGAGCAACTCGCGTAGAACTGATACCTGATCATCTTTTGTTGCATAACTTTCCCTTGAAAAATCCAGCCCAATTTCACCAATATAAGATGTCTGGTCAACCAACCTTTTAAAAAGCGACACCTCTTTTTTACTTTCAGCGGCCAGCAACGGATGTAACCCCAACGCAAGCCTGATATGCTTAAATCCCTTCAAATGGGCCTGTCCTATCTGGAAATGGCTTGGCAGGTTGGTCATACCAATCACAATATCACCAGCCTGTTCCCTCTGCTTGATATAAGCTTCTGGGCTAGGCATCATATCAAAGTGACAATGAGTGTCAACTATCATATCTACCCTACATATCGTTTTACATCCTCACAATTCTCTTGTGCAAGAATCATTGCCTTAAGTTCCTCTCTTGTTTCTTTTACCAGTTGGACATACTTTTCAAATGTGTCCAATCTGCCAAGTCCGGCTATTCTTAATTCTTTGCGAATATCATCATCAGACAATTTTAAATGCAAGAAATTTATCATCGCATAAAAATCGTCAGAACGCTCACCCTTATCATGGTACAACTGTGCTAGTGTATCTCCGTAGGTGGTTAAGTCCTTATATCCTATCAATGATGCTCTTCGATACATGCACGGCATACATCTTCCACAATGCGAAGCTGTTTTATCGGTCATGTGTTGCCTCATGTTCCTTTTGCCACAAGAATTGGTTTTGTCCAGGGTATCAAGCAGTAGTTCTTGATTCTTGCAGTTTCGAACCATTGTTCCCTTTGTTTGAAACTCATATGGGTTTTCTATTTCAATCGGAGTATTCAATGAAGCAAGTACTTCCTTTAGCTGGTTCACAAAAAGTACGTGAGTAGTCCTTGTACTACAAGCGCCTCTTCTAGAGGGCGAAAGCGGGAAATTCAATGAAACAGAGCCATTTTCTGGTACAACAATTCCAATTTGCTTCCAGGATGCCACTAAGGAGGCTATGGTTATGAAAATAAATGATCTTGAGCGACAAGTTTTTTCATTTGACGAAATAGGGAAAATCGCTACCGATGGCAAATGATAGAAATCATTCGAATATGGCTGCAATGCATTTTGGGCATCTTTTTGATCATCCAAAGGACCTTTCATCTTATGGTCATAATGAGAAATAAGGCATAGTTTTTTCTCATGTGGGGCAGCAAGGTAGTCAATTGCCCCAATAAAGGAGTCCATACCACCAGAGAACAAGTTCACTTGACCATAGTCTTCATGCATTTCCCGTATATCTACTGATGCCATTTCTGGAATTTCAGTTCTCTCGTAATGAATGTCCCAAATATCACCGGTCAGAAAAGACAGCATATTGTCAACCTTTTCTTTATTACGCATGAATAGTTCATGGTTTGACAGTTTCATAGTAACATGAAGTTCTCGCGACCATCCATCTAAGGAATACAGACTTCTGCTTATTGATCTGTCTATACCATAAACTACCGTTGAAAGATAGAACAAATCCACTAGGCATGACGGAACCCGTCCAATAAAGAAAGCCAAGTTGGACATGTCAATATCTACACCAGTATCAATGCCTGTATCTGAATGAGATTTTATTCTCAGACGATAACCATTCAAATCATATTGGTCAATTGTTATTCTCATCGGGTACGTATATGCTTATTATTCTGTTAAATTCATTCTCCATCAGTTCTTTCCCTGCTTGACCTTTCCAATCGATTGTTGTAGCTTGACGTTCCTTAGGCAACGCCTTTACATCTTCGCGTATCTGGTCTTTTATTTTACCCAACAAGTGCATAGCCTTGTCAATACCATATTTCCTTTCCAATTTTTCAAAGACGGAATGGGATAGGTGGTCATAGATATAATCCGCAAAGAAAATATCAACAATCTCTGTCATTTCTCCCGGGACTAATAAATCTGATAGTTTCTTATCATAGCTTGATACATCATCACCCAATCTTTCCTTCAGGATAGTATTCAATGTTTCTAAGGCATTCTCTGCCGCAGTGCTATCCATCGTATGCAAGGTGTCCTTTGAATACTCAAGAATAGTTGTGACAACCTCCTGTGGTGTTTTATCTTGCAAACCTCCTTTCCCATGCTGGTCAAGCCAATGGTCTAATCCGACCTCAACAATTTCTACGATGTTGTTAACAAAATTGCTGATGGCCTGAAATCCACTATAGCCAAAAGCATAAGACTTTCCGGAGGTGACAGCCTTTTTCCCGCCTGCTGCCTTCACCGCATGGCTAACAGACTTTTTGAGGTTATTTTCGAGCTGGACATTGAGTCTCTTCCGGCGTTTTTCAATGCTTTTCTTTCGCTTCGGGAGGGGCGCTATTGGTATCTCGTGTGGACGCTCCTCCTGTTCAGGTTGCTCTTGCTCCTGTTCTTGCTCCTGCTCTTCTTCTAATTCTTGCTCCTCTTTTGCAAGCTCTTCATCCTTCGCTTCACTTGCAGCTAAACTCATTAAGGAGGCTGTCATCCTACCCCAGTTCGGTTGTCCGGAGACAGACGCTTTATACTTTTGTGATGTTCCCATATTATTTCATCGCTCTTGATATTTCCGTGTCAGCTTTAAAGAATTCCTGAAATTTTCTATCATTAGGGTATTTGTCTTTAATCGCCTTGAATTTGTTCCCCATCGCCCCAGGAATATCCTCTATTGGAATTTTACTCAACAGTATCTTGAAGGAAGCAAATGCATTCGGCAAATCCCCTTTTACGCAAAAGTAATAGACATTATAGCCATTCTTTTGCGTTGGTTCTGACTGAATTTTCTTGTCAAGCAATTTAAAGAAGTCATTGTAATCTCCGCCATTCAGATTCTTGATTCTGGATATAAAACTATTCTCTATCAAATTATCTGTTACAGCATCTGAGAACAAAGCAGTTAAAATGTCTCTGACGGCCTGCGAAGTTAAAGTCAGGCCTGTCATGGAACTTCCGTAAGTGGCCCGTGTTGCCCAGAACAAGGTTTTCATGTCAACTTCACTGAATTTCGGATATTGTGCCATCAAGTTTCTCATTGGAGGTGTATCCCATGCCTTAATATCATCTTCATACTTCGCATTCCCATCCGTTGCAAGCGTTTCCAATTCTTCAATACGATTATCGTCTTGGTTTTCTTGCCAGCTATATAATTGTTGGAACAATTTCTCATCGGTTCTCTCTATCACCATCAGTTTCAGCAGTGCCAGCTTGGTCTTCTGGTCATCAAGTCCGCCTACTTCCAATAGATTCGACCTTAGCTCATAGGCATTCAAGAAACGTTTGATAAGGCGTGGATTACCTTCCATGCTACTTGTAATGATATCAGAGACAGGAGCCATAAAATTGGCAAGCGGCTGTATCTTGTTCTTAATCTCATCGTTCTTTATCAAAGGGGAGATCTTTCCCCAATCGAAAATTCCATTCTTATTTTGGGTGATAAAGTCCTGAAATTTCAAACGAAGTTCTTCAAATTCTGATTCTTTAAGGCATGACTTACATAGTAGCATATTGATATAAGTCTCTACTTCCATTGTGGATAGACGGGGCAGTGAATAGGGCACCTGTATCAACTTCTCCAAGTAGTCTCTTCCTAAATCCTTCTTCTCTTCCAGCGTTCGGTTTCCTAATGAGGTAGTATAAACCGAATAGACGGCATCTGTAATAATGGCCTTGTCCGCAGCAATAACAAATGCGGTCTTATCAACATTCAAGAACAATTTAATAGCCTCAAGATTCTCTACAATTCTTTTGGGGCTGCACCTATCCAAGTCATCGATTAAAACCACCAGACGTTTTTTCCCCGTGGCTTCTATCAATTCCGAAAAACCTTCTCTAAACTCTCTGACTGAGCTATAATCAGGTTCGGCCGGGTTGGTCTTCAGTATATCCTCAATGAATTTCTCTCCTTCCTCCCCTGTTACTTTTTCCACAAGGGTATCTTTGTTTTCACGCAATTTCCCCAAAAGAAAAGGAATCAAAGAGAAACCCCCGGTGGCGTATGCAGCCACTCCTGGTATTACAAGATTGGTAGCACCCCACTTTAATGCGCGTAGCCATTTGATAGACTTAAAAACCTTCTTTGCCTTCTCTTTTACATTTGCTTTAACTTCATTGGCTAAAGACTCGTGATCAACCAGTTGGGTTGTTATCTCCTGCATCAACGCTGATTTTGCATCATCATAACCTTCGAAAATCCAACCGTCGAAGTAAATCACGATTGTTTCTTTCTTGTATTGTTCACTTTCTAAATCCTTTTTCAAAATCTTCAGAATACTGGTTTTACCACCACCCCAGTCTCCGAAAAGGCCAAACGTCACTGGCAGGTTGTCATCATCTGTAATGACTTTGCGTATCAGTTGTTCGTGTACTACAAAGCCAAGAAAATCTTTATCTGTATCGTTATCGTGCCACATATCTTAAGATTATATATTTACGTACAAGTTTTGCCATCTTATATCGTTCCGGCCTTGTTCTTAAAGCTCTTTATCTCATTCTCAATAATTTCCAGTAGCGTCATTGCGGCCGTCACTTCCTTCTGGTTAAAATTCGGCATCGCGGCAGAGCCATGCGACAACGAGTGTATCATCATCTTCTCGTAGAAATGGAATTCCTTCACAAAAGCAATTATCTTCTGCAAGTCTGCGTTCGTGGCGTATTTCTCTATCTCATCCGTGATTCTCTGCACCTTAACAGCATCTGTATCAGCACCGTCAGCAATACCCTTTATCGCCTTTACCAAATCGTTGGCATCACGCAGCTTCCCGCCGTGCTTGTACACGTAAATGGGTTCCGGCTGCACCAGCCTGGCTACTAGATTTGTTGCTTCATGCACCTCCCCGATTTGAATAATCTTAGCCAGCTCATATATTCCAGCCTCAAACCTCTTCCTGATTTCTGTGCCCACCGTATTAGGCTGTAGCATTCCGCAGTTGAATTCTTGCTTTATCTCCCCAGCGGTCTTAAGTTCTCCAAAGTCATATATCTGCGGGCCCTTATTGGTTAGGTATAGATTATAAGTCAACCAGTTACCAATGTCTCCGTTCTTCTCTATACATTGGTACAACATATTGTTGAAGCCAATGCTGTGCGTGAACAGAATCTTCTGAAATCCCGCAAATTTCAACAATATGAATCTTGCCAAATACAAGCGGTTGCTGTTATCCAGACTCGTCACCAGATCATCAAGCACAAGCAGTTTGCGCTTCCCTGCGTTCTGTATCATTAACACGGCATGCAACAGCAACAATATGACAACGAGGTTAATCTTTGCCTCGTTAAACACAGCGTGCAGTCCATTGCTCTCCCTCAAATGGTTTGCATCATCCTTGATATATATGTCATACTGGTCGTTCTCGCGTCCTATATCAATCCCTTCTACGAAATCATTCTTCAGTGAGTCATTCACCGCTTGAATGATATTTCCGATCTGGGCTGCCAGAAAAGCATCAATATCAAATTCCGGGAAGTTGACCGCACCCAGCAATTTCTTCAGATTGATGCGGTCTTTTTCCACCACTTTCCCGTCCTGTATCTCGTGCGATGCATAATTTAGGTCATTCGCTGAAACCATAAAACACTGATACGTGTCGGTGTTGAAGGCCTTGAAATCACCGTTATTGATCTTTATGGTGAAATCTATCTCCGGTGTCCCTGCTTCCGTCTTATGATTATAGCCGTTATAAAAGTCCTTCTCCTCATTGGCCCTCTGTTCTGCCGGTGCACCCACGGAGAGGTGTGGTCTTAACATCTTCTCTCGATAGAAAGCCAACATGATGGCCTCATACAACGAAGTCTTGCCCGCGCCATTCTCCCCGTAAATCAACACGTTTTTATGGGCCGTTGTCGGGTTTATCGCCAGGCGACCTCCAAATGCCTTGAAGTTCTTAATCTCAATCTTGTCCATAAGCACCCTTTCCTTGGAAGAAATCTAACAACAGTTGTTTCTTATGCTTCGTTCGCTCTTGCAAGGCTTCATAACTCACCATACTGGGGTTTGCCTCCAAGAAAGCTCTCATTTCCTTAATGCCGGTCTTTACATACACGCGCTGCTTGTCCGCATAACGTTTCGACACCTTGTAGGTATCTATAATGGCTAAATTGCCTAAATCATCAAGATGAGTGTACAAAGAGTGCCCTTCCCAGCTTGTTCCCAGCGTCTTCTCGTCACGGCTCGACAACAAGCGGTCTGTGCTATAGTTCGCTTGTATTGCAATAGGCTCCTCTAAATATTGCGCCAGCAATGCATAACCGTATTTCAAGCGTCCGAGATAGTCCAGATCATCGCTAGTAATGCTATTGCTATAATAAGGGCTAAGAGGCTTATCCTGAGATATTTGTTTAATCATATTGTATATCTCGTATTTCACGGTTGTCGTCGAGCCTCGTTGATAACAATACCTCACTATAGCCTTCAGTTCCTTTATGAATTTTCTTAAATCACCAAATCCATGATAATACAGGTACACCAGAGCTGCGTACCTGGGATAAGTATTGGTATAGGCATCTATCAATTGCAGCCATGCAGCTACTTCTGTCCTGCCCCATTTCAATTCCTCATATTCTGACAATAGTGATGTTATCTTGAGAAGGTCGTTCATTACATCCGTATAAGTTTTCTGGCTAATGGGTGAGTTGGCCGCAGAGAAGAACTCTCTTAGACTTATCTCATTTTTTGTCGTTCCCGCCTTTCCGCGAAGCACATGCGAGTAATATCTGAAAATATCATCTACTGTAAGGTAAATGCTCTCTGCCGCTTCCTTGAACTTTCCCCAAAGCGAGATAAACTCTGACTTTTCCTCTTCCGTGATAGCTTTCGCGTAAAGCTTGGCTTTGAATATATCAGCATCTGCCAAGTCCATGCCTCGATTATTGATAGTCTCAAATATGGTCAAGGCCCTATTGTCTGCTTCTTCTTGGTTGCTACCTATCAGTTCTATAGGCAGAATACTCACTTGTTCAAGGAAATACTTCAGGTATTCCATAAATTCATCGTCCCGGCTTTCCTGAAGAAATTTCTTGTAAGTGTAATAGAAGAATAGCCCATTGGCAATAATCTTTTTTTCTCTCTCGGGATATGCAAACGAGCCGTCATTCTTGATACGTCCGTATAGATTACTTTCAAATGATTGCAAGTCCCAGTCTAATATACGGTTAAGCTGTACCCTGTCATCTGTTTCTATGACCTTCGACAATATCTTAATTTCGGGCATGCTCCCGTCCCAATTGTATGTCTGGATAGCATTTCCAAGTACTTTGATGTCCGGCTTCAATACATACAGCACTTTCAATATAAGCCAAATGGTTATTAACCGCTGCTGTCCATCCACTACCCGGGGTTTATCCTTCGACCGTTCACCTACTGCCAGGATTATGTTTCCTAAAAAGTAGTCGGTGTCTG
>Ga0256404_1009214_pt1 | contig 14304 bp, 12 predicted proteins | sample RumenRJG_01DNA_FD_185990 | JGI IMG/M metagenome (GOLD analysis project Ga0256404, IMG submission 185990) | Bovine rumen microbial communities from Lethbridge, Alberta, Canada - RJG_01 | ecosystem: Host-associated > Mammals > Digestive system > Stomach > Rumen | place: Canada: Alberta | collected...
TATTATTTTGAACGTAGAACATCTGACAGTCTACTACGAGCTGGAAGAGGAAACCGTCAAGGCAGTCAACGACATCAGCTTTTCTCTGAAAAGAGGAGAGACAATCGGTCTTGTCGGGGAAACCGGCGCCGGAAAGACAACGACGGCTCTGGCTCTGATGCGCCTGATTCCTGATCCGCCCGGTGTCATTAAAAGCGGGAAAATCACTGTCTGCGGCAACGATATGCTGGCAATTCCCAAGCAGAAGCTCGAGACGATCAGAGGCAAGGACATCTCGATGATTTTCCAGGATCCCATGACATCGCTGAACCCGGTGTACAAAGTGGCTGACCAGATTGCCGAAAGTCTGGAACTTCATGAGAAGCTCAGCAAAGAAGAGGCGCATCAGAAGGCGCTGCAGATGCTTGAAACAGTCGGTATCGCCCCGGAGCGCGGCGAGGAATACCCCCACCAGTTTTCGGGCGGCATGAAGCAGCGTGTGGTCATTGCCATTGCGCTGGCCTGTTCTCCTCAGCTGCTGATTGCTGATGAGCCGACGACTGCGCTGGATGTCACCATTCAGGCGCAGGTGCTGGATCTGATTCAGAACCTAAAGATAAAACAGGGCACTTCAGTTATTATGATCACCCACAACCTTGGCATCGTGGCCGAGACATGCGACAAGGTTGCCGTAATGTACGCCGGCAGAATCGTCGAATACGGAACGCTGGACGAGGTGTTCAACCATACGCGCCATCCCTATACGGAGGGGCTGTTCAACTCTCTGCCCAACATCAACAGCCGCAGAGAGGACCTGAAGCCTATTCCCGGCCTGATGCCGGATCCCACTAATCTGCCGGAAGGATGCGCTTTTGCGCCGCGCTGTGAATACGCCTGCGATGCATGCCGCAGAGTACAGCCTGAACTCAGGCACTTCAGTCCGACTCATACAGCAGCCTGCGTCCGCTATGATGAAGAGGGATTCCATATCAACAGGGAGGATAAATATGTCTGATACGATTCTCGAAGTAAAAAATCTGACGAAATACTTCAAGACTCCCCATGGAATACTCCATGCCGTCGACGGCGTCAGCTTCAGCATAGAGCGCGGCAAGACCCTCGGCATAGTGGGGGAGTCAGGCTGCGGCAAGTCGACAACAGGCCGCTGCATACTCCGCCTTATCGAGCCTACCTCGGGGGAAGTCCACTTTGAAGGCGAAAACATCCTTAAGTACAACGCAGGACAGATGCTGGCCATGCGCCAGAAAATGCAGATTATCTTTCAGGATCCCTTTTCATCGCTGGATCCCAAGAAGACGATCAGCCAGACCATTGCCGAGCCAATGTATGTGCACCACACGGTGCCGCGCCATCAGGTCATTGACCGCGTGCGCGAACTGATGTCAGTGGTCGGCCTTTCCGAGCGCCTGATTAACAGCTATCCCCATGAACTTGACGGCGGCAGACGTCAGAGAATCGGGGTGGCCCGCGCGCTTTCAGTCAACCCGGAGTTTATTGTGTGCGATGAGCCGGTTTCGGCACTTGATGTCTCAATACAGGCGCAGATTCTGAATCTTCTCAAGCATCTGCAGAGACAGATGAAACTTACCTATATATTCATCACTCACGATCTCTCGGTGGTCAACCATTTTTCTGATGACATCGCAGTGATGTACCTGGGGCAGCTTGTTGAAAAAGCGCCAGTTGACGATCTCTTTGCGAATCCCGTTCATCCTTATACAGAAGCTCTCCTTTCAGCCATTCCGGTGCCCGAAGTGGGAGGACCGAAAAGAGAGAGAATTCTGCTGAAGGGCGAGATCACTTCGCCCATAAACCTGCCGGACGAGTGCCGCTTTGCAAAACGCTGCAATTACGTCAGTGAAGAGTGTTATCAGAAAGATCCGCCGCTTCAGGAAATTTATCCCGGTCACTTTGTTGCCTGCTGCAAAGCGGCGCAGTTCAACAGAAAACGGCATTGATGGTGAACCGCAGGGGCAGGCCCCTCCTGCGGTTTTTTCACATGAATGAGGCTGAAAGGATGGGAGAGATCTATGGAAAAGCTGAAACAGGAGATCATCACAGCGATTGACAGAGCATCTGACGGACTGAAAAAACTTGCCCTGGACATTCACGACAACCCTGAACTGGGATGGCATGAATTCAAGGCCATGGGCTTTATCAAGGCTTTTCTTGAGAAATACGGTTTTAAAGTTCAGACAGGCTACAAGGACATACCCACCTCATTCCGTGCAGACTTTGACGGTCAGCCGGGCGGCCCCAGAGTGGCATACCTAGCGGAATACGACGCGCTGAACGGTGTCGGCCATGGTTGCGGCCACAATCTGATCGCTGCCTGCTCAACAGGAGCTTTTCTCGGTCTTGCGTCAGTAATGCCGCAGCTGAAAGGCAGCGTGTGCCTTATCGGCACTCCAGCCGAAGAGGGTGGTTCCGGAAAGGTAAAGCTGCTGGACCGGGGCGCTTTTGACGACGTGAATTTTGCAATGATGATGCACCCGTCGGGAGGCGGCCCTTCTGCAAATCTTGTAGGGCGCGGCGGGCGTGCCGCGGTGGGAATGACGGTGAAATTCCACGGCAGGGGAGCTCATTCCTCCGTGCCAAAAAACGGCATCAACGCCCTGAGCGCTGTGATCCAGCTGTTCAATCAGATTGACATCATGCGCCCGACGTTTGACCCGCAGGACAACATCAACGGTATAATCACAAACGGTGGCACCGCTGCAAATATAATTCCCGATTATGCGAGCGCCTCATTCTGCCTGCGCGCAGATACCATGAACCGCATCAGAGAACTGATGAAACTCGTTGAAAAGTGCGCCGGGAACGCGGAGAAACTGACAGGCGCTAAAGCCGAAATCAGCAATGACGACATTTCTGCGGAACGCTATCCGAACAAGCCGATGAATCAGGCGTTCAAAGACAATATGGCGCAGCTTGGCATTGAAATGCGCTGGCCTGACCCGAAAAAACAGTACGGATCATCGGATATCGGCAACGTTTCCATCAAACTGCCGATTATTCATGATTACCTTTCAATCACAGACGATGCGTCGATTCAGGCGCACACTAAGGAATATGCAGCCGCAGCGCGCACGCCGGAGGCCCTTGAAATCTGCATCAAGGGTGCGAAGGGGCTGGCCATGACAGGTTGTGACATTCTTGCACGTCCTGATTTCCAGCGTGAAATCCTTGAGTATCACAAAAACCAGATTCCCGATTTTTACAAAAAATAAGGGGGCATTTCAATGTATCAGGTAGGCGAAAAGACAAAAGCCTGTTTTGACAGGATGATTTCACTTGAACAGGTGCAGAAAGTTCTCAAATACATTGAACAGGACCAGCGCCGCACCATAGATGAGCAGAAGGAGCTTGTGCTCATCGAGGCACCGACCGGGCATGAGGAGAAACGTGCGGCCGTGTTTGCTGACAAACTCCGTGCCCTCGGCCTTGAAGATGTTCACACTGACCGCGGCGGCAGCGTCGTTGCACTTCGCCGCGGAGCAGGAAAAGGCCCGCGGGTACTGATTGAAGGCCATCTTGATACAGTATTTCCATTCGGTACGGTAAAACAGGTTGAGGAAAAAGACGGTTTTCTCTACGCTCCGGGCATTGGCGATGACACCCGTGCGCTGGCCATGCTTCTGGGCATTGCGAGGGCGCTCAATGCCTGCGGTGTAAAAACAGAGGGCGACATCGTTTTTGTGGGGACAACGCGCGAAGAGGGCATGGGCGGCCTCGGAGGCATGAAGGATTTCCTTGACGACAACGGCAGCGAGATCGACGTTTCACTGAGTCTGGACAATAATGACATGAGTTCTGTCGTGTATCAGGCGACTGTCAGCCAGTCATGGGAATTCACATTTCACGGCCAGGGCGGACACGCTTACGGTGCATTCGGTACGCTGGCCCAGCCGATTCACGCTGCGGCGAGGGCAGTAGCGAAGATAGCTGACTTTCAGGTGCCGGAAACACCGAAAACAACGTTCTGCGTTTCAAATTTCCACGCCGGCACCGACGCCGGAGTACATGCCATTGCCCCGGAGGCAGCAATCAAAATAAATTTCCGCTCCAACAGTAAAGAAGAGTTTGAAAAACTCAGGGCGGAAATCTTCGAAGCCGTGAAGCAGGGAGCTGCTGAGGAAACGCGCCGCTGGGGAAGAAATGAAATTACCGTCACGCAGCGGATTCTCTGCGACATTCCCGGAGGAACGCAGGATCCGCATATGCCCCTGGTTGAAACTGCCTGGCTCGGTCTGAATTACCTCGGCGTCACGCCTTCGCTGGCTGAGGGAGGCAGCACCAACGCCAATATTGCCATCGGGAAAGGAATTCCGGCGCTGTGCATGGGCCGTGCTTTTGCCCCCGATGAGAATTCCCGTAATATTCATAACCACAGTCTGGATGAAAAATTCCCCGTGAAAGACGCCTACAAGGCCGTGCAGCATGCCGCAATGGTGCTTCTGATGGCTGCGGGAATCAAAGATCAGCTTCCTTCCGTCATGGAAAAGGCATAAAAAATGGGACGTACAACTTATATTGCTTCGGGCGACACATTTATCACCCGCCGTATTCCCGAAAAAGGCTATGCCGGATATGACGATCTTACGGCCCTGATCAGACAGCATGATGTGCGCTTTACAAATCTTGAGATGACATTTCATGACCGTGAAGGCGTTCCTGCCGCAGTCAGCGGCGGCACCTGGGCCATGACCGACCCTGCAGCGCTGGATGATATCCGGCGCATGGGATTTAATATTTTCAACACTGCCAACAACCATTCATGCGATTACAGCCACGGCGGAGTCCTGGCCACAATCCGCAACCTGAAAGAGCGCGGCATGATATTTTCGGGCACAGGCAAAGACCTGGGCGATGCTTCAAAACCCTGCTGCCTTGAAACACCGGATTGTCGGACTGCCCTTGTCAGCGTCTGCTCAACGTTCGACACCTCGGCCATGGCCGGCGCTCAGAGCGCTGACCTGCCCGGACGTCCGGGGCTGAATCCCCTGCGGTTCCACAGATACTACCACATTGACAAAACCCACTATGAGATGGTCCGCGAGCTGGCTGAAATCACAAAAATCAATGCGGCGATGGAGTATTCAGTCAGAACAGGCTATAAAAATCCCCCAAAGGAAGGCACTCTGCCGTTCGGTACCGGGTGCACCTTTATTCTTGACAGCTGCTGCCGGACTGAAAGCGTTCCTGAAGAAAAAGACATGAAGCGCATCACCGGCGAGATCGCTGAAGCCAGAAAGCAGGCCGATGTTGTACTGGTCAGTATTCATGCCCATGAGTATGACGGCACCGACATTAACGTGCCGGCCCAGTTTATCGAAAAATTTGCGCGGCGCTGCATCGATGCCGGGGCAAGCGTCATCATCGGCCATGGCCCGCACCTGGTTCGCGGCGTGGAGTTTTACGGAAACGGCGTGATTTTTTACAGCCTCGGCAACTTTATCTTTGAGACAGAAACCGTTGAATATCAGCCGTGGGATGCCTATGCCAACAGAGGTATGCCGCTGGACACAAAGGTTGGGGCCTACATGGACAACCGCAGCAAAAACGGTACTGTGGGATACGGCACCCTGCCCGAAATCTGGGAAGCCGTGCTTGCATCCTGGACAATTGAGGACGGCTCAGTAAAAGACGTGACGCTTTATCCGATTTCGCTCGGCATGGGAAAGCCGCGTCCGCACCTCGGCGTGCCTGTGCTGGCCAGCAGCTGCAGAGTCCTTGAGCGCATGGCGGAACTGAGCAGGCCTTACGGCACAAAAATCGATATCAGGAACGGCATTGGCTATGTCAGCCGCCGGGAACAGTCCGACAAATAGAATGTCTGCTAAGGAGAGAATTTTATGTCCCGTACTGAAACACTGAAGCGCCGTTTTGAGGACAAAGGGACGGCCCTGAGAGAATTTCTGGAAAGAATAGCGGAAACTCACAGTGCCCGTGGAATGGCAGTTGCCGTCATTGACCGGAACGACACAGTTTACCAGGACTTTTTGGGATACCGCGATGCCGAGCGCCGCCTTCCCATAGACGAAAACACCCTGTTCGGCCTGGCCTCAGTCACCAAGTCGTTTACAGCCCTGAGCATGATGCAGCTGGCAGAGCGAGGCGCTGTGGATCTGAATGCGCCGGTCTCAGCGTATGTTCCAGAGTTCCATAATTCCTATCAGAAAAGCGTTACGGCAGCTCATTTCCTGAGCCACACCGGCGGTTATTACCCCCGTCCCCGGGCACTGCTGTCAGTGCTTTTGAAAAAACTGGGCATCAATCCGGCAGAAACAGAGACGGCCTACGATGACAGAGTGGCACAGGCAGCTGTGGAAGAGGTGGCGGCCGGTCTTGATCTGAATGAACCCCGTCTGGCCGAACCGGGAAGAATGATGAGCTACTGCAACGACGGTTACGGACTGCTGTCCGACATGATCCGGCGCTTTGGCGGAGAGGGCAGTTATGCTGCATACGTTGAAAAGCACGTTCTGGCCCCTCTGGGCATGAGCCGCAGCACCTGCCGTTTCCTGGCCCCCGCGAGGGATTCCAACGCCGCAAAACTTTATACCGAAACGAGCGCAGACTGGGATTACACACGTCATGCCTTTGTGCTGAACGGCGGCGGTGCGATGAAGTCCACTCTCAGCGACATGAAAAAATATCTGCGCATGTACCTGAACCGGGGGCGGTGTGAAAACGGCCGTCTTATTTCGGCCGAAAGCGCAGCAATGATGGTGCAGCCCCGCGTGACTACGAAACATCACGTGACCTATGGATTTGGACTGATGAACACCATCATCGGCGACATCACAGTCCACCGTCACGGTGGCAGTCTGCCGGGTGTTTCGTCGCACATTGCCTGGTCGCCTGAACTGGGCGCAGCGGCAATCGTGCTGTGCAACACCGAGAACGTTCCCGTGGCACTTGCCGCCGATGCGCTGATGCGTACGGCAGCCGGCTGGAATCCGGCACCTGAAGACTGCTGGACAGATGAACCATGGGACGACAGCCTGATAGAACGGTCATGCGGCACATACCGTTCAGGCGAGGGCGCCTGCGTGCGCATCTGCCGCGAAGGAGCAGGCATTTCGGTGACCAGCGGCGGGGAGAATCTGCCCGTGCGTATGGTGCGCGGCGGCATCGCGCTGCTGACCAAAGGCATGTCGGTTTCCGAAGTCCGCCCGGCACTGGACGGCGACGGAAATGTGTATGCCGTGCGTCTTAATGACCGCATGCTGCCGAGAGCTGAGGAACAGCGCGCAGAACAGTAAATCGGAAACAAAAAAACAGGAGCCGGAATTTCCGGCTCCTGTTTTTTTGCTTAGAACACGACCGTCTGGTCGAGGCCGTCGGCGAGGTTGTCATACACTTCGCCGTCAATGATGGTCTTTTCGCAGAGCGTGAAGTTGCAGAACGGATCGCCGCTCCACACGGCAAGATCAGCGTCTTTTCCGGGCTCAATACTGCCGACGCGGCGTTCAAGGCCCAGCAGTCTGGCGGGGCGGATGGTGACGGCTTCAAAGGCGGTTTTCTCAGTCAGCCCGCGCGCGATGCAGAGACCGATGTAGGTTGTCAGGTACTTGATGCCTGAGCCGGTGTCCTGTGTGAGGCAGAAATTGATTCCGGCAGCTTCCATTTTTGCAGGAGTTGTCAGACGTCTGCCCCAGATCTCCATTTTGCTGGGCCCCATTGCGAGCGGCCCGACCACGCAGTCTACGTGGTGTTCCTTCAGGAAATCGAGAATTTTATAGCCTTCGGTGCAGTGCTCAATGGAGAAGTCAAGATGGAATTCTTCGGCAATCCGCACGGCGGTGACGATATCATCGGCGCGGTGCGCGTGGATGCGGCACTTTCTCTGGCCTCTCACGACCGGCACAAGTTCCTGAAGCATAAAGCTGCGTTTGGGCTTTTTTTCAGGGTCGCTTTCAGCTTCACGCAGTTCGTCAGAATAATCGAGCGCTTGATACAGGACATTTCTCATGACTGCCGCAATTCCCATGCGCGTCATAGGCATTTTGTGCTGTTCAACCCCGTAAACGCGTTTGGGATTTTCGCCCATGGCGAATTTCATGGGTTCGTTGCCCGGAATGACAATGTCGAAAACGGTTGATCCCCGTTTTGTCTTATAGTTTACGCCGATGCCGCCGCAGACGTTCGCCGAGCCGGGAAGTGTGCAGCAGGTGGTAAAGCCGGCGCGCCGCGCCGCCTCAATGCCCATGTCAAACGGGTTCAGCGCATCAATGGCGCGGACCTGCGGCGTTGTCGGATCTGTTTTTTCATTGCCGTCCACAATTGTGGGCATGGGGTGCGGTTCATTAAAATTGGAAATGTGCGTGTGGGCGTCAATGAATCCGGGCGTCAGCCATTTTCCCCCGAGATCCATGACCTCGCAGCCTGCAGGTGCGGCAATCTCAGCGCCGACGGCCTTGATTTTTCCGCCGTCAACAAGCACACAGCCCTTATCATACGTTTCCCCCGTTACGGTGACGACTTTTGCGTTTTTCAGCAGCAGCATAAAACAATCTCCTCCCTGAATAAGATCACTGAATATTTATCAGACCAGATGACATGCGGCCCAGTGCCCGGGCGCGCATTCACGGAAAGCCGGCTCTTCCTCGGCGCAGCGTTTCTGTGCCCACGGACAGCGCGTATGGAAACGGCATCCCGGCGGCACGCTTGCCGCACTGGGAACTTCTCCCTGCAGAATAATGCGCTCATGCTGCTTTCGTCCTGAAAGAATCGGTATGGCTGAAAGCAGTGCCTTTGTGTAAGGGTGCAATGCATGGTTGAAAAGCTCTTCGGTGTCGGCGAATTCGCAGATTTTGCCGAGGTACATCACCGCAACGCGGTCGGATATGTGTTCAACCACGTTCAGAGCGTGCGAAATGAACAAATAGGTGATATTGCCGAGTTCTTCCTTAAGATCCATGAGCAGGTTGATGATCTGCGACTGTATTGACACGTCAAGCGCGGAAACAGCCTCATCGCACACAAGAAATTCAGGCTGCAGGGCTATGGCTTTGGCGATGGCGACACGCTGGCGCTGGCCGCCTGAAAACTCGTGCGGATAGCGGAGCGCGTAAATCGGTGCAAGTCCAACCTGTTTCAGCAGTTCTGCCGTGCGTTCGTCCGCTTCCCTGGCGCTGAGTCCCATCTGTACGGTCAGCACCTCAGAGATCAGCCGGCGCACAGTCTGCGACGGGTTCAGAGACGAATAGGGATCCTGGAAGATAATCTGCACTTTTTTGCGCAGTCTGCGCAGATCACTGCCGTGCAGCTGCAGAATGTCATCCTTGCCGTTGAGAATAATCCTGCCTGCCGTCGGTTCGTTCAACCTCACAATTGCTCTGCCGATGGTTGTTTTTCCGCAGCCTGACTCACCGACCAGGCCGACCGTCTCTCCGCGGCGGATGTTCAGCGATACGCCGTCAACTGCTTTCACATACCCGACCGTGCGCTGCAGGATTCCCTGTCTGATTGGAAAGTGGACCTTCAGGTCCTGAATCTGCAGAATGTAATCTTCATTATTCACAGCAGATCACCTCCGTTTCAGATGGCAGCAGACGCTGCGGTCACCGCACACATAAGGCTTCGGTTCTTCCTCAAAGCAGATGTCCAGAGCCTCTGGGCAGCGCGGAGCAAACCGGCAGCCTTTGGGCCAGTGCAGCGGGTTGGGCACTGTGCCGGCGATAGACTCGAGGCGGCCGCCGCGGGTTACCTTGATGCCCGGTATGGACATAATGAGCAGACGCGTATAGACGTGCCATGGATCCTGGAAAATATCCTCCAGCCGTCCGGTTTCAACAATCTTGCCGGCATACATCACGGCTACGCGCTGAGCAATCTGGGAAACCACGCCGAAATCATGGGTGATCAGCATAATGGACATGTTCATATCCCGCTGAAGCGTTTTCAGCAGATCAATGATCTGAGCCTGAATTGTCACATCAAGCGCCGTTGTCGGTTCGTCAGCGATGACCATGCGCGGGTTAGATGCCAGCGAAATGGCGATCATAACGCGCTGGCGCAGGCCGCCTGAGAGCTGATGCGGATATACTTTCAGACGTTCTTCGGGCTTGGGAACGCCCACTTTTTTCAGAATCGCAACAGAGCGGTCAAAGACTTCTTCCTTTGAAATGCCCGGGTTATGCAGCCTGAAAACTTCTCCCAGCTGTTTTTCTATGCGGTATACGGGGTTCAGCGAAGTCATTGGTTCCTGGAAGATCATGGAAATCTGCCGGCCGCGCAGGCGGCGGGCTTCTTCTTTTGTCAGCTTCTGGATTGTCTGTCCGCCGATGGTCATTTTGTCGGCAAACACTTCGGCATTGTCGGGCAGAAGGTGAATCAGCGACAGCGAGGTCACCGTCTTGCCGCAGCCGGACTCTCCGACCAGTGCCAGCGTCTCGCCCTCGTTGATGTGGAACGAAACGCCGTCAACAGAACGTACGACGCCCTCAGGCGTGTGGAAGTAGGTGTGAAGGTTTTCCACGCGCAGATATTCTTTTGGAGTTATCTCTGCCATGGCAGCCGCCTACTTTCTCATTTTAGGATCAAAGGCATCTCTCAGACCGTCGCCGATCCAGTTCATTGAGAGAACTGTCAGCGAAATCGCGATGCCCGGTATTGTCGTCAGATATGATGCCTGCTGCAGGTAGTTGCGTCCCTGATTGAGCATGACGCCCCAGTCGGGAGCCGCTGCGTCGCAGCCAAGACCCAGATAGGACAGGCCGGAAGCAGAAAGAATTGCGCTGCCGGTGGAAAGAGTTGCCTGAATAATCAGCGGACCGATGCAGTTGGGAAAAACATGGTTGAAGATGATCCGCGCGTTGGAAAAACCTGCCACGCGGGCCGATTCAACGTATTCCGTACTTTTGATTGCCAGCACCTGTCCTCTGGTGAGGCGGGCAAAACGGGGCCAGCTCACGATGGCCAGCGCGAGAATCACGTTGCTCTGGCTCGATCCCAGTGCTGCCATGATCGCAATGGCAATGATCAGGAACGGGAAAGACAGCATGATGTCGGTAAAGCGCATCAGCAGCGAGTCAATCCAGCCGCCGTAATAGCCGCTTACCAGACCGATCACGATGCCCACGGCTGCGGAAAAGAGCGTCACGCACAGGCCGATCATGGCAGACATGCGGCCGCCGTAGAGCAGTCGAGACCAGATGTCGCGACCAAGATCGTCAGTGCCCAGCGGGTGGTCAGGGGAGAACGGACGGACAAGAATGTTCATCAGATCCATATCCATTTCAGGGTCATATTTTGTGAAGAACGGGGCGAAAACGCACAGTACGATGATTATCGTGAGGATAATCAGCCCCAGCACAGCAATTTTGTTCTTCATAAAGCGGTATCTCACGTCAGCCCAGTATGTTGTCAGCGGGAGCGATTCTAGGCCGATTTCCTCGCCGGGAACACGGCGTTTCTGCTCTGTTTTTTTCTCTTCGCTCATAGTTTCGCCCCCTAACTGCGGCTTCCGAGCCTGATGCGGGGATTGAACCACGCATACAGAATGTCAATAATCAGGTTGACCAGCATGTAGCTGATGCAGAGAAGCAGCGTAGCTCCCTGAATCATCGGGTAATCGCGCCGGGCGATTGAGTTGATGGTCAGGCGGCCGACGCCGGGCCAGGAGAAAATTGATTCTGTGATGACTGAACCGCCGAGCAGACCGCCGATTTCACCGCCGACAACGGTGATGACGGGAATCATGGCGTTTTTAAGAGCGTGCCCCCAGATGACGGTGCGTTCTTTCAGTCCTTTGCTCCGGGCATAACGGACATAGTCCTGGTTCAGCACGTCAAGCATGCTTGAACGGATCATGCGCGTCTGCGTGGCAGCCATGCTCAGCGCCAGCGATGATGCCGGAAGAATGATGGAGCGCAGGAAGGGAATGATGCCGTCGGCGGCTGTGGTCGTTTCAGGCATTGTGGGCAGCCACCCGAGATGCAGGGCAAAGAAGATGATCAGCACAAGGCCGAACCAGAACCGCGGCAGTGATACGCCGACGGTCGCAAGGGCTGTGGCAAGGGAATCAATAAAGCTGTTGTGTTTAAGCGCTGCCAGAATTCCAAGCGGCAGCGATACAGCCAGTGCAATCAGCATGGCAGTTCCGGCCAGTTTCAGTGTGTTGGGCATGCGGCGCATGACGCTGAGAAAAACATCCTCGCCCGTGGCGTAGGATTTTCCAAGGTTTCCTGTAAGCGCGCCCTTGATGAAATCAGCATAGCGTACCAGAAAAGGTTTGTTCAGCCCCCATTCTGCCTCAACAAGCTGTCTCTGTTCTTCCGAAACGTTGGCATCTTCTGTGCCGAGAATAAGCTCAACGGGATCTCCCGGCGTGATGTACAGAAGAGAAAAAATAAGCAGAGAGCTGATAAGCAGAGTCGGGATGGTTTGCAAAATTCGTCTGGCAATATAAGTCCACATCTTACTCTCTCCAATATTGATAGGTTTTGTGCTTTGCGCAGGCAGATCTTCAGCCCGCATTTTCAAAAAGGGCTTATGGAGCGCCCTCCATAAGCCCCCGCGTTACACAGTCTGTTTACAGAAAATCAGTCGCTGACGCCCACGTTGCGCATGGGAGAGCACAGAGCCTGATAGACTGTGGCATAGCCGAAGTCAGTGACCCGCTTGTTGTAGGCCATCTGGCTGTACTCGAAATACCCGCCGAGATGGGGGCATTCAGAGCTGAAGATGTTGTCGGCGCGGCGAAGCAGGTCGCAGCGTTTGTCATAATCCAGCGTACGGAACGCCTCTTTGATCAGCTTGTCAACCTCAGGATTGGAGTATCCGCAGTTCGGGCTGAAACGGTTCGGGTTGGTTTCCATCAGGCGCTTGCCGCCGTCAAGGTTGCCGTAGCCGCCGAGAATGTACATCTGCACGTTGCCCTTGGCAATATCAGAAGTATGAGTCGCCCATTCTGCGGTTCTTGCCGTGCAGTCAACGCCGATGGCTTTCAGCTGGGTTGCCACGATGACCGAGAGTTTTTCACGGTTGGCGTCGTTGTTGCCCACCTGAAGAATGAAGCTCAGCTTCTTGCCGTCTTTCTCGCGGATGCCGTCCCTGCCGCGTTTCCAGCCGAGCTCGTCAAGAATTTTCATGGCCTCCTTGGGATTATACTGAGGCGTCACAGCCTTGTTGGACTCAAGATCTCCGCCGGGGCGCTCGTAGGAAATGCAGCCGTAAGCGCGCACTGCCAGTTTGGCGCCGACATTGTTCTTGAAGATTGCCGCAATGGCGCCATCCATGTTGACAGCCATGGCCAGAGCACGGCGGACTTTCGGATCAGAGAAAATGTCGAGTTTGCAGTTGAAGCCGATCCAGCGCAGTGAGCCGATTGCCGAAGGGGCAAGAACAAGATAATCCTTGTTGACAATGTTCTCAAGCTCAGTGGGCAGAATAGCCAGTGCAATGTCGATCTCCTTGTTCTGCAGCGCCATTGCCGAGACAGACTTGTCAGTGATGAACTTGTAGACAATCTTGTCGAGGGCCGGTTTTTTCCAGAAGTCATCGTTTTTGACCAGCGTTACAGAAGTGTCGGTGACGTATTCCTTGAACTTGTAAGCGCCGGAGCCGACCGGGAATTTACCGAGATCCCAGTTTTTCTCAATAGCCCTGCGCGGAATGATGTAATTCTGATACATCGAGTATTCCCAGAGCACGTCGATGTCATTGGTGACAAACTGCACCGTATAGTCATCAACAACGCGGACTTCTTTCAGCGTCTTGCTCAGAGCGTCATAACGCACTGAGCCGTGAGACGGATCAAGGTAATAATCATAGGAGAATTTCACGTCCTCAGCGGTGACCTTGACTTTTTCGTCGCCGAACAGATCGTTGCCGCGCTGCCAGTAGACGTCATCGCGCAGATGGACTGTCCATGTAACGCCGTCATCGGCGCATTCCCATTTCGTCGCAAGACTCGGTGTGAACTTTGAGTGTTCGTCCATTTCAACGAGCGTGTGATAGATCTGACGGATAATGTATCCGTCGCCGTCCGAGGTCGTTTTCCACGGCCACAGCGTCGTGATCATCATATAAGAGCCGATGGTCAGCGTTTTCTCCTCGGCGGCAGCGGCAGGAGCGCAGAACGCAGCGGCAGCCAGCAGCAGTACAGCAGCAAATCGGAACTTCATTTTCACAGCAGTCACCCTCTTCAATATGATTGGGATAAACAGTCTTTTACCCCATGTATTTAAAAGCCATGGCAGCAAGGCTTTTAAACTGTATTAAAACAGCACGGCAAAACGCAGAACATTTGAATGTGAAAGGCAGAGTGGAAATCTTTGCGCCGTCTTCAGATAC
>Ga0256404_1009216_pt1 | contig 14302 bp, 15 predicted proteins | sample RumenRJG_01DNA_FD_185990 | JGI IMG/M metagenome (GOLD analysis project Ga0256404, IMG submission 185990) | Bovine rumen microbial communities from Lethbridge, Alberta, Canada - RJG_01 | ecosystem: Host-associated > Mammals > Digestive system > Stomach > Rumen | place: Canada: Alberta | collected...
ACATCATAGTTGCAACAAGTTCGGAGGGAACAGCTCGCAATGGTCCAGGGGACGACATCAAAATGGAATTAATGTCAATCCTAAAAGGAGATTACTACAATCCATTCGTTTCAATCTGGTGGTACAAGCTTGATGATATTAAGGAAGTAGCTAAACCAAGGATGTGGCTCAAAGCTAATCCAAATATTGGTCATACTGTAACTTGGGAAACCTATCAAAGAGAGAAAGAAAGAGCTGAAAAAGTTCCATCTGCTCGTAATGATATTCTTGCCAAAAGATTTGGTTTACCAATGGAAGGTTATACTTATTTCTTTACTTTCGATGAGACAAGACCTCACAGGCATAGAGACTTCTGGGGTATGCCTTGCTCACTTGGAGCTGACTTATCACAGGGTGATGACTTCTGTGCGTTCACATTCTTATTCCCTCTTAAGGATGGGTCATTCGGAGTCAAGACTCGATCTTACATTTCCAGTTACACATACACAATGCTTGCATCAGCAATGAGAGTCAAGTATCAGAGGTTTATGAAAGAGGGATCCTTGATAGTTCTTGAAGGAACTAACTTGGATATGATGCAGGTTTATGATGACCTGGATAAACACATTATCGATTCTCAATATGATGTTTTGTCTTTTGGATATGACCCATACAATGCTAAGGAATTTGTCAATCGTTATGAGACAGAGAATGGACAGTTTGGAGTCGAGAAAGTTATACAGGGTGCTAGGACTGAGTCCGTACCATTGGGTGAAATTAAGAAACTTGCTGAAGAGGACATGCTGATCTTTGATGAAGAGCTTATGTCTTTTTCTATGGAAAATTCCATAGCGATCGAAGACACAAATGGTAACCGTAAGCTCATGAAAAAGAGAAGAGATCAGAAAATCGATAACGTAGCTGCAATGATCGATGCGTATGTTGCATATAAAGCAAACAAGGAGTTATTTGAATGAGTGAATATTTAATACATTATGGCGTTAAAGGCCAGAAGTGGGGACGACGTAATTGGCAGAATTACGATGGAAGTTATACTGCAGCTGGTCGCCAGCATTATGGAATTGGAGAAAGAAGAATAGCTAGATCTAATATTAACAAAAATTATTCTGTTAAACAGCGTAACAGAGATCGTTCCCTTTATGGTAAAGGTGGTGTTAAACGAATAAATCGATCGATGAATAAAGGAAACAGTATTTCCGGAGCTAGAAGCCAAGAAGCTACAAGAATACATCAAGCTAGGGTTAGAGCTACTAGAGCTGGACGAGTCGGATCTGTCATCGGTGCATACGCTGGTTGGAAATATGGTAGAGATATTATTAAAGATTCAGTTGTATTAGGTGGCGCAGCTCTCCATAGTATCTTTGGTCCTGGATCTTATAGTGCTGGCGAGCAAGCAGCCAATGCGGTATATAGTTTTTTAGAGTCTAACACTGGGGCAATGGTTGTATCAGATTTGCTAGGAACCTATGCAGGATTAACAATTGGTAGAGAAGTTGGCAGATCAATTGGCATGCACTCTAAAGGGTATAGTTCAAAACTTTATAGGTATGCTAATTAAGTTATGTATTACAGAATTCAAAATGATAGTTCTTGCCAATATTTAGTCCATCATGGAATCTTAGGAATGAAGTGGGGAACCGTTAATGGTCCTCCGTACCCTTTAAGCGTAAAAAATGCTCATTCGTCGAGAGAAAGAGCATATGCCAAAAAAACTGGTACTAAGCTTGGTAAGAGCTCTGGGCTTGGTGATAACGGTGGTATTAGGCAGCTTAATTCTTCTAAACCAGTTAAGAAGAATACTTCAACTAGACAGCTTAATTCTTCTAAACCAGTTAAGAAGAATACTTCAACTCGAACCAAAGCTAATTGGTCAGTTTCTTCAGCAGTTAATACAGGTAGGAAGTATTTAAGTAAAGCTCAAAGCAATGGTAAGCGTACATTAGCTGATATTCGTAACGAATTGAATTCTACCTTACTTTTAGGTCAAAATAGAGTAGATACTTATTTAAAAGCCGGTACTGAGTTTAAGCGAATTCAGACTTCTAAAGAATTTAAAAACCATGCTTACTATGCAACTTATAAAAAGCATGACACCAATGAATATGCCGCATTGTTTGGACGTAATCTTCAGCGTAGAGCAGCGAAAGAAGGAATTAAAAATCAGAAAGTTTATCAGATGACTTTGCAGAGTAATAAACGAATCAGAGTTCCTTCGACGAAAAATGCATCTAACGTTGCAGCTGGATTGTTAAGAGACGATACATTCAAGTCTAATCTTTTAAAATCGCTAGATGATTCTCAAAAGAAAATGAAACGTCCTAACCAGCTTGCACTATTCCAGACAGCGAAAAATATTCTTAGGCAAAGAGATATAAGCAAACTATCAGATTCAGAGAAAGCTACTGTATATAAAGCTCTTAATCTTTCTTTAACCAATCACGAATCCTATGAGAACGATGTACAAGATAAGTTCTATGGTGCATTGAAGAAGAAAGGATATGGAGCCTTAGTTGACTTAAACGATCAGTCATATAGTTCTTATCATGCCAAGCGACCAATGATTGTTTTCGATACTGACAGCACATCTGTTAAGTCTGCTCGTAATCTTACAAATAAAGAAACTGAAGGCATGTACCATCGTTATAATGCCGAGCGTTTAATTAAAGATTCGATATCGACAGGCTTAAGTGCTATCGGTAATTATGGAAGATATGGAAAAGAATATTTGAGTGAGTACTTCCATGAATCTAGGAATACTCGTAGAGATTACAGATAATGGAGGGTACTCATAGATAATGTCTTTTATAACTAGGCTCCAGCACGCTTGGAGCGTTTTTTCTAATAGAGACCCGACGGATGGATATTCTTCCTCGTACTCAGGCTACAGTACTTATTACAAACCAGATCGAGTAGTATTACTCCCATCTAACGAGCAGTCAATCGTCAACTCGATCATTACTCGTATTGCAATTGAATGCAGCTCATTAAAGATTGAGCATGTTAGAGTAGATGAGAATCATAACTACCTAGAGACTATAGACGATTCTCTTAACCAGTGTTTAAACGTTGAGGCTAACATTGATCAGTCTGGACGAAAGTTTATTCAAGATACAGTCCTTGATCTTTTAGATGAGGGAACTATCGCAATTGTTCCTACCAAGTGGGATATTAGCGAGTCTAATCCAACAGTTCAGATTAAAGAACTTCGAGCCGGTAAGATCATTCAATGGTATCCGGATAGAATTCAGGTAAGACTTTACAATGAAGACACCGGCAAGAACGAAGACGTAATAGTTAAGAAAAAATTTGCAGCAATAGTAGAGAATCCTCTTTACCCTGTCATGAATGCTCCTAACTCAACTGGTCGAAGACTAATTAGAACACAGAACATGCTTGATAAGATTAACGCCAACAATACGTCTGGAAAGTTGAATATTATCATTCAGGTTCCGTATTCTTTTAAATCTCCGATCATGAAGCAGAGAGCAGAAGACAGGCATAAAGAGATCGAAATGCAGCTCAAAGATTCTAAATATGGAATCGGTTATATAGACTCACAGGAGAAAGTTGTTCAGCTCAATAGACCACTTGAAAACAATTTGCAGTCACAGATTGAGTATTTGACAACACAATACTATGGTCAGCTCGGTATTACCGATGAAGTAATGAAAGGAACTGCGAATCCTCAGGTGATGCAGAACTTTTACATTAGAACCATTGAGCCAATCATGACTGCTATTCGAGATGAGATGGTGCGTAAGTTCTTGTCTAAAACGGCACGAACGCAGGGCCAGTACATCATGTTCTGGAACCAGCCGTTCAAATACATTTCAATCAATAATGTCGGTGAAACTTTCGACAAGCTGAGAAGAAATGAAATCATCACATCGAACGAAGGTAGAGGCTTCCTTGGCATGAAGCCATCCATGGATCAAAATGCTGATAGTCTTAGTAATCCTAACATGCCTCGGCAAGATCAGCCATTAGATTCTGAGATGCCTGTAGACCAAGACGCTCCAGTCGACGAGGAAGAAATTCAAAATGGAAATCAGGAAGTATATTAATGTCTAACAAGAAATACGACTTTTCTGGTTGGGCTACCAAATGCAACATTAAATGTAGTGATGGTAGGACTATTAAACCAGGAGCTTTTAAAGATGATAACGGTCGAAAAGTACCGTTGGTTTGGATGCATATGCACGATGACCCAGAGAATGTTCTAGGTCATGCCTACTTGGAAGATGTTCCTGGTAAAGGAACTTATGCATATTGCACATTAAACAATTTACCTAAGGCGAGGGCTGTCAAGGAAGCTGTGCATAACGGCGACGTGACGGCTCTTTCTATTTATGCCAATCAGCTTCAGCAGGACAGTGCAAAAAATGTAATGCATGGACGTATCAGAGAAGTTTCTGTTGTTCTTGCTGGAGCTAATGATGGTGCAATGATCCTTGAGCATAGCGATACTGATAATGCTGACGCTGTAATCTATTCCAATTTCGGTGAGGACAACATTAGTGATGAGGCTGGCGAAGTTATTGAGCATGCTGATAAGGATGATGAAGAAACTATGAATGAAGAAGATCAGGAAAAGAAAGAGGATAGTAACGTGAAAGACACAAAGGAACGTACAGTTAAGGACGTTTATGACGAGATGACAGATGAACAGAAAGATGTCGTCGCTTTTTTAGTTGGTCAGGCAATCGAAGATGAGCGCTCTGGCAAAAAGAAAAAGAATCCTGCAAATCAGGACGAAGATAAAGAAACAGAAGATGAGGATGAAGAAATGGTAGAACATAGCGTATTTGATCAGGACCAGGAGTATGGTTCTGATTTTATTTCTCATGCAGACCAGGGCGAAATCATTGGACTTGCCAAACAGCCAGGTATGGATTTCCAGTCTGCATTGCAGAATTATCTGGAAAATGAAAGAGGACTGTCCCATGCAGACTCTGCTGATGCAGTTTCTGGTTTCGATGACAGCAAGGCCGTCTATGATGGCAAGAACTCTCTTGAACTGATGTTCCCTGACTTCAAAGAAGCCAAGGACGGAATGCCTCAGGTTATTAGAAATGACCAGGGCTGGGTTACAGTAGTTCTGAACAAGGTTAAGAAGGCTCCGTATTCCAGAGTTCGTACAACTCAGGTTGATATTCGTAAGCTGGATGATCTCAGAGCTAAAGGTTATAAGAAGGGAACCAAGAAGGATCTTGCTGGTAAGTATAGCCTAATTAGACGTACAACCGATCCGCAGACAGTGTATGTTCGTTCTTCCCTGAATAACGATGATGTGGCTGATATTACTGATTTCGATTATGTATCTTATCAGTACAACGAGATCGATCGCCCTCAGCTGAACGAAGAAGTTGCTACAGCTATCATGATTGGTGATGGTCGTGATGACAGTTCTCCAGACAAGATCTTCCCGGATCACATCAGACCTATTTGGACAGATGATGACCTGTATGTTAAGCATGTTGATGTTGATATCGCAGCTGCTAAGAAGGCACTGCAGGGTTCTGATACGTCAGTTCATTTCGGTGATAGCTACATCTATGCTGAAGCAATTCTGGAAGCTCTGCTGCATGCACGTGAAACGGATTGGTATGGTAATGGAACATCTGACATGTTCTGCACACCGCACCTGGCTAATCAGATGATGCTTGCTAGAGATTTCAATGGTCGTAGGCTCTATGACAATAGATCTCAGCTGGCTGCAGCTCTGGATGTAGGCAACATTTATACAGCTGAACAGTTCAATGATAAGATCAGAACTGACTCAAAAGGTAAGAAGCATAGACTGCTGGCTATCGTTGGTAACCTGCAGGACTATCAGGTTGGTTCCACAAAGGGTGGACAGATTGCTCACTTCACAAACTTCAACCTCGACTTCAACCAGCATCAGTCTCTGATCGAAACACGTCTGTCTGGTGCGACTATCTCTATTTACTCCTTCATCGTTCTTGAAGAACCGGTAGAGGATAGCGCATCTACAGGAACAGGCGCTTAATTTGTATTTAAATAATTAACAATATTAATTATTTATAAGGTGGATTCGGAGTGGAGGTTGGACGGAACAATTTATGACTAAAGATCTTGATAAACTTTTCGATGAAGTAATGGATGAGCTGCTTGGAGCTGACAATTACGCGGATTGTGCTCTTGGTTCATCCGATGCAACCGAAAAGAAACTGTTTAGTGAGATGGCTAAACAGGAACTTTCCCATTCACATAACTTACGAGAGATTATTGCTAACCGCATAGCTAAGATCAGTACAGATGCTGATAATTGCAAAGCGATTCATGCATATCTTAAGGGCAAATGGGATGAGTACGAGAGAAAGATTACATATAAGATCTCTCAGATAAAGTAGGAGATTAAATGAACAATTTTAATCCATATAACAACTACAATTGGGGCTACGACCCATATGGGCAGCAGTACTCTAATTTTAATGCCAACCCGAATGGATATTTGCAGCCATCGCAGGGTGAAGATCATACTTTATCGGTCAATGGTGTTGAAGGTGCTAAAGCAGCTGCCAAGAAGCCCAATTCAGATTACATTTTCAGAGACATAAACAAGAAAGGAATTGTTTATGTTGTCGTTACAGATGCAACAGGATTGGCAACAGTTGAGTCTTACAAGCTTCAGGGTCCAGTTGTTCCTGATGAAGTACAGGCCGAACGGGATAAATGGAGTGATGTAAATAAAAGATTGAGCAGATTGGAAAAGGCGGTATTGAAAGATGACAAACCTAGACAGAATTTACAATAATGTCGGTAGCACTTCTCCAATTAGTCAGCAGCTTAATCAGGTCGCTCAGGCTCGTAATTTAATGCAGACAATTAACAATTCTCCTAATCCAATGGCGTTCATTCAGAACATGGCAGTCAATAATCCTGCAGTTCAACAGGCACTTGCTTTGGTAAATCAAAATGGTAATAATCCACAGCAGGCAGCCATTAATTATGCAAGCCAGAATGGAATAGATGTTAACTCTCTGCTTCAGGCATTTGGAAAGAGGTGATCTGATTGGCTACTATACGTAATGTAAAAACTCCAAATGGCACTACATATTCCATTGATATTGGTGATCCGTTTGAGTATCTTGAAGCTAAGTATCCAGATGGCGGAGCCGGTCTTCATAACTCTATATACAGAGGTAAAAATTTAGGTACTGCTCCAACCGATGCTCAATACGCTAGCATTAAATCCGGTAAATTTACAGGTATTTGGCTTGGGGACTATTGGAGCAACGGAAATAGAATTTATAGAAATGGAGGAGCTAATTATTTCGGTCAGTCCGGAGATAATTCAACTCCTCCCAACCATATACTTGTAATCCCAGATTCAGGGGTTCTGTCTGCTGACGGACAGACTACGAAGTATATGCAGGATACAAATACGATTCCTGAAACTGGTTACATCGGTACTAAGATGTGGACAGATACTCTTCCAAATTTGGCATTACCAATTTTTAGTAATATATTTGGATCACATATTTTATCTCATAGAGAATTGCTATGCAATGGTGCCAGTAATGGAGTAGCAACTTCTTGGGCTTGGACTGATGTTAAGATCAATATTCCAAACCAGGCAATGGTCTATGGCCATACTCCTTGGAAACAGGGCGTTTATGGCGATGGGTATCAGACTGGAAACAGAAAGACATTGTTACCGTTATTTGCAGTTCGACCGGACTTAGTTCATACAAGATCTGGTGCTTATTGGTTGTCGGACTTTGCATCTTCGACGGACTTCGCTCATGTGAGCGGCGGTGGTGATGCGGGCCGCACCGACGCGTCGTCTCCTTTGCGTGGGGTCCGGCCTTATGTCATCATTGATTGATTTATTTATTAAGTTTTAATCCTACCGCCGACAGGCGTGTAGCGTATGAATTGAGAACTTGGAGACATACTGATCGATTAGTGCAGTTTGCAACTCCGTCTAAAAGAAAACTAATCAAGAAAATATATCAAGGAGATTTAAATAATTATGGAAGGAACTAATTACGATTTGTCTGATTTAGCAGCTGTTACTAACGGAAAGAATGGTTGGGGTGATAACTCTGTACTGTGGTTTGTACTGCTGCTTTTCATGATGGGAGGCTTTGGTGCATGGGGAGGAAATCGTGGCCCTGTTGGACCAGCTCCAGTAACAGAGACTCAGCTGACTAATGGTCTGAATAACAATATGACTCAGATGCAGCTTCAGAACATTGCTATGTCTTCCGAGCGTAACAACTATGAAACTGCTCAGTTGGTTAACGGCCAGACTAACACAATGCTTCAGATGCACTCTGCAGATCAGGTCAATATGCTTCAGGGATTTAACCAGCTTAATACTGCCATTATGGGTCAGACCAATCAGCTTGCTTCAAAGCTGGATAATCTGGCTTCTCACATGGATGAGTGCTGCTGCAGTATCAAGACTCAGATGCTCCAGGATAAGTATGAAAGAGCACAGTTTGAGTTAACAGAAGCTCGTAATAATATCTCCAACTACAACCAGTCTCAGTACATTCTTAACCAGATGGGTCGTTACGTACCATATGCTGGATCAGGAACATCTACTGGAGCTGGATCTGAAGTAGCTATTAAATAATAGCAAATTTGGTGGAGGACTTACTTAATGGCTAAATGGCATGGAAAAATTTGCTTCTCCACACAGAATGTTGAAATAGATCCTGAGAATCGTCCTGGGGTCTATGGAGATAAGCAAGTTGTGAAAGAGTATTATGGTGACATGCTCAAACGCAGAAGACGTTCCGAAGAGTCTACTGACTCGATTAATGATAATGTTCGACTGGATAATACTCTTTCTATTCTTGCTGATTCTTTTATGACTGAAAACTATACAAGCATTGTTTACGCAACTGTTTTTGGCAAACCGTGGAAGGTAATGGAAGCAACAATCGAATACCCTCGTATCGAATTGACCTTAGGAGGACTCTACAATGGCAAGACCTCGTAAAGATCTGCATAAAGAGCTCAAACGAGTCATGAAGTCTTTAGGGCTTGATGAGAATATTTACTATGTTGCTCCTTCAAACAACCATATGGAGTACCCATGTATTCTGTACTCATTGGCTCGACAGAATGTCAGATATGCGAACAATGGAAGATATTTAATTTTCGATCAGTACGATTTGACGGTAATTGATAGAGATGAAGATAGTCCAATAGTTAATGCATTATGCGAACATTTTTCATATTGCAGTTCCGATCGTAACTACATTTCAGACAATCTTCATCACACAACTTTAATTCTATATTTCTAAGAAAGGAATCAACTATAAATGACTAGATTAGTATGGGACGAGACCACGAAGCACTTATTTGAAACAGGCGTTGATCGTGGAGTTCTTTTCGTAATGGATTCATCTAAGAATGCTTATGGCAAAGGTGTTGCTTGGGATGGACTCACAGGAGTTACAGAGACACGTTCTGGTGCAGACGAGACAGAACTTTATGCCGACAACATTAAATATTTAGGTCTGCGTGGAGCAGAAAAGTTTGGCGGTACAATTACAGCTTATTACGCTCCTAATGAGTGGAAGGAATGCGATGGAGAATCAGAACTTGTACCGGGCGTTTCAATTTCTCAGCAGAAGCGTAAAGTATTTGCTTTCTGCTATAGAACTCTGATTGGTAACGATACTGAAGGTCAGGATCATGGTTACAAGATTCATCTGGTATATGGTGCAACAGCATCTCCTTCCAATCGTGAGTATAAGACTGTAAACGACTCACCAGAAGCAGTTGAATTGAGTTGGGACTTCTCAACTACTCCAATCAATGTAACAGGCTTCAAACCGACTTCTCATCTCGAGATCGATTCTACCAAGTTTACAGCAGATAAGATCAAGGCTCTGGAAGATAAGATTTATGGTACTGAGAGTGAAGAACCTACACTCCCGCTTCCGGATGAAGTGGCAACACTTTTGAAAGTTAGTGCATAAGAGTAACTTTTGATTGGCACAAAGGGAGGAGCGACATCAAAATCCTCCCTTTATTTTTTACGTGAATAAATTCAAAATACTAGGAGATTAATATTTATGCATATCGAAGAAATTACATATGATGGCTACGATGGTAGCAAGCACACAGATAAATTCTATTTCAATCTGAACGAATCAGAGTTACTTGAGCTTAACTATTCGAAGAAAGGTGGCTATCTTGCTTGGTTGGATCGTATTATCAACGAGCATGACACAACTAAAATTGTTCCATTGATTCGAAAGATTATTCTTACATCTTATGGAAGAAAATCCGACGATGGAATCAATTTCGACAAAAGTTCGCAGATTTCTGATCAGTTTTATCATACCGATGCATATAACAAGCTTTTCTTGAAGCTTTTCTTTAATGCAAAAGACTTAGTAAATTTCTGTAATTCTATTATTCCTAAGCAGTTATCAGATGAGACAAAGAACCTTATTGAAAACAGCGATGATCCAGAGATTACTAAGTACAAAGAGCTTGCTGGTTTAACGAAACCGTCTGACGATGGTAACACAACTCCAGCAGCTTGATCCAAGAGAACTATTAACTGTCACTATACCAGAAACTAAAGATGGCTGGAACGAAGCAGCGCAACGTTTCTTTGTAGTTCCACACGATGTAACAATCACTTTGGAGCATTCATTAGTTTCTGTAGCTAAGTGGGAAGCTCGACATCATCCAAAAAAGTTTTTTGACAGGTCAAACCCACGAACATTAAACGAGCAGCTTGATTACATCAGATGCATGACAATCGAAAACGACATTAGTCCTGAAATTTATTATGGCATTCCTGATAAAGAGATGACTCGGATTAATAGTTACATCAATGATCCAATGAGCTCTACTACTGTTAGTGAATATAGAGGTGGCGGAGCAAGAAGAAGCGGCGGAATAGACACAGCTGAAACAATCTATTGGAGTATGATTCAGTGCAATATTCCTATAGAGTGGGAACATAGGCACCTTAACCAGTTGATGATGCTGATACGAGTTTGCATGGCTAAAGATAATCCAAAGAAGATGAGCACTTCAGAAGCTATACAGTTTCAAGCAAGTCAAGCTGAAAAGAACAAAGCATACATTAGACGTATGGCTGCTAAAGGGAAGATCAACCATTAAATTCAAAATGGAGGATAGTTAGATGTTAGTAATGACAAGGAAAGGTCGCTTTGAGCGATCAAAGAGCATGCTGGTACGGTCACTCGATCTGGATATTCGTAAAATATTGAACGACTGTGGTAAACAAGGTGTTGAAGCTCTGGCATCGGCTACTCCTAAGAGAACAGGTAAGACTGCAGCTTCATGGTCTTATGATATAAGTAAAACTAGTGCTGGTTGGACAGTTACTTGGAACAACAGCAATATAAATAAAGGCGTAAACATTGCGATGATCATTCAATATGGTCACGGAACAGGAACTGGGGCGTATGTACAGGGGATAGATTACATAAACCCTGCGATACGTCCCGTTTTTGAAAATATGGCTAGTGAAGTATGGAGAGAGGTTAGAAGTAGTTCATGAACAACATAGAGCAATCAGTTTTGCAGATGAGATTCGATAATGCTCAATTTGAACGCGGCATCAAGCAGAGCATTAACTCTCTCGACAATTTTAATAATTCCGTAGATAATGCGATTAAGAAAAATGGATTAACACAGGGATTGAAAAATATTGCAACCGCTGCTGCCAATCTTTCTTTTAAAGGGATCACTAAAGGTGTTGATGAAGTTCAACAGAAGTTTTCCTTTCTTGATGTGTTTGCAGTAAATGTTTTCAGTCGTATCAGTAATTCTGTCCTGGATACAGCGAACCGTTTTGGAAGATTAATAACTGGTATCGATGCGGCTAGAGAAGGCCTTGATAAGTATAGTACTAAGATGACCGCTGTTAAGACCATCACAACCGCAACTGGTGAGTCTGTAGATAGTGTCAACAAAACGCTTGAAGACTTGAACTGGTTTACTGATGAAACCTCATATGAGTTCGATCAGATGGTTTTGACAATGGGTAAATTTACTTCTGCTGGTGAATCTTTGGAAGACTCTAAGAAAGAAGTTGAAGGTATTGCATTGTGGGCAGCAAGATCTGGTCAGAACGCTCAGATAGCTTCAAGAGTTATGTATCAGCTTTCACAGGCATATGGTCGTGGCTACATTATGGCTCAGGACTGGATGTCGGTGGAACAGGCTAACATGTCAACCCAAGAAATTCAAAATAAGTTGATTGAAGCTGGTGGGAAGGCTGCCAAGGATGCTATAAAGAAAACTGGTGGCTTTCGTGATTCGTTAAAGAGTCAGTGGCTTACGACAAAAGTTCTTAATCAGGTTCTTGAAGAATATTCCGAAGGTGTCACTCAGGCTAATTGGAATAACCATGAATTTACAGGCGGAGTTACTGAATTCTCAAAGCAAGCTTTCTTAGCAGCCCAGGAAGCCAGAACCTTAACTGATGTTATCAATGCTGTCAAGGACGTTGTTTCAACAGGTTGGATGAATACCTTTGAGACAATATTTGGCGGACAAGAAGAATCAACTAGATTCTTTACAGATCTTTCAAACAATCTTATCGATTTGTCTTATTTGTTCATCGATTCTCGTCAAGCAGCAGTTGAAGCTTGGAGAGCGTTTGGTGGAAGAGACCAGATGATCGAAGGATCGAATGGTATATTCTTAAATCTTACAAAGGCCATACAGCTCATTGGTTCAAATATTATTCCTAAAAAGTCTAGAGACGAACAGCTGCGAGATCTTAAAGGGTTAAGCAAAGAAGGAGACGAACTAATTAATAAGATCGAGAAGTTCAGATCTGGAGCAGGGATTGGACTTGGCGAATCTAACAAACAGTTAGCTGAGATGTACAGTCAGCTGGATAAACTCGATAAAGCTGCACCATTGTTAAGAATAACAAATGGAATAAAGAAATTTACAGATGGAATTAGCAACGCCTTTGATCAATACGAGAAGTATAAAAATATTCCAAATAAAGATAGCATGAGCGACCTTGGTTTGGTTTCTATTATGGGCAGTGAGGATGACATCAAAGTAGCTAAGAGGATGGAGAAATTAGTAGACGTCATTCAAGGTGTTGGTCATGCGTTTAGTATTGTAAAGGGCATTGTTACTGGTTTCTTCGATGCTATTAAGCCATTGTTTACACCTCTTGAAGGAGTTGCTGATGCTTTATTAGATGTTTTCAGCTCTCTTGGTCGTTTAGTAGGTCAGACAGATGAAACTACTCGGTCTGGTAATACATTCTATGATCTTTTCAAAAAGATTATAGATTTTATACTCCCTCCATTTACAAAGGCCTGTGATATTGCAGCAAAAGGTTTGGAATGGTTGGCAGATAAGATAGACCAAGTTTCTTCTGCAATTAAGGATTCTGGACTAGGAGGATTCTTCGATGAAATTAAGAGCTTCGTTTCTGATGTTGGTGGAGGAATTGGTGATTTCTTCAAGACGATGGGCGATGCATTTAGGTCCGGAGGAGGAATCCTTGGAGTTATAAAGCAATTAGGAAGTTTCGCATGGCAAGGTCTCGGAAAAGGATTGGGGCTCGTAGGTAAAGGTCTTAAATGGTTAACTGGTGATAGCTCTGTAGTTGGTTCTTTGAGTAAGATCTTTCATCTTTCTATGACAGCTGGTGGTCTTGCAGGTGTAATTAATCTTGTAAAGAGTTTAGTTAATGTTAAGAAAATCACAGGCTTAATCAAAGAAGGAGCTAGTGGAAAAGGCGGAATATTTGGATCGATTGCATCGGCTTTCTTCGGCAGGAAAGATGCTACCCCTTCAATACTTGAACCATTTAAGCAATTAGCTGACTCATTGACTGGTGATAATGGATTAATAGATAAACTAAAGAAGCTTGCTGATAAAGGAAAGTTTGCGGCAATGACGCAAGGTCTTAAAAACATTGGCACAGCATTCTTGGAGATTGCAGGCTCATTCTTATTGATCTCAGTTGCGTTAAGAATTCTTTCTGGCGCTGATCCGAAGAAACTCTCTGAAAATTCAAAATGGCTTCTCCTTTCAATTGGCGAGATTGCTGGACTGTTAGCTGTATTTAGTGGCAAGTTCAAGCATCTAAAGTTTTCAGGGTTTAAAGCTATAGGATTTGGTACAGCATTCATGGAAGTTGCCAACGCAATGCTTCTGGTATCTATTGCGCTTAGGATTCTTTCTGGAGCTGATCCAGATACTTTGGCATCTAATTCTTCTTATTTACTTTGGTCAATGGCAGCTATCGGAGGAATACTTGCCGCTCTTAGTCTAAAAGCTGGGAAATGGAAGTTTT
>Ga0256404_1009217_pt1 | contig 14302 bp, 13 predicted proteins | sample RumenRJG_01DNA_FD_185990 | JGI IMG/M metagenome (GOLD analysis project Ga0256404, IMG submission 185990) | Bovine rumen microbial communities from Lethbridge, Alberta, Canada - RJG_01 | ecosystem: Host-associated > Mammals > Digestive system > Stomach > Rumen | place: Canada: Alberta | collected...
CACTTGACGGCGCTATTGCTCAGATGCAGCAAGCAAATTTGAATTTAAGTTATACCAATATAACTTCACCGATGAACGGAAGAATTGGAAAAGTTAATATCTCAGTAGGGAATTATGTTACTCCGTCAAGCGGTGTAATTGCTCAAATATATTCTACCAATCCTATGAAAGTGATTTTCCCGTTAAATAGCTGAGATTTTATAGAACTTAAAAAATATTATAGAGAAGCAAGCGAAGAAGATAAGAATGATGAAAATGCTGTTTCTGTGCTTTTAGGGTTGGCAGACGGAACCCAATATGAAATAGAGGGGAAGATAGAATTTGTTGATAATAAAATTGATGAAAGCACAGGTACGGTAACGCTTCGTGCAATTTTTGAAAACCCTGATGAATTACTGGTTCCGGGTGATTATGTTAAGGTAACAATTAGAATTAACAAGCCATATAAGGTTATGATGATTCCTCAATCCGCGACAAAAACGGACGTTGGTACGGGCTATTATGTTTGGGTTGTAAAAGACGGAAAAGTTGTAAAAAAAGATATAAAAGTCAGCCAGAATATTGATAACAATTGGCTTGTTGAAAGCGGACTTGATGAAAATGATGATGTAGTTGTAAAAGGTATTCAGGATATTTATAAATCCGGACAAAAAGTCAAGGCTACACGTTATGTGAAAGAAAAAAATGAAAAGAAAACAAAATAGTTAAAAAAAAATAATAAAAGGGAAACAAGAATGGCTATAAATAAGGAAGATTTATACTTTTTTATTAAAAAACCGCGATTTGCAGTAGTAATATCCGTACTGATTGTTATTATAGGTTTACTTTCACTGTTCAGTTTACAACAGGAAAAATACCCTAATATTACACCGCCTCAGGTTACGATTTCGGCAAGTTATCCGGGGGCAAGTGCTGAAGTAATTGAGTCTTCTATCGCTTCATTGCTTGAAACACAGTTAAACGGTGTTAAAGACATGCTCTACATGAATTCTACCAGTTATGACGGAGCGTATTCGCTAAATATATTTTTTAAGACAGGCACTAACAATGACTTAAATTTGATGAATGTTCAAAATAAACTTCAACAAGTTCAGTCAATGCTGCCGCAAGAGGTTATACAACAAGGGATTACAGCGGAAAATCAAGTCAGCGGCATAGGCGCAATAATACTAAATTTGTCCTCTGAAGACGATTCCTGGAATCAATTGGATTTAACCAACTATGCAAATATATATATAAAAGATGCCATAAAAAGAATAAACGGTGTAGGTGCTGTTAATGTTTTCGGTGCGGATGATTACAGTATGAGAATTTGGCTTGATCCGGTAAAACTTGCAAGTTATAAGGTGACAGTATCTGAAATTCAAAATGCAGTAAGAAATCAAAATGCTCAAATCTCAACAGGAGCGTTGGGCGACGAGCCGTCTTTATCAAAACCGAGTTTAAAATTAACTTTACTTACAAAAGGCAGATTATCCTCAGTAGAGGAATTCGAAAATATTGTCGTCCGTTCAAATCCTAACGGTTCAAAAATTAAGCTTAAGGATTTAGCAAGAGTAGAATTGGGTGCAAAATCATATTCGAAATTTGGCTTGATTGCCGGAAAACCGGGTGCATTAATTCAAGTTATGCCAATACCGGGGGCAAATACGGTTGATATAGTAAAAAATGTGCATAAAGAAATGGACAAATTATCCAAGACACTTCCTGACTCTTTAAAAATAGATACAATGATGGATAGTGCCATATTTATCACAGAATCAATGAATGAAGTAGAATTTACTATACTTTTGACTTCATTAATCGTAATTTTAATTATATTTGTATTTTTAGGTGATTTTAAAGCAACATTAATTCCTTGTGTTACGATTCCTGTTTCATTAGTCGGTACCTTTGCGGCATTAAAAATGCTCGGAATGTCATTAAATTTGTTAACATTGTTTGCTCTTGTTCTTGCGGTTGCAGTTGTTGTTGATGACGCGATAGTAGTTATAGAAAATGTTAAACGGCATTTGGAAGACGGTAAATCTGCAATAGAGGCAACTCAAATAACAATGAAAGAAGTCGGCGGTTCGTTAATTGCTATGGCATCTGTATTGATGGCAGTATTTGTTCCGATGTGCTTTATGAGCGGGTTGTCCGGAACCATGTATAAGCAATTTGCGGTTTGTATTGCAGTGTCAATTGCAATATCTGCAATTTGCGCATTATCATTATCTCCTGCTATGTGTTCTATTTTGCTAAAAAAGACAAAGCAAACTAAAGAAATTACAAACGAATATATAAAAATAATTTTGGCATATATCAATAAAGGCTTGAATTATTTTAATAAATACTTTGAGGCATTAACAAAATATTATATAGAAATGGTTAAAAAATTTGTTTATAATAAAAAATTAACCGTTATTACTTATATTGCTATTATGATTTTAATGCTCGGACTGTTTAAAGTTATTCCGACCGGATTCATTCCTGATGAAGATCAGGGGTATTTAATAGCAGCCGTAACGCTTCCTGACGGTGCTTCATTGAATAGAACTCAAGATGTAATGGTTAAATTTACAAGAGCAATAGAAGATATTGAAGGGATAGATAGAGAAAGAATAATTGCTTTTGGCGGTATGGGACCTTCAAATCAAGGGTTTGTAGTAATAAATCTGAAAGAATGGGGTGATAGAAAAGTCAGCATATTAGGTAAGGTTATCAGATTTATACAGGGCAAACAGACAGATTTATCTCATAACGGTATTTTAGCAGAAATTTATAAAAGGACTGCTGATATAAATGAAGCATCAATTTTTACTTTTTCTCCTCCGGCAATAGACGGTTTAAGTATGTCGGGCGGTTTTGAATATCAATTACTTTCGTTGAATAATGCTAAAGTTCAAGATTTGTCGGCTTTTGCAAATGAATTTATACAAAAAGCTAATGCAGATTCAAATTTATCAAATGTGTATACTCAGTTTCAAGCAAATGTACCTCAATATATTTTAAATATAGATTATGAAAAAGCTCTTGCGCAGGATGTTGATATTGCGGAATTGCACAACACTCTTGGCTCAACACTTTCATATTCTTACATAAATGACTTTAATAAAATCGGAAGAATTTTCAGGGTATTTATGCAGGCGGAGGGTAATTACAGAGATAAAATTGAGGATTTACAAAGAATATATGTAATTAATATGCAGGGCAAACCTGTTCCAATATCAACAATGATAACGGCAAAACAAATTACGGGTGCTGTATCAATTACAAGGTTTAACCAGTTCCGTTCCGTTCAGATTATGGGTTCTCAAGCTAACGGTAAAACTTCAGGTGATGCGATGAGCGCTATGGAAAAATTGTCAGATAAAATTTTGCCGAATGATTATTCTTTTGCATGGTCCGGAACTTCTCTGCAAGAAAAGGAATCTTCGGGACAAACAGGTATAGTTGTCGGCTTTGCTTTGTTATTTGTATATTTGTTCCTTGTCGCTCTGTATGAAAGCTATATGATACCTGTTGCGGTACTCCTGATATCTCCTGTTGCTATTGTCGGAGCGCTTATCTTCCAATTAATGATGGGTCAGGCTCTTGATTTGTATTCTCAAGTCGGATTAATTACTTTAATTGGTTTAGCCGCAAAGCAATCTATTTTGATTGTAGAATTTGCAAAGGAAGAACATGAGAAAAATGGGTTGACAATTTATGATGCTGCGATAAAGTCAGCTTTGCTCAGATTTAGAGCGATTATGATGACTGAAGCTGCGTTTATTTTGGGTATTCTGCCATTATTATTTGCATCAGGAGCCGGTGCAAACAGCAGAATCTCCGTTGGCTCAACGGTAATCGGAGGTATGATTGTTGCAGCTACTTTAGGAACGGTTTTGACTCCGGCTTTTTATGTAATAGTACAAGAATTTGTTGATAAACATTTTAATAACAGGAAAGACGAAGAAGAATGAAAAGATTGTATACAAATTTAATAGTTGCAATATTAATTGCGTGTATAACCGGAACAAGTGTTAATAGTGCGTATGCTTTAGGGTTAAAAAACAACAAAAAATCGCAAACAATGACGCTTCCGAAGAATAATAAAAAGGATTATAGTATAGAGAATAGGACAAAATATACAAATGATACGCATACGATTTTTTCGTTAGATGATTGTATCAGAATTGCAATAGAATACAATCCTGCCATACAAGCTTCTTTTTATAATCAGGATGCATATAAATCCAAAATAGGTCAAGCTTGGGCGAATTACTTTCCGTCCATAAGTGCGGGTCTTGAACTTTCAAGAACAGGAAACCATTATAATAAAGAAATACCGCCGTATTACAGAAGAAGCATTTACAACTCAACCGGTTATGTGCCTTCAATTTCCGCTAACATGTTGCTGTTTGACTTTGGTAAAACAAAAGCTGTAGCAGATATGGCACAAAAACAATATGAAGGCGCTCAAGAAAATACAAAAGAAAATATTAATATAATTATTTATGATATAAAAGCGACTTACTATAATATTTTATTTGCACATGCACAGGTACAGGTGTATCATGATACCGTCAAAGATTATGAATTACAGTTAAATCAAGCAAAAGGCTTTTATGAATATGGTAAAAAGCCAAGACTTGATATTGTTACAGCAGAATATAATCTTGGAAAAGCTAAATTAAATTTGGTAAAGGCCGAAGAAATTTTAAAAGTTGCCAAAATCAGACTCTCTAAAATCATGGGGATTCCGGAATATACAAATTACGAACTTTCTGATGAAATGTCTTTAAACAAATTCGGTATTGACTCAGATGAGGCTATTAAACTTGCGTTTGAATTGAGACCTGAATTAATAGCAGCCCAAAAGGAAATGGAAGCTGCAAAGATGAACTTAAGAGCAGAAAGAAGGAATTTTACGCCTAATATCGGAATATATGGAAGTTACGGCAACAATTTAGGCAGCGAATATGATGTCCGTACGGGGCAAATCGGAGTCGGGCTAAATTATAATGGACTAAATATAGTAAGGATAAAAAAACAGGTTGATGAGGCACGCTCAACATATAATATGACAAAAGCTCGTTATCAAGAAGTAAAAGACACAGTATATTATAATGTAAAAAAATGTTATACTGAACTGCAAACTGCAAGCGAGGCAATAGTTATGGCAAAACTTGCGCTTGATCAGGCAAAAGAACAATACAGACAGGTTACAGGACGTTATAAGGCAGGCGTCGGTGATGCTATAGAATTAAAAGACGGAGAAAATACATACTTGAATGCTCGTTTGGATTTTTATAATGCTATATTGAATTACAATGTAACAGCAGCAAATTTAGAACAGGAAATCGGTATTCCTCTTAAGAAAGCAGAAGAAAAAGTTATTGATATTACACGTGAAGACTTGTAATAATATATCTATTTGATAAGGCAAGTTCTATTTTCTATAACCGGCTGTCAGGTTTAATTGACAATGCAATATATTTGTTTTTTAATGTACCAATATTATATACAATTTTGGGAGTTAATAAAAATGCAAAAAATAATAAAATTAACTATTGTCGTATTTGTAACGATTTTATGTATAGCAAACGTATCGTATAGCGCGAATAAAGAAATATTATTAAAAACAACTTCAACATGGGATAATGCTAAATATAAAAAATTAAAAATAAAAAATCCCGAAGTTACTGTGCTTAAAATTACCATAAATGTTAATGAAGAATTACCTATGCATAAACACGACTTGGTAAATATTGCCTACGTTAAAAAAGGTATCTTAACAGTTGTGACGGATGATAATAAAGAAATAACACTCCACGAAGGTGAAGTTTTACCTGAATTAGTAGGAAAGTATCACTATGGCAAAAATACCGGAAATGAGCCTGTTGAACTTGTAGTTTTTTATATTGGCGAAATAGGAACCCCATTATCTGTCAATAAATAATATATTTACGGTATGTTTTACTCCTAAATAATCTTTTAGTTTTATACTCGCAATTCTTAAATATAGGAAATACTATGCAAAAGATAGTAAAAGCATTAATTCTCATAGCGATTTTAGTTGAAATAAGCTTGCTTACCGGCTGCACAAATCTTGATAATGAATCTGTAGCCGCATATTTTCATAGAGGTGTGTATAAAAGTTATTCACCCGAAAATAAATCAAGCCAATTTTATTTTTATGTTTTTTATGATGAAAATTCAGGTCATACAGAAGATAGCAAAAATGGTATCGGGTTACCGTTTTCTTGTGTGCAAACAGTTGATAATGTGAAGTTTAAATTTGCCGGTAGCGAGGAGCCGGAAGAAATATTAAAAATAAAGTCTGCTAAAAAGAATCTTATCACAGGTTCTTTTAAAGATAATAAATTACTTATATTCATTCCTGTTTCTGATGCAAATCCCGATAATTTTGATGCTGTTGAATATATAAAAAACAGAAGGAATTAATATTATTGGATTACTTATATTAATGTTGCTATATATCTTATCCTAAAATATTATATTACTTTCATTCTATGTCAAAGTCAAAATAAGTATCAGGGTACGGTTCATTTTCTAAAGTAAAATGCCACCACTCTGAATCTATTCCTTTAAAGCCTGCTTTTATCATTGCATCATGCAATATTTTTCTGTTTTTCTTTTGAGTTTTGGTGAGCTTTTTGTAATCAGGATGTGAAATTTCTGAAAATAAATCAAATGTCCCGCCCATATCAACAAAAGAGCCGTCTTTTTTTACTATTGTTAAATCTACCGTTGAACCTCTGGTATGTCCTGACTTCGCCATTATATACTGACCTTCAAGCAAATCAGATTTTTTCAAATTAGGATAAAAAGATTTATCTCCTTCATCATTTGAATCATTTATCCATTTTACAAAATTATCGACAGCCTTTTGCGGTCTGTAAGAATCCCAAATGAGTAATCTGTAACCTTGTTTGCGCAAATCTTCTGCGGCAATGGACAAAGCTTGCAGTGATTCTTTTGTCATATAAGCAACAGGTGCTTTGTAACCGTTAATTTTGTTACCGGTAAAATTGTTTGGTGAATAATAACGAATATCAAAAGCCGCATCATCAATAACACTATATATCGGCGCAAAATCACTTTTGTCATAAGAAATTTGTGAGGCAAAAGATGTTTGTATAAAACTAAATAATATTAAAATAGTCAAAAATAACTTTTTCATAATACTCTCCTTTTATCATAATAAAATTCATAATTTAACTGTACGGTTTCCGGTTGAACTTGTTTAAATATGTATAAAGGCGAGAATATTATAGCACAGATTTGTTTCATAAATAAACTTTAATTGATTATCAATTATGTTGTGGTAATATGGTCATGTGATAGATTGTTTGTCAAACCCAAATTGGATAAATCCGCAAATAGATTTTCTCCTGTTTTTACAAAATATAAGAATAGGGCAACCTGAATTTATTGATAAATTCTTTTTATCAATTACTATATTTGGTGAATTTTGGCTTCCGACGTTGATTTGTGCAATTGTTTATTGGTGTATTGATTTTAGAGCAGGGCTATATTTATTCACTCTTGAAGGTTTTAATTCTGTGATAACGCATTTTTTGAAAATGTTAGCCTGCGTATACCGCCCTTGGGTTTTAAGCGATAAAATACATCCTTCAAAGCTTGCAGTTCCATTTGCAAAAGGCTATTCTTTCCCGAGTGGTCACTCTGCAATGAGTTCTTCTGTTTTGGGAGGAACAGCATACATACTAAGACGGAAGCCTGTAATTTGTACTCTTTTGATATGCTTAATTTTGCTTATCGGATTTTCCAGATTATGGCTTGGAGTGCATACTCCGCAAGACGTTGTTTGCGGATTGTTTATAGGTTTGGTTTCAATATTTATTGTGGATAAAATTATTAATTTTGCGGAAGAAAAACCAAACAGATATTTATATTTAGCGATTATATTGAATGTTGTAGTTACATTGATACTTATACATATATGCAATTTCAATACATACAGAATGGATTATATATCGGGGGAATTATTGGTGAATCCTGCAAAATCAATATACTCAACCATTGTAATATACGGATACCTGTTAGGATTATTAAATGGTGCTTTTATATGTCGTAGGTTTTTCCCGTTCAATCCAAAAAATACTTCTGTTAAAAATCGTGTTACGATAGGCATAATTGGTAGTATTTTTATTGTTGTCGGGTTGAAAAATATTGTCGGATACATTATTATGAATGAATTCGCGGTAAAAATTGTATTCCTTGCAATGTTTATTACCGGAATTTTTATAACTCTTGTATATCCTATAATATTTAAAAGTATTGATAGAAATTTATAAAATATGAACATAAAAAAAATAATATTATTATTCTTCATATACATAATAACGGCATTACCCGCCGGCGCAGACGTTATCTGGCCGTCATTATATATTGTAAAAGGAATGTTGAGTCTTAAAGTTATTATTTTAGGACTAATTGCAGAATTATTATTTGTAAAATATTTTACGAAAACAAACTGGAAACAAGCTTCAATTGTCACTGTATTGATGAATTTAATTACAACATTTTTGGGAATTTTCTTAATCCCCATATCCGGTTTAGGTTCTGAAATTGTATTTGATTTTGTTTTTCATGCTTATGATAAGTTTGGTATAGGTACATTTCATTGGAGTCATTGGCTTGTTTCTTATGTGATAGTTATATTAATAAATACATTTATTGAAGGTATGTTTATCAGATTATATTTAAAATTGAAATTTAACCAAATATTTTGGTGGTTAACACTGGCAAATGCAACAAGTGTATTTTTGTGTTTTATATATTTAATTATGAATATGGGTAAATTAGAATGAAAAAATTATTATTGCCATTATTTATACTTATATGGATAAGTATAATTTGCTATAAAAATTTTTCAATAGCCGCATTGCAAGAATCACGGAAAATCGATGGCATAGTAGAACCTGTATACACGCAGGATTGTTTTCCGAGAACACTCAAGCAAAACGGTGTGACAAAAAAATGTTTTGAACGCGCAAATTTGGGACAAAATATTTTTTGTTCAAAATCTGAAATTAAAATGATAAAAGAATACTATAAAAAAGGACAGGATAAAGATCCTTTAAATGACGGCAGCGGTCATTTTTGCGCAGACTAGGACAAGCTTTTACGGGTGTAATTTCTTTACCATGCAGCAATACATTTGAACTTGCGTTTTTACTCCGTCATTTATACATTCTTGCATTAATTGCTTAATATAATCCTTTTTGTATTGCGGTTTATGATACTCAAAATAAAAACCGTCAATATAAACTTTTTTTATGTCATCCCCTGCCGGAGAACCGAATTCTCCGGAAAATTTATCCGCACTTCCTATTGTATCAAATACAATATTGTCAGTATGTTCTCGAACTTTACTAACCGTTGATTTTTTTATTTCTAATTTCCTATCAGACATATAAAATTTTATATAATTGGTACCATTATTCAAATATAAATAGTTTTTTGAATAAGCCAAAGGTTTTGTACTTTCTAAATACCCTAGCGGATATACAAATCCATTATTCGCAAAGTAATAAAATAAACCATGATAAGAATTTTTATCTTCATTTATTTTATCCGTAATTATTAAAATCCGTTCTTTTGATTTATTAATTTTTACGGTTGTGTAATAGTAATCTTTTGGAAATTCTTGTAAAACTACTGAATAATCAAAGTAATCTTTTTGAGAATTGTATTTATCTTGGATATTTTCGGATTTATTCATTTTCGCTGCCGCAACATTATTTAGTGGTACAAAATCAAATCTTTCATACTTATCAAAAACTTTTTTTCTTTCATCATAAGCTGCCTTGGTTACATTTTGCCATTTTTCATCAGAATACGAAATAAACCATGGTTTTTTAGAATTGGTGTATCCGTCATATTTAAAATTTACTTGAGGAAACAGTTCTGTAGAATTTTCGACTAAATTATAAACTCTTACTCCGCTTTCTGATGCACCTGAAGAATATTCATTGCAAATAAAAGCGTCATCGCAAACGAAAAACCTGTTGCGAGCTCCGCCGCTTATTACATGGTGCGGTTTTCTGTCTACCATTGTATAAATATCATAAATAACACCTTTCCATGTGCCTTGAGCAATTTCACCTATCAAAAGTTCGTCTATCCCGTCAACATTAACGTCATAATATGCATAGCCTATTTTATCTTTTTGAGGAATTATATTATACATATAACTCATATTTTGTGCTTCTAATTTCGCGGAATCCCATTTTTCGTTAATTGCTGCGATATGTTTTTCTAAAATATCTTTGTATAAATCTTGTCCTTTCATACCCTGATTTTTAAAATATTTTGAGCCGTTCTCTCCGTTTATATTTATAACATCTCCAATGTCATAAAGGAGTTTGAAATCCTCCGGAGCATTAGAGCTTTTTGTATAGTCATATTGAACATCTGTCGGGTGTTTCAATACTATATCATACAAAACTCCGTTTTTATCAGTGAGTTCGCCTATTTTTCTGCTGCCGGGTAAAACCGCATGTTCGGAAGGTTCTTTATATGCTTTTATACCAAATGCAAAACCGCCAAAACCGAGTTTTTTTGATTCTTTATGATATAGTGAAATTTTATCTTTTTCTTTTTTTACTTCATAAGAGCCCTTTAACTCTTCAGGTAAAGTAATAGAAAATAATTCATTTTTTGCGGTAGAATCTTTTAATAAATCATTATTAGCACGAATAAATTCTGTTTTTGAGTTGTCTTTATTATCAGTCCAAATAAGTTCGTCTCCTCTTAACTCTATTGTTCCTGTGCCATTGTTATAATCAACTTTATCCTCTGAATCATTCTTTTTATCAAAATAGCGATATATATGTAAACCGTTTTTATATAGTAAATTCCCGTTTATATCAGGTTTTGCCATAAATCTGTATATATCTTTTTGTGCAAGATTGTCTTCCCTCCATGTTATATAAACTTGATATTCGCTGTTATCTTCGCTTGTATATATATCCATAACTACTCGTTCGGATGTTTTTTCAGCCCATCGTCCGATATATTTTTCAGATGATACTTGATTTGCACATACACATATTTGAAGTGTCATAAAAAAAGCAAAAATTAAAGCAAATAATTTTTTCATTATAAAATCTCCCTTTTATCAAATCAATCTGCTTTAATCATAGCACAAGATTACTCTGTTTTGGGAAATTATTTTTATGAGGAATATCTAAACTAATCCTTCTTTTAGTGCCTTGACTGCCGCTTGTGTTCTGTCGTCCACCAGTAATTTTTGAATAATATTGCAGACATGTGCTTTCGCCGTATGAGATGATATTGTTAATTCCTCTGCAATTTCGTTGTTTGATTTCCCGTCAACAATAAGCTTTAACACTTCATATTCTCTTTGTGTTAAGTCTGCATGTTGCTGCCTGAAAACAGCGCGTGACATCTGCCTTTGAGGAATTATTGCCCTGTTTTTGTCGCGTAAGTATGGTACCGCAAGCGGATCAATCCATATTGCCCCGTCTTGTATGGTTTTTATAATCATTTTCAGAATATCAGTGTTTATATCTTTCATTACATAAGCGCAAGCTCCTGATTCTAAAGAGTCAATGACTTCTTTCTCGCTCAAATGAGATGTAAGCATTATAATTTTGGCATCAGTGTTCATCTCTAGTATTTGTTTTGCTGCATCAATGCCGCTAATATCAGGTAAACCAATATCCATAAGTGTTACATCAGGATGTGCGGTCTTATATTTTTCAATCGCATCTTTACCGTTTTGCGCTTCAGATGTTACTTCTATTTCGTTTGTATCTTCAAACAGTGATTTCAAACCGACACGCATAAGCTTATGATCTTCAACCAAAAGTATTTTTATAGCAGATTCCATAATAATATGCTCCTTTTTTTATAATTTTGACTGAAAATTTATATTATATATGCAAATCTCAGGTATCTCTGATGTATATTATTATCAGTTTATTTTTTTGTAATGAAATTATAAAAAGAAATTGAAGTTTAATAAATTTTAATATTTTTATAAATGGGCTTGCAAAAAATAAAAAATAATTTTATACTACAAGTGTAGAAGTTAATTTATGAGGTATTGATGTTAGTAAGTTTAATGGCAAGATTGAATGCAATTTCACAAATGCATAATGCACAGTGGGCTATGATGCAAAATAATATGGCAATGATGAATTTGTGCCGTTCGCTGCCGAGTTTTGGCGGAAGTATGGGAATGCTCAATCAAATGGACACCCAATTTGAAATAAGCAACGCTCAAAACCAATTGCTATACCAAATAGCTTCTGCTCAAGAAAAAGCTGCTGCCGCAAGAATTTCACAAGAATTAAAAGATAATAAAATTTCTTATATTGCATAGTTTATTTTTTAGCAAATTTTTGTTCAATTTTTGTTGCAATATAAGGATAAATCGCAGTTATGAACAATCCTCCGATTAGCGGGATAATAAAAGCGATTATATAGTTGTGTGCTTTTGGGAAGATAAATTCATCCAAAATATATAAATAAATTCCAAGACATGTAAAGCCGCCCAGACCTCTAATGCATTTTGTCGCAATAGAACCTTTTTTTGCATCAAAGTCGAAAAATCTTCTTAATAGCATTACTCCGTTTAGCAAGCCCATTGTCCATCCGTAAGAAATAATAGATTTATAAATTGCTCTTTGAGGATTTACAAGTAATTTCCCATCTACATAATCTGTCGGGTACTGTTTTAACAAAATAAAAGTTAAACACCCGAGAGCAAAAATATTTGCTCCAATCAGAAAATAAATATATCTGTTTTTATCTTTTTCGCACCAATTTATTATTTTATCTATAATGAAAATTAAAACAAATCCCGTTAGTATTCCTGTGATAACATCTTGAGGAGTATGCACTCCAAGATATATTCTTGATATTCCGACAAATAAAATAAGTATAATAAGAGTTATGCACAGCCATATTTTTTTTCTGTATACAAAGGCAGTACCTCCCAATGCGGAAGATGCTATTGCAGAATGACCGCTTGGAAACGAATAACCGCTTGCAAATCTCATCGCCGCTTCAACAGGTTTTATTTTGTCATTCAATATCCAAGGACGATAAACACAAGCCATCATTTTAAACAGTTGTGAAAACATAAGACTGATTGAATTTAAACTAAATAAATAAACACCTGCACGAGAATCTATGCACCAATATATTACGGAAATTAATAAAGTAGATAGGAAAAATTCGCCAAACATTGTCGCTTTTAAAAAGAACAAATCAAGTCCCGTTCCAACATGAAGCCTTATATTTTGAATCCATAACAAAAAATCAATTTGCGGATTTATCCAACTACTGTTAACCAAAATAGACATATAAAAATATTACATCTTAAATACATATTTGCAAGAATGGTTCTATAGTCACAGGTAATGTAAAAATTTTTAAAATTTAATAATAAATATTATTTTAGTATTATAATAGCTTTAGTTAAGAATAGAATAAAGGGATATAAGAAGTGAAGAATAAATATCATTTTATTGCAATAGGCGGTGTAGGTATGAGCGGTTTGGCAAAATACTTGTTACAAAACGGGTATGAAGTGTCAGGCTCTGATATAAATGACAGCAAGTATGTAAAAGGTGTGCGTGATTTAGGCGCTAAGGTTTATATAGGTCACAGTGAAGATAATGTTCCGGATGATTGTATTGTCGTTGCAAGTACCGCAATAAGAGAATACAACCCTGAAATACTAAAAGCAAAACGTTTAGGTTTGCCAATTTGGCATCGTTCGGATTTATTAGCAGAAATATCAAGAGGGGAAGAATATTTCATAGGATATTCAGGCACACACGGCAAAACTACAACTTCAGGTTTATGCTCTTATGTTTTGGAAAAAGCAGGGTTAAAGCCTTCTTATGTTGTAGGCGGAATTATTCCTGATATTCATACTAATGCTAATTGCGGGCATGAAAAATATTTTATAGCTGAACTTGATGAAAGCGACGGAACTATTGTTAAATATTCTCCAAATTTGGTTGTTGTAAACAATTTAGAACCTGATCATTTGGACTTTTATAAAAACGGTTTGGAATCTATATTGGAAACCTTTGAAACATTTATTTCTAATATGAGGGAAAACGGTATAATTCTTGCCAATATGGATAATGAAGGGGTAAAAAGACTTGTAAAATATTTTTCGGTGCATGAATTGGCGCATAATGCAAAATTTATAACTTATTCTATCGGTGGCAATACAGATTATTGTGCCAGAAATATCAGCTACGGGCAAGATTTTACGACTTTTGACATTTATTATAAGGAT
>Ga0256404_1009219_pt1 | contig 14299 bp, 10 predicted proteins | sample RumenRJG_01DNA_FD_185990 | JGI IMG/M metagenome (GOLD analysis project Ga0256404, IMG submission 185990) | Bovine rumen microbial communities from Lethbridge, Alberta, Canada - RJG_01 | ecosystem: Host-associated > Mammals > Digestive system > Stomach > Rumen | place: Canada: Alberta | collected...
GCGAAGTCTGGTGCAAGAACATGGCGCTGTTCCTCGGCTGCCTCAACTACCTCTCCGAAAAGCGCGCCCGCATCCCGCACACGAAATCCCACAATCGCGTCGTCGTCGCCGACAACCCGTTCGGCAAGGCATCGAGCGACCATGTCCTCGACCCGGTCTTCTTCATCGCCGACCAGCTCGGCTTCCAGATTATCGCCTTGACAGCACACGAAGATGGCAATTTCATCCGCAAATATTTCCCCATCATCTACAGCTGCCGCTTCGCCGACATCGCAGGCGGCAAAGGCAAAGTCCTGCATCCCGACATGCAGATTCAGACCGCCTTCTTCGAAGAACACAATCCCGATACCCTCGAACGGCTTGAAAGCTATGAGGAAACGGGACTGTTCGAAGAATAAGTCTTGAGATGCATCATGCCGGGCACACGAAAAAATCCTGCCATGCAGATTCGCATGACAGGATTTTTTTCGTGTGTGATGGAAATGATGGAGACGATGGAGCGATTACTGAGCAGAAACCGTCGATGGACGGGATGCTGCTTTTTCTTCCAGCGAACGCTTCCCGTGCAGCTTCAGCACGGTCGCGATGGCGAAATTCAGGACGAAGAGACCGGCGAAGAACAAGAGAATCGCCGTGTAGCCCTGCGTCTGCTCGCGGAAGAGCGAGACGAGTGTCGGGCCGACGACGCCGGCGACGCCCCAGGCCGTGAGAACGCGGCCGTGGATGGCTGAGAGCTCGCGCGTGCCGAAGAGGTCGGAGAGATACGCTGGCATGCACGAGAAGCCGCCGCCGTAGCAGCTGATGATGAGAAGCACGAGCGCCTGGAACACGAAGGCGTCGCGCGTGCCCGAGAGCAGAGCAAATGCCGCGACTTCGAGGACAAAGAACAGCATGTACGTGAGGCCGCGGCCGAGGTAGTCGGACGCCGTCGACCAGAGGATGCGGCCGCCGCCATTGAGCAGGCCGATGATGCCGACCATTGAGGCGGCCTGCGTGGCATCCATGCCGACGACTTCCTGCGCCATCGGCGACGCAACGGCGAGCAGGCCGATGCCGCAGGTGATGTTGACGAAGAAGATCCACCAGAGCGCACCGAACTGCCACGTATGCATCGCCTCGGAGGCCGTCGCGCCGAGCGTGCTCGCGTCGCGGCTGACGGGTGTGCGCGGCGCGGATGCGGTTCCCCTGCCCTGCGATGCCTGCTGCACGGCTGCTTTCGCTGGCGGCTTGAGGTAGAGCGACGAAGCGCCGATCAGCACCATATAGACCGTGCCGAGAATCAGGAAGTTCTGGGTGAGGCCGAAGCGCGCCGTGAGCTGCTGCATGACAGGGCCCGCAATCAGTGCCGCGAAGCCGAAGCCCATGATGGCGAGGCCCGTCGCAAAGCCGCGATGGTTCGGGAAATACTTGACGAGCGTCGAGACCGGCGTGATGTAGCCGACGCCGAGGCCGATGCCGCCAATCGCACCATAGAAAAGATAAAGGAGCGGCAGGCTGCCGAGATGGAGCGCGAGCGCCGTGCCGAACATGCCGGCGCCGAAGAAGCACATCGAGACGAGGCCGCTCCGTTTCGGGCCGTACTTTTCTACAAACTTTCCGAGGAAGCCCGCCGAGAAGCCGAGGAACAGGATTGCGATGGAGAACGCCCACGTCGTCTCCGAAAGCGACCATCCGAGCTGCTGCATGATGGGGCGCGTCAGCACGCTCCAGGCGTAGACGCTGCCAATCGAGATGTGGATTCCGACGGCCGAAAGTGCGATGAGCCAGCGATTCCGCATGAAAACCATCCTTTCTCCCTGCAAGGTGCAGGGACGCGAAAGAGAGGCCTTGTCCACGGAAACGAAAAAGCCGCACCGCCGGACAAACCTCTCTGCCCAGACGGTCGGCTTTTCTCAAAAGCATGCAGGACACGTGGTGTGCTCCACTGATCCGTCAGCCCTGCCTGCCCTATGAACTTTTTGATGCATTCAGCATATCGGAAAATCGCATGGTTGTCAATGATTTTCTCCCTATGCTGCATAGCTTCTCACTATGTTTATGCCTTGAGGCTCCCGCCGTTCGTCGCGATGACGTCTTTGTACCACCAGAACGACTTCTTGCGGTAGCGCGCGAGCGTGCCCGTGCCGTCGTTGTTGCGATCGACGTAGATGAAGCCATAGCGCTTTTTCATCTCGGCCGTCGAGGCGCTGACGAGGTCGATGCAGCCCCATGTCGTGTAGCCCATGACGGGCACGCCGTCGGCGATGGCCTCTCCGACCTGCACGAGGTGGTCGTTGAGGTACTCGATGCGATAGTCGTCATTGACCGTCTTGCCGCCCTTGCCGTCGTCGACGAGCTCGTCGTTCGTGCCAAGACCGTTTTCGACGATGAACAGCGGTTTCTGCCAGCGGTCATAATAGCGGTTCAGCACGAAGCGGATGCCCTTCGGGTCAATCTGCCAGCCCCAGGGCGATGCCTTGAGATACGGATTCGGCACACCCGGCACGATGTTGCCCTCGCCCGCCTGCTTCGACGGGTCGGCCGAGATGCACGAGCTCATGTAGTAGCTGAACGAGACGAAATCGACGGTGTTCTCCTTCAGGAGCTTGAGCTCCTCGGGCGTCGTCTTGATCTCGATGCCGTGCTCGCGGAAATAGCGCTTCATGTAGCCCGGATACTCGCCGCGCACATGCATGTCGCCGAAGAAGTCATTTGCATGATCCGTCTCCATCGTCTGGATGACGTCGTCAGGATTCGGTGAAAGCGGATAGAACGGAATCGCGAGAATCATGCAGCCGACTTTGGCGTCCGGCATCATCTCGTGCGCAATCTTCGTCGCGAGCGCCGAGGCCACGAACTCATGATGGCAGGCCTGATAGAGATCAGACTTGCTGAGCTCGAAGAGCGGCGTCATGATGCCGCCCGAGACGAGCGGCTGATGCAGCACGCTGTTGATTTCATTGAACGTCAGCCAATACTTGACTTTCTTGCCATAGCGCGCGAAAATCGTGCGGACATATTTCTCGTAGAAGCCGATGAGGTCGTGGTTCGCCCAGCCGTTGTACTTTTTCGCGAGGTGCAGCGGCGTCTCATAATGCGAAATCGTCACAAGCGGTTCGATGCCATATTTATGGCACTCGTCGAAGAGGTCGTCGTAGAATTTCAAGCCCTGCTCGTTCGGCTCGGCGTCATCGCCATTCGGGAAGATGCGGCTCCACGCGATGCTCGTGCGGAAGACCTTGAAGCCCATTTCGGCGAACAGCTTGATGTCATCCTTGTAGCGATGGTAGAAATCAATGGCCGTGAGCTTGAGATTGTCGGGCGTCGGCTCTTCGGTCGGCGGCGTCTTCATGCCGTGCGGCAGGATGTCCTGGATGTCGAGACCTTTGCCGTCTTCGTTATAAGCGCCTTCGCACTGGTTCGCAGCGACCGCGCCGCCCCAGAGGAAGTTTTCAGGGAATTTCATGAAATGGCTGCTCCTTTCCGCAAATCGTTATGCAACAACCGTGATGAGGTTTTCTTTCTCCTGGATGGAGCCTGCCTCCGTCGGGACAACGTCGAGGTAGCTCGCCGTATTCGTCACGAGCACGGGCGTCACGACCGGGTAGCCGGCTTCCTTGATCTTCTCGACATCGAACTCGATGAGCAGCTGGCCTTTCTTGACCTTGTCGCCCTGCTTGACATGCGCCTTGAAATACTTGCCTTCGAGCTTGACCGTATCCATGCCGATGTGGATGAGAAGCTCTGCGCCCTTGTCCGTGATGAGGCCGATCGCGTGGCCCGTCGGGAACAGCGTCGTGACCGTCGCGTCCGCAGGAGCGACGACGCGGCCTTCCGACGGCTCGATGGCGATGCCTTTGCCGAGCACGCCGGCAGAGAATGCTTCATCCGGGACATTTGCCAGAGGGACGACCTTGCCGGAGACCGGAGCAACGAGGATCTCACGCTCGACGGATTTCGTCTCGCCATTTTCCGTCGTCACGGAAAGCTCCGTGTCACCTGCCTCGACTTTCTGGTCGCGATAAATCGGGAACACGAGCAGGAAGCCGACGGCGAAGGCAACAGCCGAAGCGATCATGCCGTTGTACATGCCAGCCATGTTGTTCGTCGCCGAGTCGATGAAGCACGGATAACCGAAGATGCCGAGGCCGCCGAAGATGTAGAGACGGACATCGAAGAACGCGATGAGCGCGCCGCCGACGGCTGCGCCGACGCAGGAAAGTGCGAAATATTTCTTGCGTGGGAGCGTGACACCATAGATAGCAGGCTCCGTGACGCCGAAGATACCGGAAATGAACGCAGGAATCGAAAGGGAGCGGAGGTTCTGATCCTTCGTACGGAGGAGGATCGCAAGGACAACACCGATCTGCGCGAACGAAGCACCAAAGTACGTGACGACGAGCGGGTCATTGCCATAGACGGCCACGTTGTTCAGCATGACCGGCACGAGGCCCCAATGCAGGCCGAACATGACGAAGACCTGCCAGAACGCGCCGATGAAGAGGCCGGAGAGCACCGGGCTCAGGCTGTAGATTGCCATGGCCGCCGCGCCGACGAGCTTGCCTGCCCACATCGCGACTGGGCCGACGACCATGAGCGTCAGCGGGATGACGACGAGCAGCGTGCAGAACGGAACGAAGAAGCCTTTGACCATCGTCGGGATGACACGTGCAAAGAAGCGTTCGACCTTCGCGCCGAAGTAAATGGCGACGATGGCCGGGATGACGCTCGATGCGTAGTTCATCAGCAACACCGGGATGCCGAGGAACTCCGTGTGCACCGGTGACTCGAAGATCGTGCCCGCGAACAGCGTGTACATCGGCTCGCCGCCCATGATCTTCGCGAGGCTCGGATAGACGAGCGCCGCGCCGACCGTCATGGCGGAGAAGATGTTCATCTTGAACTTCTTTGCCGACGTGTACGCGAGCATGATCGGCAGGAAATAAAAGAACGCATCACCGATGATGCCGAGCATCTGCGCCGTGCCGCCCTTCGGAGCGACGATGTCCGTCGCCGTCAGGAGCACCGTGAAGCCCTTGATCATACCGGCTGCAGCGAGGACGCCGAGCACGGGCTGGAACACGCTCGAAATCAGGTCGATGAAGCGGTCGAGCAGGCTCATGTCCTTCTTCGCCTCATCATCCTCTGCCGCCGCGCCGGCACCATTGATGCCCTGCGATGCGAGGATCTCGTCATAGACATCGCCGACCGCGTTGCCGATGACGACCTGGTACTGGCCGCCGCTCTGGATGACCGTCACGACGCCATCATGCGCCTTGAGCGCATCCGTCTGCGCCTTGCCTTCGTCCTTCAGCTTGAAGCGCAGCCGCGTGATGCAGTGCGCGAGCGAAATGACGTTCTCCTTGCCGCCGACGAGCTTCACAATGTCCGCCGCGAGCTGTTCATACTTTCTCATAAAACTGTCCCTCCAAAAAATTGAGAATGAATCTTGGAGGTTTGGCCAACCACGCAAATACGTGTTGTCACCATCCGAGCCGCTTTCACGGCAAAAAAATAAGCGTGGATAAAAACCGTCTGCACGAGCTCCGAAGATTCGAAAGCTCCTGCTGAAGGTTTGGCCGACTCAACGTAACCATCCCGCTTTGTGATTTCTATTATAGTAGAGTTGCTATTGTTTTGTCAAGTATCATTCAGCAATTTATCAAAAATTACTTTTTATGCAGCACCGGCACATCATAGCGGGCTATGCGCGCATCATGGATGACGCCTTTCCAGTTCAAGCCATAGGCGAAGTCGTAGGTATGGCCTTCGCTGTCCGTGTAGCACTCCATATCGCGCGGCACGTCTTCGAGCTGCGCCTCAACCGTGTCCATGTCCTTCGGCTGCTGCATCGGCAGAAGCCCCTGCGGCTCGGCGTTGCCCATGAGGATGTCGGCATACGCTTCATCGCTGACGCCAAAGCCGACGAGGATCGCATCCGAAAGCGGTTCAATCTCGCTGAAAATCGTCGGCTTTTCCTCGCTGACGATCGTCACGACGGGGATGTTCTTTCCGGAAGCATCAACGGCCTGACGGCTGTAGGCAACGCCATCATAATCCGTGCCGTTGAACATCTGCGATGTCTGGCCGAAATAGTTGTGGTCTTCCGCCGGATAGTTCGCGATGGAGTGGCGACGCACATGCGGACCATCTGCCGTGTACGGCTGATACTGGAGCGAGATGGGAACGAATCGGTCGCCGTCGTGACCGTAGCCTTCGCGCTGGTTGCCCATCGGGATGTAGACCGTCGGTTTCTCTGCCTGCGCTTTGGCTTTGTGGGCGCCCGCGACTCCATCGCCTCGACGTGGCCGAACTGTTTCGCAATTTGGGGATCGAACGTCGCAGCAATGCCGAGATTGCTCGGCCAGCGCGAGACTTTGCCCGTGAGATTTTGCAGGTACACGCCATTCGGGCGCGCATCATTGCGCGGATCAGAGCTCGTGTTGCACGGGATGGCGAATGGCAGCGACTCGGCATACGCCTGCATCGCGTTGTTCCACGCCGCTGTCGTCTCAGGAGATGCTGCCGTGTCCGCGTTCAGGAGCGTGCGCACATTGTCATCGCGCAACATGCGCTCCTGCTCTGGTGAAAGCGTCGGCTTCAAATCTTTCTGATGCATGCTGTACAGCATGAGGCCGGCAATCTGGTCGATGGAAAGCTGCTGCGCAAGGTCTGTTGCGCGTGATGCCGTCCGAACGCAAATTCCAATATTTCAGCGTCGAGACGACATTGTGGATTGGGACATAGGAAAAACCATATTCCCAGCCATGCGTGCCATTCAATGCGCTCGGCATCGCAAGCGTCTTGTCGAGCGTCGTCATATTATTCAACGGATCGAAGCCTGCACCACCGTCACGATACTGGAGCCACGTGCCCCACGAACCGACGTGCTGTGCCGCCGCGCCCTTGTAATCAAGCTCGAGAAAATAACCGTTCGAGGCATCGTAATGGCGATGACTCTTCACGTTGTCAAACAAGCTGAAGTTCCGGCCGAACTCGCCGCGCAACGCAACATTCTTGTCAAATGTCCATTTGCCCCCGATCGTCGCCGTGCTCATCACGGACGTCGGATACTGGTTGCTGAGGCCGCTGCGTGCTCCGCCGTCCGCATCGACGCCGAAGTCTTTGATGTAGGACGAGACGAGTTCGAACTTCGGCGAGACTTTCTGTTTCGCATCAACGATGAAAAAGTCACGCGCCCTTCCGTCGCCACGCTGGAAATAGCCGGTCTTGAGCTGTGTCTTCTTGTGCTGCCACGTGAAGCTCACGCCATCCCACCACTTGCCGATGTCCGCCGTGAAGCCATAGCCGAGCAGGAGCGGCTGGCGGCCGAGCTTCATATTCGTCTCGTGACCGATCTTGCCATCGAGGAACAGCCAGTGAAGGTTTGAGCCGCTGTAGCCGCCATCGAGCTCCTTGCGCCCGCGTTCCGTAATATCATCCTGCCCGTAGCGCATATGGACGGAAAAATTGTCATCGAGCTTGCCGTTCATGATGAGGAAATAGCGGAACCAATTCTGCTGGTGCTTGTTGCCCGGCGCCGGATAATCCGTCGACACGATGCGCTCGCGTGCGTATGCCTGGAACGTCACGGGCGGCTCCTTTGCTGGCTGTTCTGGCTTTGCTTCTTCCTTTTTCATTTCTGGCGCAGCCATATACACCGCGAGCTCCGGCGCAAACTCCGTCTGCAGCTTTTCCACAAGCTCTGCGTCTTTCGTTTCTCCGTGTGCCTGCCGATAGATGGCACGGCCGACGAGCTGCGCCATCTATCCACGCGTCATGACCTGCATTTTGTCGTATGTCCGAGCCGCCTACCCCGTGACGACACCATCGTCGATAAGCTGCTGTGCTGCGTCATAACTCCACGCCGGTGCATCCGCAAACGGGCTTTCCGCCGCCAGCGCCGCCGGGCTCGCGCAAAATCCCGCAAACAGAGGCAACGCCGCCGTCAAACATTTCCATTTCTTCTTCATATCCTCGCTTCCCCTTTCGTCAATCCCCTCTCATTTTCCCCGTCACGCGAAAAATGGCCAAACCTGCCCGCCATTCTTCGCCAGACGGGGGATCGTCCGGCAAAAAACATCGGGAAGGTTTGGCCGCCTCTCGCGTAACCATCCTTCATGAATGATGTTGGTTACAGTATACAGGGACACGTTTCTCTTCACAAGAAACAATCCAGGTAACAAGCGCAATGCATTTGTTGCGCCAAAAGAATTGACAGGCCGCCGCCATACCGTTATTCTGAAACTGCCAATGAATCGCAACAGAAAATCAGAAGAGAAACAAAAGGAACGAAATTCGTATGAACCAGAAGCAGCTCGCCTATTTTCTCACCGTCTACAGCGAAGGCAGCATCCAGGCTGCCGCGGACAAGCTCTACATTACGCGCCAAGGCGTGAGCCGCGCGCTCCGGCAACTCGAAGAAGAGCTTGCGCAACCGCTCTTTTCGCGCACAGCCAGCGGCATCGCGCCAACGGATTTTGCGCGCTCCATCCTGCCGCACGTCCGCCAGCTCCTCTCCGAATACGACTACATTGCCGGAACGCAGACGCTTGCGGCACAACGGCGCTCCGTCGTGACAGTCTACGCGCTCGACCACATCGCCGCATGGCTTGGCGCGGACTTTTTTCTCGCCTTTGCCGAGGCACACCCCGGCATCACGCCGAGCTTCATCGAATCGACGGATCAGGGTGCGGCCGAAGCACTCGCGCATGGCAAAGGCGATTTCGCCATCACGACACCGCCGTTTGACACGGCGCTCTTTTCCGCGCAGACGCTCTTCCGCACGCCATTCTGCGTGCGCCTCCATCAGACGCATCCGCTTGCGCAAAAAGACTCCCTCACCATCCGCGACCTTGCGGGTGAGACGGTCGCGGGCAAAGGACGCGCCTACCAATGTTTCCGTGAAAAAATCGATCGCTACCTTCTCGCACAAGGCCTCGCTTGCAACATCCTGCTCGAATCTTCTGATGAAACGCTGCTCACGTCCCTTGCCGCACAGAACAAGGCCATTATCCTCGAGCACGGCTATACCGCCTCCCTCGTCGCGCATCCCTCGACGGTGCTGCGCCCGATCACCGTCGGTGCAGACGACGGTGTTGACATCTGCCTGCTTGCACGCCGCGGCCAGCTCCCGACGCAAAGCGCCCGCGTGTTCCAGCAGTTCCTGCTCACGTATCTTGCCGCACACCCAGACGACACGGCAAGCAGCTGATCTGCTTTTCCCTCTACGAAGAACCGCTCGTCAGTGCAACAGTTTCGTTGCGCTGACGAGCGGTTTCATTTCTTGTCCATGCGCGTAATTTTGGCTAGAATAAACGCAAGAAATCAATCATTCCACACATAGAAAGGGCACAATCATATGAACATCCAGCAGATCCGCAACGCAACGCTCCGCATCACGATCAGTGGCAAGACCTTCCTCATCGACCCGTGGCTCGCAGCAAAAGGCACGATGGGCTGCTTCGCCGATATCCCCGGCCATCCCTTCACGCTCCTGGATCCCGTGAAAGAACAGATTCCCATGCCAATCTTTGACCTCCCCATGGCCATAAGCGACGTGCTCGCAGATGTCGATGCCTATCTCATCACGCACATCCATCCCGACCACATCGACATGGCAGCTGATGGCACGGTCGGTGCGCTGCTCGACCACGCGAAACCAATCTATGTGCAAAACGAAGCCGATGCTGCCGTTTTCCAGCGTTCCGGCTTTTCCGACGTCCGCGTGCTCTCTGCCGATGGTTCGGCCTTCCACGGAGTCAAGATCACGAAAGCGCCTGCCCGTCACGGCGTCATCCAGCCTTGCGGCGATGCTTGCGGCCTCGTATTCGAAGCAGCGGACGAACAAACGCTCTATGTCGCCGGTGACACGGTCTGGTATGAAGGTGTTCGTCAGACGCTCGCGACCTATAAACCGCCCATCATCGTGCTGAACACGTGTGCCGCTGAAATCATCGAAAACGGCCGCCTCATCATGGGCGACGAAGATGTCGAAGCCGTTGCTCGCACGATGCCGGAAAGCAAGATCATCCTCACGCACATGGACAACGTCGCGCACGCCTCCATCACGCGCCACGAGATGCGCGGCCTCCTCGCACGTCGGGGCATCGAAAACTATCAGATGCCTGCCGATGGCGAAGTGCTTGCATTCTGAAAAACATCATTCCCCTATTCCAAAAGACACGCAGAGCCCCCAACAGGAGAATCCTATCTCTCGCTGGGGCTCTGCGTGTCTTTGTCATCATTTCGTTTCATCCCTGTCAGAATCAACGCACTTCTGGTATAATTTAGAAGCAAATGAAAGCAAGATAGACATTCAAAGGAGGCTCTTCATGCCAGAACTCACGATTTTCAAAGCCGTCCTCCGTGCGCGCGATGGCGGCATTTATGGGCTGCATGTCGCACAGGATTTCTATTTCATGCGCGCGCCAAAGCTCTTCGTCTCTATCACGAACCCGCCGCGCAAAAATGACGGTCAGGAGAAGAAGAGCCGTTACGCAAAAATGTTTCTCGATCCCGATAGCGACGGCATCCATCTGATCCGAAAGCTCCGGATGGGCGTCAGTCACCTGCGCTCCCACGCGGAAAGGCTCGACCTCTGCAAAATCTACAAGGGCGGCAAGGATCACCAGCGCCGGTATGGCGTCGATATCGTATCCCGCATCCTCACGCTGTATGCAGAAAAGAACCGCATCCTCCTGAAAATCGAAATCTCGAAAGGCGAACAGAAGCAGGCACGGAACAAAGAAGGCGCTCTCGTCCCCGGCGTCGTGAAGCCCGCTGGCGGCTCCCCGCTCGCATCTGTCAGCTACGCGCTGAATGAAGATGCCGCCCTCGACCTCGCGTTCGCGCTCGAAAAAGAGTATGCAGCCTGGCGCTGCGCACTCAATATGGACTTCCTGCAGCATCCCGAGAAATATGCTTACACGGCGCCAGCTTCCTCAACTTTTGGTCATCCGTCTCAGCGTCCATAATAACGTACATTGCGCCCACGCCCTTCGCGACGGATGCGATGTGTCTCCACGAGATGGTTGAGAATATTGCGCGTTTTTGTGAGAGAAAAACCTGTCGCTTCCTGCAAGGCGCGACGCGTCGTGCATCCTGCGTCGAGCGCTGCGAGGATTTCCCTCTCGCCCGGACGGGTGCCAGAAAACAACGTTTCTCCATTTCGTCCAAAATCCGCCGCAGGATGCGCCTCCCGCCGCGCTTCCTTTTCCCTCAAGAAGGCCAGATTGGGAAGCGTCACTTTGAATGCATTGTCCGTGACAAGGAATTCCGGCTCTGCCCCCGTTCCCCGATAGCATTCGCGAATCTTGCGGATGCCGGTGCCATAAGCTTCAATGTATTCCAGCCTGTAAAAGAGATTTGCCAGATGCGGATTGCGCTGAATGGAAGCACCCGCCATCATGTCATCATACGTCAATCCCTCGGGCAAGCCCCCGAGGGAAAGTATCTCGATTGCATGATCGAACAGGCTGATGAGCGTGCTTCCAGACAGTGCATACTCGCGATGCACGATGGCATTGATGAGCGCTTCGCGCAAAGCCTCTGGCGGATATTCCCGCACGTCCGTACGCCGCAATCCATGGATTTCCGATCGCGTGCCGTTCAGGAGATCGAGATACTCCGCGACCTCGGCGGCTTGCTGCAAGAGCGAACCCGAAAATTCCTTGCGCCGCTTGAACACCGTCTTCGTCGTCCCTTGGAAGACCGCGACCTTGATGGTATGCACACAGGCATTTGAGAGCAGGCGAGCAAGATTCGTATATTCCCCATCCGCCGCCCGGAGGCCGAGCGTCCGCAATTGCACCGCGCCAAGTTCCAGCCCGTGCTCGGCAAAGACACGAGCTAGCACAGGAAAGGATAGCTCCTGCACGAGCGAACGCTCATCCTCATAATGCGCATCGCCTGTCACGCGGATCATGTGCAGGATTTCCGCTTGGCTCGCCGGGATGCTCGCACTGCCGCGCCGGACATAAACACCTTCTGGACGGATGCCCTTGTGTTGCAAATAATATGGACACGATGTGCCGCGTTGCACATCGACGACAATGACATCCTTCCCGTCCATCGTCTTCCGATCACAAGACAGGAACTGCATCACATCGGGAGCAATCCCGTCGCGACAAGAAGAAACCACTTTTTTCTGAACATCATCAGGATCATCAACGCCGATGATGCATCCGTCATCATCGATGCCGATATAAATCTTCCCGCCTTCTGTATTGGCAAAAGCAATGACCGTCTTGCGGATGGTCTCTGCATATTCGCGTTTGAACTCGATGCGCGTTCCTTCTACCATCTCACTCCCTCCTATCATCTATCTGCATTCTATCATGATAGATGATAGAATGCAACCATAAAAAACAGCACGAAGCCCCAACGGGAGAGAACATTCTCCTGCCGGGGCTTCGCTCTATTTCCAGGTGGGGACCTGCGTGTGGGAAACGTTACTTCGCCGTAACGATGACGCGGGCGTAGTGCGTGAGCGCTGGCGTGCCGCTGTCCGTGACGGTGAGGATGAGGTGGATGGTTTCGCCTTTCTTAATGTCTTTCGGCATCGTGAAGGAGGTCGTGAGGCCGTTCGTCTTTGCGAGCTTCACTTTGCCTGCATACGTGCCAGCTTCCTGATACTGCATCCACGAAGACGTGAGCTTGTCGCCATCCGGGTCTTTCGCCGTCGCGGTGATCGTGACGGTCTCGCCCGGCGCTGCCGTGCGGTCGAGACCGCCTGCCACGCTGACCTCCGGCGCATGGTTCGCGTCTTTCGGGTCCTTCTGCGTCCACTGGACGCGGGCCGCGAAGTCATTCTGGATGGCCTGTCCCCAGCGAGTCTGCGCATAGAATTTCTCGCGCTCACCCGTTGCGGGGTTCACGTCCCACGAGCCTTCGTTGTCTTCCCAGACATTCTTCGTGCTCATGCACGGCGAGAAGCGTCCGCCCCAGCCGCCATAGGCCGGGCTCTCGTACGAGCGCAGGCCATTGTCGACGAGATAGAGGAACGACGGCGAGTCGCCCTCGGAGATGAGGTCATACATGCCGTAGCCTTTCTCCTTCGCAACGCTCGGCTGGCCGAACGTGTCCTCGGGGTCGCCCGTGAGGTGATGGCCGTCGCCATACGTCATGTAGGCTTTGCCGTAACCCGTCAGGATGTTTTTCTGCATCCACGGGCCGCGGAAATACGGTTGCTGCTCTTTCGGCACGACATCCTTCCAGATGTAGGCGAGGCTCGCGAACTGGATGCTGTTGTACCAGACTTTGATGTCCGGCCACGAACGCGAGATGTACGTCTTGTACGTGTCATCCTGGTCCATGATGTTGTAGAGCACAGCCTTCTTGCTGACTTTTTGGTAGATGCTGTCCCACTGCGCCGTGCCCTTGTACTGTTCTTCGATGGACTTCAGCGCGCGGGCAATCGTATTGCAGCCACCCCAGGTCTCGAGGTAGATCGGCGCGTCATTATTGTCGAGCAGCTTTTCTTTGATGAGGTTGCTGCCGTCCGTGTCATACGCCATCTCGCCCTCGAAGTCGATGTTGCCGACCTTGACAAGGCTCTGGAGCTTATCCGCCGTCGGATAGCGGCTGTCGTTCGCATGGAGCTTCGGATAGACGGCGCGATATTTCTCAATGTAGTCGTGAATCCAGTCCGTGCCGCACCAACGAAGATCCGTGCGCGGCGTGCTGTAGATCGGCTTCGTCCAGCCCATCTGCGTCTGGAACGTCGTGCCTTTGCCATCGCCCTTGTAATGCCACATCGAGGCACTGTAGACGATGCCCTCGACATCGAGCTCGTTCGTGTAAAGCAGGAAGCGCAGGAACGAGTTCATGTCATCGACTTCGCCATCCGTCGTGACGATCGTGCGCGGCGCGAGCTGTGCAGCCTCGACCATGCCCATCGTGGCAAAGCCTGTCGCCATCGTGCCAGCCACGACGGCTGCCGTGAGTTTCTTGAGAGATTTCTTCATTTCAGACCTCCCACGGCTCAGCGATGCTGTGCCGCCATCCAGTCAAAGAGCTTGACGGCCTTGCCATTGATGGTATCTTCGCAGCGGTCGTTGTAGACGTAGATCCAGGACCAGTGGCCTGCGTACTCGTACGGCGTGCCATCGGCTTTCTTGTAGAGGCCCGTCTCGTCGACAACTTTGTCAAAAAAGCTGAAGTGCGCATCGGCACCAATCTTCTGCAGGCGCGCGAACGTCGGAACGACATAGTCTTTCGGCGGCAGGACGGTGTCCGTCTTCGCTGCCGTAAACCAGATCGGCGTCTTGGCGATATTCTTGAGGTCTTTGTCGGAAATGAGCTTGTCGGCCAGGCCCTC
>Ga0256404_1009220_pt1 | contig 14298 bp, 10 predicted proteins | sample RumenRJG_01DNA_FD_185990 | JGI IMG/M metagenome (GOLD analysis project Ga0256404, IMG submission 185990) | Bovine rumen microbial communities from Lethbridge, Alberta, Canada - RJG_01 | ecosystem: Host-associated > Mammals > Digestive system > Stomach > Rumen | place: Canada: Alberta | collected...
AGAAGTCTATCTTTTCTTGTTCCATGACCGCAAAGGTAAGCAAAAAAAATAGTTTTAGCACGCTATCATATCAAGTTCTTTGGTTAGGCAGCGGCATCCGCCTGCCACGGACAATCCCCCTTGGGCCTATTTTAGAAGCGGCCCATTTTTGTCCCAAGTGATGGCAAATAACTGATGATCAGCATTATATATTTTCGAGGAGGTGAAGTAATATAATCAATAAATACAAATAGAAATCCCACGCAACCTTTGTGGTTGCGTGGGATTTTTTTTATCTTTAGATAAGATAGGCGACACTCGTGAATGCAAAAGAAAACTTCGTGTTTTCTTTTGTCATTCCACTCGTTTGCACTATCTTTGCAGCAACATACTCACCCCGCTTCCCATAAGAACAGCGCGCTCAGGGTGAGTCTTTTTGTATGTAGGTAGACTTATTCACATTTTGGCAATGTACAAGAAAAGAAGATAATGTTGCTGTTGCGACATACTTTTTCTTGTTTTCTTCTTAGTTTACGAATTATTTGTGTAAGTTTGCAATATCTTACCTGTTGGCCGGAGTTGCTCCAGCAGTAGGTTTCAAACAACACACATGGCAAAGAAAACTAAAAAAAAAAAGCAAGAGACGCTGAGTCTCGACAACATTCTTTTCAAGTGCAGGGACATCCTCCGTGGGGCTAAGAACTCGGGGTCGTTCTTCGAGAAACGTGACATGATGCTCACGCTGGTCTTCCTGCGCTTCGTGGGTGAGAAATATGAGGACGGCGTGGAGCGTCTGCGTGCTTATCTCGAAAGCCAAGGCCTTGACCCTGAAGATGAGAGCATACGCTCTTGCTTCTTCGATGACCCCACCTTTGCCGACGGCACCTTCAACTTAGCGGTGGAGGCCCGCTGGTCCACCATCATCAACACGCCGGCGCCCCAGCTCAACGTGGCTCTTGACACGGCACTCAAGAGCATCGACGAGAATACGCCGCAGCTCAGGGGATGCTTCGTGGAAGGTACATTCACGCAGCGCAACCTTGCGCCCAACGACATCAAGCGCGTCGTGGACGAGATCAACAAGATCAGCCACAAGGCTTTCGGTGAGGAGAAAGACCTCATCGGTCGCGTGTATGAGTATTTCCTCAAGGAGTTTGCCGTCAATGCCACCAAGGAAGAGGGTGAGTTCTACACGCCCCATGACGTGGTGCGTCTCATCGCCACCGTGATAGAGCCGTTCGACGGCACCCTCTACGACCCTTGCTGCGGCTCGGGCGGCATGTTCATACAGAGCGCGGAGCTGGTGGAAGCCAGGCGGGGCGACATCAGCCGCATCAATGTGTATGGACAGGAGAAAGAGGCAGCCACCTACCGGCTGGCAAAGATGAACCTGGCCCTGCGCGGCATCAGCAACAACCTCGGGCCGGAGAGCGACTCCACCTTCACCAATGACCTCCACCGTGGACTTTACTTCGACTATATCATGGCCAACCCTCCGTTCAACCTCAAGGGTTGGTGGAACGACAACCTGCGCACCGACCCTCGGTGGGCTGACTACGGCTTGCCGCCACAGAGCAATGCCAACTATGCGTGGATTCTCCATATTCTCTCCCATCTCAAGCCCATTTCGGGTGTGGCGGGCTTCCTGCTTGCCAATGGAGCATTGGGTGATGCTGACGCCCACGACATCCGGCAGAAACTCATTGAGAACGATAAAGTAGAGGCCATCATCATCCTGCCCCGTGAGCTCTTTATCACCACCGACATCAGTGTAACATTCTGGATTCTCAATCAGAACAAGCGGGGCGGCAGCTATCATGGACGGCAGCTGCGCAACCGTCAGCATGAGATTCTCTTCATGGACCTGCGACAATGGACGGACAATGCTGTGAAGGGGGAACAGAAAAAGAAGGTGCTGCTCGACGGCAATCAGATACAGCGCGTGGCCGACCTCTATCACCAATGGCAGAGCAAGGGCACCGACGGACAGCACTTTGCCGTGCCGGAGCTTTACCGCTCTGTCGGCATCGACGAGATAGCGGCTAATGACTGGTCGCTCGTGCCCAGCAAGTACATCGAGTTCATCGACCACGACCTAGAGATAGACTATCCCAAGGAGATGGCACGCATCCAGCAAGACATGCGCAAGCTGATGCAGCGCGAGAAAGAATCACAGCGCATGTTGGAAGAGGCGTTTAAAGGTATTGGCTATGGCATTGAGGAAGTATAAATTGGGAGAGCTGATAGAAGCAACTGATATGCGGAATAAAGAAGAAATATTTTCGCTTAATCATGTTAGGGGTATCTCTACGGAGAAAGAATTTATTGACACTAAAGCTAATATGGATGGTGTGAGCTTAAATTCATACAAGATTGTCAATCATAGAGATTTTGCATATGTTCCCGATACGTCACGTAGAGGAGACAAAATTGCCCTTGCGTTTAATTTCAAGCCACAACCGTTTCTAATATCTTCCATATATATAACATTCCGTTGTAAACGATTAGATTTAATTATTCCTGAATATCTGTTTATATACTTTAGCCGACAAGAGTTTGACAGATTTTCTCGATTTAATTCTTGGGGGAGTGCCCGCGAAACATTTTCATGGGAAGATTTATGCGATACGGACATCACTCTTCCTCCTCTTGACGTGCAGCGCAAATACGTTGCCGTATATTTGGCCATGCAAGACAACCTTGCCGCTTACCAAAGCAAGGTGGACGAACTGAAAACCGTATGCGACGGATATATGGACAGGTTAAAGAAAACGGCTGCCATAGCGCAACTAAAAGAATACATAGAGCCATGTGACGAAAGAAATGTCAATGGAGAAATTGGCATTGATGCTGTGATGGGTATTTCCACAGAGAAAACTTTCATAGAAACAAAAGCAAATATGATTGGAGTTAAGCCAAATTCATATAAGGTAGTCCCAAAAGATACATTTGCTTATGTGCCTGACACTTCTCGTCGCGGAGATAAAATGGCTATTGCATTGAATAGAGAAGATAAATTATTATTGGTGTCATCCATCTATACAACATTTAGGAGTAAAGACACGCAGAAGCTTCTTCCCGAGTACCTTTTCATGTTCTTCAACCGACCCGAGTTCGACCGCTATGCACGCTTCCATTCCTGGGGCAGTGCGCGGGAAGTGTTTACGATGGATGACATGAACGAGGTAAAGATACCCATACCCGACATTTCGGTTCAGCGAGAGATTGTCAACATTCACAAGTGCTATTTGGAGCGCCAGCGTATCGCCGAGGAGCTGAAGGCGCAAATCAACCGAATGTGTCCCGTGCTCATCAAAGGGTCATTAGAAACCAGTAAAGAATAAGGAGACATGTACACACCACCATTTACAGTAAGTGCCGAAGCTATTAATCTGATAGCTGATATTGCCGGTCTGATAGAGCGTTATGCTATCCGCTTGGAACAAGAGGACGGGCTTCGGCTCCGCAAGATTAATCGCGTCAAGACAATACACTCTTCTCTCGCCATTGAAGGCAACAAACTGACTGAAGACGAGGTGCGCGACATCATCGATGGAAAGGTTGTTGTGGCGCCCATCAGGGAAATACAGGAGGTGAAAAACGCCATTGCCACCTATGAGCTTTATCCCCAGTTGGATGCTTTTAAAGAACAAGACCTGCTGAAGGCACATGGAATGATGATGCGCGCGTTAATAGATGACGCTGGACGCTATCGCCGCAGTGGTGTGGGGGTATTCGGTGAGAAAGGCTTAGTTCATCTGGCTCCACCTGCCGACCGAGTGCCCATGTTGATGGCAGACCTTTTTGACTGGCTGAAGCACTCAAAGGACCATCTGCTCATACGCTCATGTGTGTTTCATTATGAGTTTGAGTTTATCCATCCTTTTCTTGATGGCAACGGACGAACAGGTCGTCTATGGCAGTCGCTCATTCTTGGCAAACTTCATCCACTTTTCGAACACCTGCCTGTAGAAAACATGGTATATGCCAACCAGCAGGCTTACTACGATGCTATCTCTGCAAGTACTAAGGCAGGAGAGTCCGGTCCATTCATCGACTTTATGATGCAGGAAATCTACAAGACGCTGAAAGCCCACCAAGGAGAGCCACTGCCTGATAAACTGATGGGAAGTGTTCCTAATAAAGTTCCTAAAATAGTTCCTAATAAGTTGAGGATGCAACACCCGGAAATTTCCGATTCCTGTTGGGATGTCTATTTTCAAATCAAAGCAAATCCCCACGCAACGACAGGCGATGTGGGAAAGTTGCTGGGCATCAGCGACCGAATGGTCCGCAAGCATATCGCCACGCTTCGCAACGCAATGCTGATAGAGCGCATAGGAGGGAACAAGACGGGTTATTGGATGATAAACCGTTAATATCTGGTATGTAAATAAGCGTGTTATTATGGCCAAATCGAAATACATTACAGTAAACGGCCGCTTCTTTGAGAGCGACTATGAGAGCGCACTTATCTCGCTCTTGGAGGGTGAGGGCTGGCAATACATCTTAGGCGAAGAGATACCGAGAGACAGCCAGAGGGAAGTGGTCTATGCCGACGACCTGCTCACCTTTTTGAAAGATGCCTGCCCGACTCTTGACAACGACGACATCCTCAGCATCGCCGACAAGGTAAGGCTCGTGGGCGGCGAGTCGCACTTCGCCGCCTTGCATAAGATGTACGGCTGGATGGTCAACGGCATGCAGTTCACCTCCCGCCAAGGCATGCCGATGATGGTGCCGCTCATCGACTTCGAGCGGCCGGAAAGCAACATCTTCCGTGTGGTCAACCAGTTCTCGGTGGAATATGTCAACAACGGCGAGACCAAGACACGCCGTCCCGACGTGCTGCTCTATGTCAACGGTCTGCCCGTCTGCGTCTTTGAACTGAAAAATCCCGCTGATGCCAACGCTACGATAGAGGATGCCTGGCAACAAATCAACATCAGATACTGGCGCGACATCCCCGCCTTGCTCCATTACTGTCCACTGGTCTGCATCAGCGACGGCGTGAAGACACGGTTGGGCACGGTCCGTACACCCTATGAGCATTTCTACGCCTGGCGGCGCGTTGAGAATGGCGACAAGGTGTCGACGATGCCCTTTGACGAGCTCGACGCCATGGTGCGCGGCGTGTTCCGCCCAGAACGCTTCTTAGAGATATTCCGCGACTACGTCTATTTCCAGGACCGTGATTACGACCACGACGAGGTGGAGATTGTCTGCCGCTATCCCCAGTTCTTTGCTGCCCGATTGCTCCGTGAGAGCATCTTGCAGTCGGTACGCAAGCAGAATGGAAAAGGTGGCACCTACTTTGGTGCCACGGGTTGTGGCAAGACCTACACCATGGCATTTCTCGCCCGTCAGCTCGCCATGCGCTGTGGCGAGGAGCTGGGGTCGCCCACGATTCTCATGATTGTAGACCGCGATGACCTGCAGAAGCAGGGAGCCAAACTCTTCACCAAGAGTACCGAGTATCTTGGGTTGGGCGAGGTGACGACTGTGGCCGACCGCAATGCCCTCCGGCAGGAGCTGCGTGCAAGGCAGAGCGGCGGTTTCTATATCTGCACCATACAGAAATTTTGCGACCGTGCTAATGACCCTATCGGACTCATCAACAACCGCTCCAACATCATCTGCTTCAGCGACGAGGCGCACCGCACACAGATAGAAGGCTCGCGCCGCATACAGTTCAGCGGCAACGCCACCGACAACATGAAAGCCATGCTGTCGCGACCCTATGCCACGGTACTGCGCGAGGCCCTGCCCCATGCCACCTTCGTAGGCTTTACCGGCACGCCTATCGCCGAGACTTACCAGACGTTCGGCGAGGAGATAGACCGTTACACCATGGACCAGTCGGTGGCCGACGGCATCACCGTGCCCATTAAGTACTGTCCACGCATCGCCAAGGTACTGCTCAACGACGACAAGGTGAAGGAGATAGAGGCCTACTATGCCAAGTGTGCCGACGAAGGCTCCACCCCTGAAGACGTGGAGCGCAGCAAGAAGGCCATGAGTTCGCTGGAGGTGATACTCGGCGAGCCCGGGCGTCTGGACCGCCTCGCCATCGACATCCACGACCACTACACGGCATCCGTGGCCAACGACCCGGAGCGCGTGCAGAAGGCTATGATTGTATGTGCCAACAGGCAGATAGCCTACGACCTGCTCATGAAGTTCAAGAAGCACTATCCCGAATGGTTCGTCGAGAGGAAGGCTCCTGAGGATGCTGTCGTTTCCGCGGAAGAATTGAAAAAGCTAAGGCCCATGCCCACCATCGCCATGGTGGCCAGCGTGGGTAGCAACGACCCCAAGGAGATGTACGAATATCTTGGCGGCGTGAAAAATGACAAGCGCTCGGATGCCCTCGACGCAGCTTTCAAGCAGCCGCACTCCAACTTCCGCCTCGTCATCGTGGTGGATATGTGGATTACCGGCTTCGACGTGGAGAGCCTCACCTATCTGTACAATGACAAGCCGCTGCAGAAACACGGGCTCATACAGACTATCAGCCGGGTAAACCGCAAGTATCCGGGTAAGGAATATGGACTGATAGTGGACTACATCGGCATACACGACCAAATGATGGAAGCCATGAAGATATACAGCAGCGGAGACAGCAGTCTGGCACCCACCGAGGACGACGTGGAGCAGGCCACCGGCATCTTCCGCGAGCACCTGGCCATTCTGCGCAACCAGTTCAAGGGCTACGACCTCTCGCCGTTTCTTCGTACCGACACCCCACCCGCCAAGAGATACGAACTACTGGCCCGTGCGGCAGAGTTTGTGTTCGCAGCCTCACGGACGCTCAACACCGTGAGCAACGACGGCAAGAAGAACCGCAAGGTGAGCTTCAAAACCTATTTCCTCAAGGAGACAAAGCGCATGCGGAAGGCATACGACATTTGCCAACCGTCGGGTGAGTTGGGTGAGGAAGAGTCGGCACTGGCCCAATGCTTCATGGCCATTGCCGGTATGGTGTATAAGATGAACGGCACCGATGCTCCCGATACCGACACCATGAACCGCCGTGTGTCCAAGATGGTGGAAGAGGCTCTGCGCTACAATCATATCGAGAACGTGCTGGAAGATGGCGAGCAGATCGATATCTTCGGCCCGAAGTTTTTGGAGCGGCTGTCGGATGTGAAAATGCCGGCCACCAAGCTCGAGCTGCTCGTCAAACTGCTGCGCAAGCAGATTACCGAATATGGCAGAACCAACGGGGTGGCCTCACACAAATACCAAGACTTGCTGGAGGCCACCATTCAGGAATATCATAGCCGTCGCCGGTTCCTCTCCGAGCAGGAAGCCGGTGCCACTCAGGAGGCAACAGCCGAAAGCATCATCAGCAGTGCCACCGAACAGGCCCTCTCTATACTCAAAGCGTTGCAGGCAGACAGAAACAGCTTCCGCAAACTCGGCCTTACTTTTGAGGAGAAGGCTTTCTACGACATCCTTATCCATCTGAGGGATAAGTATAATTTTGTCTATGGTGAGGACAAGCAACAGAATGGTATCGTGGTCAATGCCAAGTGCAAGAGCCTTGCCGCGCAGATTCGTAAGATTATCGATACCAAATCGTCTTTCGCCGATTGGCTCAATAACCAACGGGTGCGCGATCAGTTAAAGCTCGACATCAAAATCTGCCTTGTCAAGAATGGTTATCCACCACAATATACCCCGGAAGTGTTCAGAGAGGTGATGGGACAGGTGGAGAACTTCAAGGAGAAGGAGATGTCCACCAACAATGCCCTTGAAGACCATACGACAGCATCGATGCCAGGCACGGAAGAGGCGAGCAAGCTGTACACAAATCTTGACATGGAGGAGGCTGGTGACCTTGCCGCTGAAGATTTTGTCTGCTATAATTGGAATGAGTTTGACCATCGGGTCTCAAACTTCTTCGAGGGAAAGACTGTGCTGGTGGGATGTCCGAAAGACAAGAAGCATCTCCAGTGGATACTCTCTCACAACCTTTATAACGTAAGAATGGGCAAGGCCAAAGGATCGGTAGCCGACAAGAAGGCTCTCTTTGACAAAACGGCTTACTTGCTTCTTTACGACCCTAAGAACACGGATAACATCAAGGCTTTCACTATCGAGGGGCACCAAGAATTGAGCAAAGAGGAAATGAGACAGGAAGGCTATCCCAATCCTTTGCGCAAAGGCTACATGGTGTTCAGTATAAGACCTGTAGAGAAAGACTTAAAACTGTTGTCTGAAAGTCACCTGATAAATAGCATCTTGCAGGTTAGGGGCGGGAGTATAAAAGGGATGCCGGTCTTTATTGAACTATAAGGCTCGTAAAGACCCTAAAGATAATATGGCAAAGAATGATTATATTAGAAAAGATCTGGCAGACCGCTGGTTCAAAGTCAAGTATCCCCCACTTCAAGACAAATGGGGGCAAGTATGATGGTTACAAGACAGGAAATGAGGAAGTACTCTTCTACGATTTCGCCGTCTTGGGCTATGATATGGTTTTCTCTTATAAGGGTAAGCGTTATTATTTCATGTCAGACCCAGAGTATGTTGCGCTCACAGACGAAAGTTTCACAAAAGAATACCAACGTTTTGATAATGGTAATGCTGCTTTGGAGCAGTTCCTAATAGAAGGCCAGCCAATTGTAAAGTTGGTTAGTCAGTTGGAAGATGTGGAGCCTTATTAGACTCCATTGGGAAGTTTTACAAAAGTTACGGTAGGCAAATATTCTGAGAATTGTTCTTAGGATATTTGCCGCTTTGACTTATTTGATTGTAATTGTTCCTAATATGAGAGCGTGTTACCCATCTCTCAATCCTCTCCTGCTTGCCTCTTTCTCTCCTGGCATCTTCTTGTAAACGAAGGAGACGCCGGCGGGAAAGTAGGAGACAAAGACCGTCTATCCTTATCCATTGTTCTTGTTGATCAAATTCACGACCACTTTCACCATGACATCCTTTTCTTGCGTCCGGCTCTCGGCGATCATGAGCGTGAGGGCAACGAGGGTGCTGTCGGCGATGCGCTTGGTGCCGTCCTCACGGTAGAGAATGCCGTTGTTGTGCATAAACCAAAGAAACAGAGTTGCAGCGATGCGCTTGTTGCCGTCAGAGAATGAATGGTTCTTGGTGACGAGATAGAGCAACATGGCGGCTTTCTCTTCTACGCTGGGGTAGAGGTCCACACCGCCGAAGGTCTGATAGATCTGGCCTATGGAGCTCTTGAAGGAGTCGTCCTTCTCGTTGCCGAAGAGAGGGGAATAACCAAACTTCTTTTTCAGCACATTGATTTCCTTCATGGCATTCTCGTAGGTGGCGTGGAAGGTCTCCTTGCTGGTGGTCTTGCTGATGCTCAGCCGCTGATAGTCATAGTCGTCGAGGGTGTCGAGTGCATAGGTGTAGTCGACGACGACCTTGAAGAGTGCATTGCTCTCATCGGTTGTCGGCACCGGCTGCTGTTGCAGGGTACGTCCAAGCACCTGCACCAGTTGTCGGAGCTCGGAAATCTGCTGCTTGCGTATGCGTTCGTTCACGGCATAGCCTTTGATGAGGTATTGCTTCAGCACGCTGTTTGCCCATTGGCGGAAGCGGACACCCCTTTGGCTATGCACGCGATACCCTACCGATATTATAACGTCAAGCGTGTAATAGGGTACAGGCTTCTTAACTCCATTAACGTGCAAAAAATGCACGTTATTCTCCCTGTCGAGTTCTCCTTCTTTAAACACATTGGTTATGTGTCGGCGAATATTGGACTCTTCTTTATCGAAGAGCACAGCCATCTGTTTTGTATTCAGCCACACAGTCTCTCCTTCCAGCTTGACATCAAGTTGGGTCTTGCCATCCTCGCTCTGGTAGATGACGATTTCGTTGTTCAGGTCTATCTGCTGCATTGCTTCATGAGTTATCGTAAGCTATTGCTTGCAAAGATAATATATTTATTCTATACTCCGCATGATTACATTGGAAAATAAGCTTGGGTTCATACTGTGAGAGATGCAGGAATTAGTCAAGCTCTACCTCCCGTAGGCTTTCCCCTATCCGCCTATAGGGAAATGTCTATGGTAATTATCCCCACAAATTGCTACCTTTGCCGTGAAAGCAAAAAAGACAAATATGAAATCAAGATTAACCAAACATTCCTTTCTCGTTTGCATGATGCTGCTGATTGGTTGCTTGAACATGATGGCAAAAAGAGCCCACATTGAGCGGGGCATGACCAAACAACAAGTGACGAGCATCTTAGGTCAGCCCGACAACGCCAGTTTTGATGAGAATGGTGAGACTTGGGAGTATTTTAAAAGTACGTTTATGAGCAACTACACCAATCGCATCGTAGTGTATTTCGATAGGGACGATCGGGTGAGAGCCTGTCAGTCCTCAACTATCGATTCTCAGTCCAACACGCCCTTGGGCTATGGGCGCCGTCCTGGTGCTTATCCGGCAGTGCCCGTGCCGAATCCAGGCTGTTACAGTCTCGATGACGAGTCGTACACATTATTATATAATAAGGTGAGGGACGCCAGCTTTGACGACAACCGCTTTGATCTTATCCAAGTAGCTTGTCTTGGCTGTTGGTTCAGTTGCAGTCAGGTGGCCGGTTTGCTCAAGCTGTTCTCGTTCAGTAATGCCAAGTTAAAGGCGCTGGGCATGATGGCTCGTCGCATTACAGATCCGCAGAACGCAGTCGAAATATACCGGATGTTTGATTTCTCCTCAGACAAGGACAAAGCTGCTGAGATGATGGGAGACCATAACTTATATCCCTAACCATGTTTTCAGTGCTGAGGCTTTCTCCCGGCTGCACAGTACCTCGGTGTCGGGGCGGAGTCGCTCAGCTAGGTCTTCGTACGTCTCACCACGACCACCGGTCCGCAGTCGCTTGCCCGCTTCAACATGTACAGCGAACAATATCGGTTCTGCTGATCCCGCTACTTCAACCTCTATGAATTCATAGGGTCTGCCTAATGCATTGCGTGATATGGTGTTAAGACTTTAGGTGAGTGATGGCTGAAAACGTCTCTTGAGACTGTACGTCTGCGCAGTGATCTTAAGGAGATCTTAAGGAACAGTTAAGGTAATCTTAAGCCTCTTTGGTTTTAAAGTCCGTAACTTTGCATCGTCAAAAGAAAACAAGGATTACAAACGATTAAAACATACAGATTATGGACAAGAAGAAATCAATCGAGGCTTTGCAGTTCCTCGCAACAGAGTTGTCAAACGGTGCATTCGTTCATCTTGCACAGGGCAAGTATTTCGAGTCTCTCGGCTTCAAGAAGCTTGGTGAGAAATACACTGGTCACTATCAGGAGGAGATGCAGTGGGTGGAGAAGTTCATGGCCCGCATCCTCGACCTCGGTGGCGAGGTGAAGGTAGAGGACCGCAAGGGTCGTGAAATCGTGAAGGCTCCTTTAGACTACGTCAAGGCCGACCTCGCTATCCAAGAGAAGGGTGTAGAGATGCTCTACGGCTGCGTAGCTAATGTCTGTGGCGATCCAACTACTTACGACCTGCTGAAGGCGTATCTCGCTGACGAGGAGGAAGACCTCTACTGGAGTCAGGAGCAGGTGGAGATGGCTCAGATGATCGGCGAGCAGAACTGGCTGGTCAAGCAGCTGTAAGCGACAACAACCATAATAGATAGAAACTCCTGACACCCTACCGGGTGGGTGACAGTAGATAATGGAGGTGAAAGATGTGATAAGTAACTTCACTGACTTCGCCTCCCATTATTGTTTTTCCCATTTATTTCTTACTTTTGCAGACGATAAGCAGGAGACACGGTGTCTCGCCGTGCAAGAATGTGCGGCGGGGACGCCGCGCCTCCTACTACAAAGACAGTGAATAACTGCTTAGTGATACAGAAGGGAAAAAGCAAATAACGAAAAAATGAATAGAAATCAACAAATCATCCGCACGAGTGTGGTGGGCATTGCTGCCAACCTTTTCCTCGCGGCCTTCAAAGCTGTGGCAGGATGGGTAGCCGGTTCGGTGGCCATCATCATGGATGCGGTCAACAACTTGAGCGATGCTCTCTCGTCGGTCATCACCATTGTGGGCACCAAGCTGTCGGAGAAACCCGCAGACCGTGAGCATCCCTTTGGCTACGGGCGCGTAGAGTATTTCAGTGCCATCATCATCTCGGTCATCGTGCTCTCCACGGGAATTCTTTCGTTGGTAGAGAGTGTGAAGAAGATCTTCAATCCTACGCATCCGTCCTACACCGCCATTACGCTGACCATCATCATCGTGGCCATCGTGGTGAAGCTCGTCCTCGGCTGGTATGTGAAGAAACAGGGAAAGCAGTTGCAGAGCAACGCTTTGGAGGCCAGTGGCGCTGATGCCACCTTCGATGCCGTGGTGACGCTCTCTACGCTTGTCTCCGCCGGAATCATGCTCTTCACGGGACTCAACCTCGACGGCATCCTCGGTTCGATTATCTCGCTCGTCATCATCAAGGCAGGCATAGAGATGATAGGAGCACCCGTGGGTCAGCTGCTTGGAGAGAGCATCTCCAAGGAGATGATGGTCAACATCAAGAGCGACGTGAAGCAGTTTGCCGGTGTGCTCGGCGTCTACGACATCATCCTCAACTACTACGGTCCCAATGCCATCATCGGTTCGCTCCACGTCAGCGTGCCCGAATCCATGACGGCCAACCGCATCCATGGGCTCACCCGGTCCATCACCAAACTGCTCTACGACAAATACCACATCATCGTCACCGTGGGTATCTATGCCGTTTGTGACCACGGCAAGGAAAGTGAACTGCAAAAAGGCGTGATGGCTTTCCTGAAGAGTTACCCCCACATCGAGCAGATACACGGCTACTTCTATCTTGAGGAGAAGCGCACCGTCACTTTCGACGTGGTGCCCGACGACAGCATCCACGACGACAACGCCTTCCAATATCAGCTCCTTCAGGCCATCCGTAAGGTTTATCCCGGCTATATCTTCAACATCGTCATCGATCACATCTATTGCAAATAAACTATGGCTAAGATACTAATCGTAGAGGACGAGCCCGGCATCTACACCTTCCTCCAAGAGAGACTTGCCGACGAGGGTTACGAAACACTTGTCGCCCTGACGGCTATGATGCCTTGCGTAACTTCGGGGAGTGGCATCCCGACCTGGTGCTGCTCGACTGGATGCTGCCCACGATGGACGGCATCGAGGTGTGCCGGCGCATCCGTGAGACCGACGAGACGACGCCCGTGCTTTTTCTCACTGCCAAGGACGGCGTGGAGGATACCATCAAAGGACTGCGCACGGGGGCCAACGACTACATCAAGAAGCCGTTCTCCTTTGAGGAACTCGTGGAGCGTATCAAGATTCACTTCCGCAACCGGCAGCACGACGACATCCTGCGGTTAGGCGAGATCGTCGTCAACCTCACCACCCATCAGGTGCAGGCCCACGATAAGGACGTACAACTTACGAGCCGTGAGTTTGACCTGCTCACTTATTTCATCCGTCACAAAGACCGCGTCTGTTCTCGTGAGGACATCATCAAGGACGTGTGGGGCATCGACTTCCAGTACGACACGGGTGTCATCGATGTGTTTATGAACGCACTGCGCAAGAAACTCGGTATGAAGTCCGACGGATATATCAAGACGATCCGTGGCGTAGGATTCATCGCCACAGACAAATAACGCTACTCCAATATAGAAGATAATGACCAACGATATTGACCAGAAGAAGCAAGAAGAGGTACAGAAAGCACGGTCTCAAATATCAAGCTTTGTTTGTTTATAAGGCACTTTTCGCGCAGGTTCTCGCAGTAGCGAACAGATTTCATCACTGCTTCCTGGCTGTTTCAATCTCCAAATTTCCGCATAAAAGGTTTTTCGGTTTTTGTTAAAAAATAAAGCCACAGGTTTTGTCGGTTGTGCCCTTATTGTACTTAATGTACTACAACTACTTGAAGAGTTTGAACTGAAAGTCTATCTCCAGGACTTGTCACAAAACTTTAGGACTGACAATAAAGGCGCACAACCCGTTTCGTATTGTGCGCCTTTGATTGTTACTGCTGTTGGAAATATTGTTTCCCATCACTGACGAATGACGTTACTTTATGTTCGGTGAGTAATGTGCCTAATGCCGTCATCAGCGCGAAGGGGTCTATTTCTGTCTCATATTGCAATTCATAGAAGCTTAGTGGCTTCCCTGACTTGCCGAATATATCAAGCAGAATCTTTATATTCTCCTCAATTCCGCAACCCTACTAATAGTCTCAGGTCATTGCGGTCAAAACCGCCCAGAATGCGATTTCTCTTGTTCAAACTGGCTTTTTGCCATGTCCTAACAGATATGATCGTATAACACCCCCTT
>Ga0256404_1009221_pt1 | contig 14298 bp, 11 predicted proteins | sample RumenRJG_01DNA_FD_185990 | JGI IMG/M metagenome (GOLD analysis project Ga0256404, IMG submission 185990) | Bovine rumen microbial communities from Lethbridge, Alberta, Canada - RJG_01 | ecosystem: Host-associated > Mammals > Digestive system > Stomach > Rumen | place: Canada: Alberta | collected...
TGATCAGATCGATAAGGCCCCGGAAGAAAAGGAAAGAGGAATCACAATTTCCACAGCACACGTTGAGTATGAGACACCAAACAGACACTATGCTCACGTTGACTGCCCGGGCCACGCAGACTATGTAAAGAACATGATCACAGGTGCAGCACAGATGGACGGAGCTATCCTTGTAGTAGCAGCAACAGACGGACCAATGCCACAGACAAGAGAGCACATCCTTCTTTCCCGTCAGGTAGGCGTACCATACATCATCGTATTCCTTAACAAATGCGATATGGTAGATGACGACGAACTTCTCGATCTCGTAGAGATGGAAGTAAGAGAGCTTCTCAGTGAGTACGAATTCCCAGGAGATGACACTCCAATCGTAAGAGGATCCGCACTTAAGGCTCTTGAAGATCCTGCAGGATCATGGGGAGACTGCGTAGTAAAGCTCATGGAAGAAGTTGACGCATACATCCCACAGCCGGAGAGAGCAAATGACCTTCCATTCCTTATGCCTGTAGAAGACGTATTCTCCATCACAGGACGTGGTACAGTAGCAACAGGTAGAGTAGAGCGTGGTATGCTCCACACAGGTGACGAAGTAGAAATCGTAGGTCTCACAGACGAAAAGAGAACAGTAGTAGTAACAGGCGTTGAGATGTTCAGAAAGACACTTGACGAAGCTGAGACAGGTGATAACATCGGCGCACTCCTCCGTGGTGTACAGAGAACAGAAATCGAAAGAGGACAGGTTCTTGCAAAGCCGGGTTCAATCCACCCACATACAAAGTTCAAGGGACAGGTTTACGTACTTAAGAAAGAAGAAGGTGGACGTCATACACCATTCTTCAACGGTTACAGACCACAGTTCTATTTCAGAACAACAGACGTAACAGGTGACCTCAACCTTCCAGAAGGAACAGAGATGTGCATGCCTGGAGATAACGTTGTAATGACAATCTCCCTCATCACACCGATCGCTATCGAAGAAGGACTCCGTTTCGCTATTCGTGAAGGCGGAAGAACAGTAGGTTCGGGCGTAGTTACTGAGATTATTGAGTAATTGCGACGCTAGATGCAATTGACATAAATTGCTAGTATGATATAATACATTTGCAATGTAAGAAGCTGATTATAGTACATTGTCTACTAGAAACGCCGAGGGATGCAGCCCTCGGCGTTTTTTAGGCTAATTGTCATCGAGATTTATCTGTCTAGCCATTTGCAAATGTAGTATGCAGCTACATTTGCTATGACAGAAAATATGAAGCTGATTATTACTTCCATTGACTACCTCCTTTCCGTCACCGGATAGGTTGATGGCAACGAGAATATTATACATGGGAAAATATTCCATGGCAATATATGGTATTAATCTTCATTTTTCTATCACAAAAATACCTTATAATTTTTCTCGACAAACGAACAATAACAATGTAGAATAAGTAGGCTTGTTATTTCGGACATATAGAAATCTAGGGATATAGATTCTGAAATATAGAATTTAAGAGATATATTATGAGAAGCGAAAGAAGAGAAAAGGAAGAAAGAGAAAAGCGCCTTCAGGATAAGGAGGCAAAGCGCAATAGGACGGGGTTTGCAAAGTTCACGAGGATTTGGGCGCTGCTTTTCTTTGGCATAAACTTGATATTTGGTGCCATGCTTTTGATGGCTAATATTCTTGCCCCCAAATATCTTTTGGCGGCAGGCCTCGTTGCACTGCTTTTGTTCTTGATAATATTCCCGCCGCTATACTCACATAAGACTAGGAAAGGCCAGCGTGTACTCGCCTTTGTTTTATCGTTCGTTATAGGGGCGGTATATTTATTTGGCGTGAAGTATCTAATGAATACAATAGACTTTATGTCGCAGATCACAAAGATATCGCTCTCGGACGAATACTATGTTGTAGTAAGAGACGACGATATGTTTAACGAGATAGCCGATATTCAGGGTGAGACAGTCCATGCTTTCAATTCCGGTTCTACTTTTGAAGAAGCTACCGAGGAGCTAAAGAAGCGAGTAGAGGTTGAGGTTGTTCCTGAGTCGGATCTCAATCAGACGATGACAGATCTTTTGAGTGGAACAAGTAACGTCGTCCTCGTGGCGTCGGGAAGCTACGACACATATAATGACGAAAACGAAGGCTTTGACGATTATACAAAGATTCTGGACAGCTTCAAGATTAAGCGCCAGATTAACGATATCAGTAAGCGTGTAACCGTAACAAAGGAACCCTTCAATATATATATAACAGGAATCGATACTGCGGGAACAATTGACGTAACCGCAAGGTCAGATGTTAATATGATTGCAACGGTTAACCCTGCTACGAGAACGATACTTCTTACTTCGATACCGAGAGACTATTACGTTCTTCTTCCTGATGTAGGAGCTTATGACAAACTCACTCATACGGGTATCGTCGGAGCAAACTACACGATAGAAACGATTGAGAATATGATCGGTATTGATATGAACTATTATGTAAAGGTCAATTTCTCAACTGTCGTTGCGCTGGTTGACGCAATAGGCGGAATCGATGTTGTGTCGGATTATTCATTCGTATCATCAATTGGCGGATACTATTTTGAGGAAGGTTTAAACGAAAATCTTACCGGAGAACAAGCTCTTGCCTTTGCAAGAGAGAGAAAGTCATTCTCGGATGGTGACTTCCAGAGGAATAAGGATCAGCAGATAGTATTGAGCGCAATTATAAACAAGGTATCGCAGAGCAGCACACTATTGTGGAATTATGGCGATATCCTCAATTCCGTTGAGGGTAACTTGGAAATGAATATGACATCTGACGACCTAAAGGCGCTAATCCGTCTTCAGACCTCGGATATGTCATCCTGGAATATCGTAAACCAGAATATTATAGGAACACCAAGCAGCCAGTACTGCCATTCGCTCGGATACTATGCATCTGTCGTTCTTCAGGATCAGGAGAGCATAAACCAGGCGGTTGAGAAGATAAGGGCAGTCATGGCCGGCGAGGCTATCGAATAGGCTGGCGGACTATCCGAGCGCGGCTGAGAAAAGGCCGAGAAAAGCCAGTAAAATAGGGTGATTTGTCAATATTTTGTGGCAAAGCTTGGCAATTCATACAAAGTGATGATAGCACAAAGATTAACTGCAAAAACAATTGACATTGACATACCCTTTTGATAAACTTAATGGGCAACTTTATGATTAGAGATTCAGAGTCGGAGCATTTCGGCTCTGAATTTAAGTACGTTATGAAAGGACGATAGATATGAGGGTTAAAGTTACACTAGCATGCACAGAATGCAAGCAGAGAAACTACGATACGATGAAGAACAAGCAGAATGATCCTGACCGTATCGAACTCAAGAAGTTCTGCAAATTCTGCAGAAAAGAAACTGTTCATAAGGAAACCAAATAGGAGGCAATCAAGATGGCAAATAATAATCCTGCCAATTCCGATAGGGAAGGTGTAGGCGCTTATCTTAAGGGCGTCCGCAAAGAAATGAGCAAGGTAGTTTGGCCGACAAAGAAAGAACTTGGTACATACGCAGTTGTAGTATTTGGTATGTGCTTGGTTTTTGCTGTTGGATTCTGGCTAATCGACCTCGGCGTACTCGGTGCGCTTCGTTCAATTCTTGGAATTACCATGAACTAATTAAGCCAATAACATAAGTCAATAACAGAGGTATAGACTATGGGATCCGAAACCAGTAATGTTCTCTCTCCATTAGAGGAAGAAGGTCTTCGTGGCGACGGTAAAGCCAGATGGTATGTCGTTCACACCTATTCCGGACATGAGAACAAAGTAAAAGTTAATATTGAAAAAATGGTTGAGAACCGTGGCATGCAGGATCTTATCTTGGAAATAGTCGTTCCTACTGAAGATAGAGTCGAGATAAAAAACGGCGAAAAGAAAATCAAGACCAAGAAAATGTTCCCTGGCTACGTAATCATTAAGATGGTAGTTAACAACGAGTCCTGGTACCTTGTAAGAAATACACAGGGTGTAACAGGATTTGTGGGACACGGCTCTGACCCCATTCCGCTAACTGATGAAGAGATAACGAGAATGGGAATTGAAAAAGTCCATATTGATCTGGATGTCAAACCGGGAGATACGGTACGTGTTATCAGCGGACTGTTTGAGGGCTTCATGGGTGAAGTTCTCGATATCAGCCAAGAGAAGCAGGTACTTACAGTCAAGGTTTCGATGTTCGGTCGAGATACACCTGTAGAACTTGAGTTCGGTCAGGTGACACCATTACTGTAACTAATAGTTACGGAGAAAGGAGCGCGGAGAATGGCCAAAAAAATCGAAGGCTACATCAAGCTGCAGATTCCGGCCGGCGCAGCATCTCCGGCACCACCGGTAGGACCGGCTTTGGGTCAGCACGGCGTGAACATTATGGATTTCTGTAAACAGTTCAACGCTAGGACTCAGGACCAGCCCGGAATGATTATCCCTGTGGTAATCACGGTATATGCCGACAGATCCTTCACCTTCATCACAAAGACACCGCCAGCAGCGGTTCTTCTGAAGAAGGCAGCCGGATTGGAGCACGCATCTGGTGAGCCAAACAAGACAAAGGTGGCAACTCTTACAAGAGCACAGGCTGAAGATATAGCAAAGATTAAGATGCCTGACCTTAACGCCGCCGACCTCGAAGCAGCCACTGAAATGATCAAGGGCACAGCGAGGAGCATGGGTATAATTATTGAAGATTAGTAAGCTGGGAGGCTGTGAGACGAACTACTCGATTCAGTCTCGGTGAAAACCGGCCGCAAGTACCAGCGAGGAGGTAAACATGCCAAAGAGAGGCAAGAATTACAAGAACGCAGCTGAAAAAATCGAAAGATCAAAGCTGTACGATGTTTCGGAAGCAATGGCAAAGGTTGTTGAAACCGGAGCAGCAAAATTTGATGAAACCGTAGAAGTCCACGTAAGACTGGGCGTTGACGGAAGACACGCTGACCAGCAGGTTAGAGGTGCAATCGTACTTCCACACGGAACAGGTAAGGAAGTAAAGGTATTGGTATTTGCCAAGGGCGACAAGGCTACTGAAGCTGAGAATGCCGGTGCAGATTATGTAGGTGCTGACGAACTCGCTGAGAAGATTCAGAAAGAAAACTGGTTCGACTTTGACGTAGTAGTTGCAACACCGGACATGATGGGCGTTGTAGGTAAGCTCGGTAAGGTACTCGGTCCTAAGGGAATGATGCCAAACCCAAAATCCGGAACTGTAACGATGGATCTCACAAGAGCTCTTGAAGAAATCAAAGCAGGTAAGGTTGAATATCGTCTGGACAGACAGAATATCGTTCACACCATTATCGGCAAGAAGTCCTTTGGACCTGAAAAGCTTGAGCAGAACTTCAGAGCACTCATGGACGCTATAGTAAAGGCAAAGCCGGCTACTGCAAAAGGTCAGTACCTGAAGAGCGTTTCTGTAGCTACCACAATGGGACCCGGAGTCAAGGTTAACCCGGTAACAATCGGCTAATGCTAGCCACCCAAAAAAGAATACGTTGAAACCGTAGACAGCGGGCGTTTGAAAAAACTTAATTTCCCGCCGAGGTACAATACATAGATATTGAACCCTGTCTACTTGTGTGGCAGGGTTATTTATTGAGTACCAATCCACTAAGGCTCCGAGAAATCGGTGTCAGAAAGGAGAGAATAATGTCAGAAGCAGCAAAACAAGAAAAACAGCTGATAATTGACGAAATTAAAAGCAAACTAGACGGCGCACAGTCCGCAGTAGTAATCGACTATATGGGAATCAGCGTTGCACAGGCTGATGCCATGAGAAGAAAACTGAGAGAGGCTAACATCGACTATACCGTATATAAGAATACGCTTATGAAGAGAGCGATTGACGGAACAGATTTTGCTCCGCTCGCAGAAAGCCTCGAAGGACCAAGTGCTATAGCAATCAGTAAAGAAGATGCTACGGCTCCTGCTAGAGTTCTTGATGGAATCATGAAGGAGTTCCAGAAGATGGGATTCAAGGGCGGTATCGTAGAAGGTAATTACTACGACAAAGAGGGTATCACTGAGATCGCAAAGATTCCGTCAAGAGAGGACCTCATTGCAAAGTTCCTCGGAAGCATCCAGAACCCACTAAGCGGATTCGTAAGAGTCCTCGCTGCAATCGCAGAAGCAACGCCAGCTGACGGTTCAGAAGCTGCAGCTCCAAAAGAGGAAGCTCCAGCTGAAGAAGCACCGGCAGAAGAAGCAGCACCTGCTGAAGAAGCACCGGCAGAAGAAGCAGCACCTGCTGAGGAAGCCGCACCTGCAGAGGAAGCAGCACCTGCTGAAGAAGCAGCTCCGGCTGAAGAAGCAGCAACAGAAGAAACACCTGCAGAATAATGCAGAATCAAGTATTAATTCTTAGAAAAAGGAGAATATAAAATGGATATGAATCAAATCATTGAAGCCATAAAAGGTATGTCCGTTATGGAACTCAACGAGCTCGTAAAGGCTTGTGAAGAAGAATTCGGCGTTTCTGCAGCTGCTGCTGTAGTAGCTATGCCTGGTGCAGGCGGAGCTGCCGCTGCTGCTGAAGAGCAGACAGAATTCAATGTAATTCTTTCAGACGTTGGCGCTGAAAAGATTAAGGTTATCAAGGTTGTTCGTGAGCTCACAGGACTTGGTCTTAAGGAAGCTAAGGACCTCGTTGACAACGCTCCTGGAACACTCAAGGAAGGCGCAGACAAGGCTGAGGCTGAAGCTATCAAGGCTAAGCTCGAAGAAGTTGGCGCAAAGGTTGACCTTAAGTAATTGCAACACACATTATGTCAAAGGACCGCAATCCGCGGTCCTTTTTCAATTTTTGCACAGGGGACGGTTCTACTTGCAAATAGGAGCCGAGGACTTATACTTTTTTACGATTCGCAGCAATCGTGGTAATCATTCGCGAGGCGAGGTTAACTTTCGTTGGATGTGTGAATCTGTCTGAGCCCGCAGGGCGAGTTATTCACATTCCCGAAAGTTTCCGAGCTGAGTGATTTGATTACAGATTGCGAGACCTAAAAAAGTATTGAGTCTTTGGCGACTAGAATTTACAAGTAGAACCGTCCCCATTGTAAAAGTCACCGGTGTAAAACGTTCCAATTTTGGGTGGGGGCATGGTATAATAAGGGGTAAGTTATTTGCTTTAACAAGAGGAGAATGAAATGGCTCAGGAACTAAAGGGTGCGCTGATTATTGGTCAGTCGGGTGGACCGACTTCGGTTATAAACGCGAGTGCTTATGGAGTGATTAAGACTGCGCTTGAGGCTGAATGCATTACAAAGGTTTATGGTGCGCACTACGGTATCAAGGGTGTGTTAAATGACGATCTGTTTGTGATGGACGAGGAAGATGCAGATGAATTGGAAAAGCTGATGCATACACCGTCATCCGCACTTGGTTCGTGCAGATATAAGATGAAGGATCCGGATGTTGATGATACGGATTACAAGCGCATATTGGAGATATTCCAAAAGTATGACGTGAGATATTTCTGCTATAACGGCGGAAACGATTCCATGGATACCTGTAACAAGATATCAAAGTACATGCAGAAAGCAGGATACGAATGCCGCATCATGGGCGTTCCAAAGACAATTGATAACGACCTCTATGGCACAGACCACTGCCCGGGCTACGGCTCCGCGGCAAAGTATATTGCGACATCTATTATGGAAGTCGCTAGGGATACAGAAGTTTATGACGTCGGCATGGTTACGATAATTGAGTGCATGGGAAGGCATGCGGGGTGGTTAACGGCTGCAGCTGCACTTGCAAATACTGACGGACATTGCTGTGACTTTATATATCTTCCTGAGAGAGATTTTGATATGGAGCAATTCGTCTCCGATGTTAAGACGAGATACGAGGAGAGGGGTAACTGCGTGGTCGCCGTTTCTGAAGGCATCCATTATGCTGACGGTTCCTTTGTATCTGAAGCAAAGACATCGGGAACGGACGGATTTGGACATGCACAGCTCGGAGGACTCGCTGCTAGACTTACAGAGGTCATCAAAGAAAGAGTTGGCTGCAAGACTAGAGGAATAGAGTTTAGCCTTCTTCAGCGCTGCGCTGCGCATCTTGCATCAAGAACAGATATTGAGGAAGCATTTATGGCAGGTGCTGAGGCCGTAAAGGCCATGCTCCGCGGAGAGACAGATAAGATGGTGGCGTTTGAGTGCAGCCGCGATAACGGATACGAATGTAAGGCAAAGCTAATAGATCTTTCCGACGTTGCCAATGTTGAAAACAAAGTTCCTAATGAATGGATCAACGAAGAAGGGAACAATGTTCTTTCGCAGTTCATTGATTATGCGAGACCGCTGGTTCAGGGTGAGACCCCTATGAAGAAAGCAGGAGGTTTCCCGGACTTTGCAAATCTAAAGAGAGTAAAAGCATAACGCCGACCAAGGAGGCACATACATATTCTTTCGTGCACTCGCGAGAGATAGTGTAATTACACGAGAATTAAAGAAGAACCTTTGTGAGGTTGTCAGTGGGTACGAAGTATCTTCACGGAAACCTCCAAAGGTTCAATTTAATTGAGTCTGTAATTACCTATCTTGAGCGGTCAAGAAAGAATCATGTATGCGACTTGGTCGGCGTTATAATTTCATTATCTTTCGTATGCCTGTGAGGAGTTCCTCGTATGTTTCTATCGCAGGGATATCCGGGTTCTCGGCTTTGATGCCCTCGGTGGTACGGAAGAGGAATCCTCCGCCTTTGCTTGCTCTAATCATGCCGACGTCGTTATAACTGTCGCCTGCAGAGATTGCCTCATAGCCCATGCTTTGTTGAAGTGCGTTTATGGTGCTCAACTTGGAATCGTGCACACGCATTCTGTATCCTGTAATCATGCCGTCGTGACCAACGATAAGCTCGTTACACATTATTGTAGGCCACGCAAGTTTATCCATAAGTGGATTTGCAAATTGTGTAAATGTATCGCTGATAATAATGACCTGCGAGAACGATCTTAGTTCATCCAAAAAGTCCTTTGCGCCAGGGAGAAGTTCCATCTGGGATATAGTTTCTTGAATCTCCTTTAGGCCAAGGTTGTTTTTCTTTAGAACTTCAAGTCTAAAGTTCATCAGTTTATCGTAATCAGGCTCGTCCCTTGTAGTAATATTAAGTTCAGGCAATTCTCTTGCCGCTGCAAACTCAAGCCATATTTCAGGGGCCAGAACGCCCTCCAAATCCAAGCAAGTAATAAACATTCTTATTCCTCAATACTTTCTTTGATAATTTTGCAAAAGCAAATTTTGCATTAATTATGTAAGTATATAACAGTTTTACGATTTAATCAAGTAGAGTGACAGAGTGTTTGTTAATAGCTGTAGTATTGGTGTATAATCATAATGTTATGCTACAAATCAAAAATGTTTCAAAAAAGTACATAACAGGAGAGCTCGAGCAGATAGCTCTGGATGATCTCAGCCTCAATCTGAGGGATAACGAGTTTGTTGCGATTCTGGGACCTAGCGGTTCCGGGAAAACGACTCTTCTTAACGTTATTGGTGGACTGGATCGCTATGACAGTGGCGATCTTGTGATTAATGGTGTCACAACCAAGGCGTATAAGGATAGGGACTGGGATTCATACAGAAATCATACGATAGGTTTTGTTTTTCAGAGCTATAATCTTATTCCTCATCAAACGATACTCGCCAATGTTGAGCTTGCTCTAACAATAGGCGGTATCTCAAGAGAGGAGAGACGAGAAAGGGCAAGGTCCGCGCTTGAAAAAGTCGGGCTTGGCGATCAGGTTCACAAGAAACCCAACCAACTATCGGGTGGGCAGATGCAGAGAGTTGCAATAGCGAGGGCGCTTGTTAACGACCCCGATATTTTGCTTGCGGATGAACCGACCGGTGCTCTGGATACAGAGACGAGTATCCAGGTCATGAATCTCCTAAAGGAGGTTGCAAACGATAGGCTGGTTGTAATGGTAACCCATAACCCTGAGCTGGCCGAACAGTATGCGACGCGTATTGTGAAGCTCCGCGATGGAAAAATCGTTTCGGACAGCGACCCGTATGAAGTAAGCGAGGCTGATGCTGACCACAGAAACATGGGTAAGGCATCCATGTCATTCTTGACTGCGCTTTCTCTCAGCTTTAACAACTTGAGAACAAAGAAGGCACGTACGATACTTGTATCCTTTGCGGGCTCCATCGGAATTATAGGAATAGCATTGATTCTTTCGCTTTCAAATGGCGTCAATAAATATATAGAGTCCATAGAAGAGGAAACGCTTTCTGAGTATCCGCTGCAGATAACGTCGACGAGCTTTGATATGAGCGCTCTGATGGCGAGTAGAAGCGATAGGTTTGACAATGAAGAAGAAACGGAGGACGCCGACGTAACTGAACTTCAGATAGTTTCGGATATGTTTTCTAGTGTCAAGAAAAACGATCTCGCATCTCTCAAGCAGCATCTAGATTCGCCGGAGAGTCATATATTGGATTATGCAAAGGCTGTAGAGTATAGCTATAACATCACGCCTTTGTTATATAGAGAGGATGGCGACGGAATAAGGCGCGTGCATCCGGATCCTACATTTGAGTCCTACGGAATGAATTCGGATAGCTATAGCATGATGGGAATGAGCATGGATATATTCACTCAGCTTCCGGAGGATGAGAGCCTTTACGTTTCTCAATACGATATCATGGCCGGACGCTGGCCGAAGGCTTTTAACGAATGCGTTCTGATTCTTTCCAGGAGCGGTCATATAAGTGACTTCACGCTATACACTCTTGGATTAAAAAATGCCTCTGAGCTAGATGAAATGATGAAGGCCTTTAGCGAAGGCAAGGTTGTTGATGTTCACGAGAGTCAATCACAGGTTTTTGATTTTGAAGATTTCCTTGGAATAGAGTTTAAACTAGTAAATCCGAGCATGTGCTATACATATGACGAGGAGTACAAGGTCTGGACCGATAAAACGGAAGACAAAGACTATATGAAAAAGCTGGTGCTTGCGAGTGAACCGGTTACCATAGTTGGTGTTGTGAGCCCGAGCGAGGACGCAAAGGCTGCGATGCTCGGTATGGGAGTTGCATATACGCCGATGCTTACTATGCATGTAATAGATAATGCGCGCGAAAGTGAAATCGTAAAATCGCAGCTCGCAAATAGAAGCGTAGATGTATTTTCCGGAAAAGAATTCTCTGCGCTCGGAGAGGATTCCGCCTTTGACCTTGAGTCTATTTTCTCGGTTGACGAAAATGCGATTGGAAATATCTTTAGCTTTGATATGAACTCAATAGCATCCGGGATAGATTTTGGGTCGTCTCTTATAAATCTTCCTGATATTGATTTCTCGGATTTGATTGATCTTAGAGAGATGTTCTCATCGCTACCGGGATTCACGGAAGATGACCTTCAGGTGATTCTCGGTGTAGTTGAGTCTGCCGTGGATGAAGATAAGCTTAATCAGGTTGCGCGCGATTTGGCGAGTGGCTTTGAAAAATATACTCGCACAAATGGAATCACGGGAGAAGAAGCTACGCGTGCCGCGATAGGAGATTATCTTGCCACAGAAGGCGCGAGAGCAATAATTGAAAACGGCGTGAGCGAGGCGATACATACGGACGCATTCAGAGAAGGAATGGGCGGAGGTCTTAGCGCTATTGTTGAGAGATATTCAAAGGCTATTTCGTCATCCATTTCGGATTTGATAAACAAAGCCATGCAAAGGTATATGTCAGAGATGGAGAGTTCCTTAAATGGCATCATGGGTCAGCTGGTAAGAAATATCGGAAATGCATTCCGCTTTGATCAGTCTGCTATGGAAAGAGCCTTCCAGATTAAGATGACAGAAAAGGAATTGCAGGAGCTTATGTCCAGCCTGATGTCAACGGGCGTGACATCGTATGAGAGCAACCTCAGAAAACTTGGCTTTGCGAATGAAGAAGAACCATCCGCTATCACAATCTATCCAAGGGATTTTGAGAGCAAAGAAAATATAGTTGAGATACTGGATAACTATAATGAGAGGGTGAAGAGCGAGGGTGACGAAGACAAGGTCATTAGATATACCGATATCGTTGGCACACTCATGTCATCGGTTACCGATATCATCAATGCGATAAGTTATGTGCTTATTGCATTTGTTGCGATATCGCTCGTTGTATCATCAATCATGATTGGCGTTATAACATATATCAGCGTGCTTGAGAGAAAGAAGGAAATCGGAATCCTGAGAGCAATCGGTGCATCCAAGAGAAATATTTCTAGCGTATTTAATGCGGAAACATTTATCATTGGACTTCTTGCGGGCCTGTTTGGTGTCGGCATCTCGGCGCTCTTACTGATACCCGGAAATAAACTTATACATTATCTTGCGGACAGCAATGAGATAAATGCGATTCTGCCGTGGCAGGCCGCAATCATCCTTGTTATTCTTTCGATTATACTTACTTTGATAGGCGGAATTATTCCGTCCAAAAAAGCGGCAAAGAGCGATCCTGTTACAGCATTGCGTACAGAGTAGAAAAGAAGTTATAATAGAGATGGATTGTTAAAGCGACATAGTGACAATAGGGAGTGAATTATATGGCGTTTGAATGTCCCAAATGCAGAGGCGATCTTTATTACAATATAAAAAGGGGAAAGCTTAAATGCTCGCACTGCGATAGCGAAATCATCGTGAAGGACTATGATTTAAAGAACGATGCAGAGGAGTTGCAGTCCGAATATGGTGTGACGTCTTATCTTTGCAAGGATTGTGGCGCAGAGTTATTAAGTCCGGATAACTCTATAGTCAGCTATTGTAGCTACTGCGGAGGAGAAGCGATATTGGAGGGGCGCATTACAAAGGAAGTGCGACCTGAATTTATCATTCCGTTTAAAAAGAGCAAAGAAGAATGTAAGGAAGTCTATAATAAGCGAATTTCCAAGCTCCTTTATCTTCCAAACGAGCTTAAGAATCCGGACCATTTGGAGAAGTTCCGCGGAACGTACTTACCGTTCTGGTTATATGGCGTTAACTTCCCTGATGATATTGTAATTGAAGCGACAAGTAAAAAGAAATCGGGCAAGTATTATATCGAGAGCACCTACGATGTCGGAACAAGCGTAGCGGGAGACTATCAGGGAATACCATATGATGCATCTTCCTGCTTTGATGATACGATTTCAGATATGCTTATGCCTTTTGAGAAAAAGGATCTTAAGCCTTTCCAAACCGGATATATGGCAGGTTTCTATGCGGATAAGGCTGACGTCCCCGTGGAGCGCTATAGCGAGGATGTAAAGAATCGCGCGGCTGATGCGGCAATGGATGTTATAGATAGTAGCGTGCATAGAAGCGAAGGTCTAGATGTAAAGCTTCCTTCAGAAGGGACGAGAAGGGATTCTCTTAATCCGACTATAACCGGTTATAGTGCGGCGCTTTTCCCTGTTTGGTTTTTGACACATAGAAATAAGGATAGAGTTGCCTATGCGATAGTGAACGGACAGAACGGTCGTCTATCCTGCGACCTTCCGGTAGATCTCAGAAAGTATGCGGTGGGAGCAGGCTTGATCTCCGCTGTGATCTTTGCGCTTCTCACGTTCTTTGTTTCAATGACTGCCAGAATGGCGCTTGCGCTTTGCTCGGTAATAGCGGTTGTTGTTATGAGCCTATTCGTTGGCGAAGCTATAGAAATAAGAAATGCGGAAAACCATGTAAAGGACAAAGGCTTCTTTGTGCGCGGTCGTGATGTGCTTATGCCTTATGAGAAGCGTAGAAGGGCGAGGGAGAAAAAGTTCCATCCGCCAAAAGCTTCGACGTTTGTTGTGAGTGTCGTGGCGATAATTGTATTTGTTGCTATATGCTTGAGCGTTGGTGTAGGTATTGCCGCGTCAGCGCATACCAATCCGGCGACAAAGCTTTTATTGGTAACATCTATCACAATGATTTTTGCCGTGATTCTTCTTGTCATAGGAGCAAAGGCCCTCCATTATGTAGAGGAGAAGAGCCTTAAGATATTCCACTTCATGCCGTTCCTCGGTGTGCTCGGCGCGTTTGCGACAGCGGTTATGAATCCTGTTGAGGATATTTACTATTACACCGCATGTATTGTCTGTGCGTTCTGTGCGGCGGTCGCGAGCGTGGGAATAATTGCATACTATAACCTTTTGGCTACAAGACCGATTCCCGATTTCTTTGATAGAGAAGGCGGAAACGATAGATTTGAAAGAGATCCAAAAGAAAGTATTTCCGAGACGGAAGAGGAGCAAGACGTCGCTGGAGAGGGTCCCGGCATTGCCAAGACACTATCCATAATTCTTCTTATCGGAATGATTCTTGCTACGAGCAT
>Ga0256404_1009222_pt1 | contig 14297 bp, 13 predicted proteins | sample RumenRJG_01DNA_FD_185990 | JGI IMG/M metagenome (GOLD analysis project Ga0256404, IMG submission 185990) | Bovine rumen microbial communities from Lethbridge, Alberta, Canada - RJG_01 | ecosystem: Host-associated > Mammals > Digestive system > Stomach > Rumen | place: Canada: Alberta | collected...
TGATTCGAGGGACAGAAAGAGCGTCCCCGTGTCACGACTGATGGAAGGAAACATATGGACAAAAAACAGACAATCACCGACGCCCGCACTGCCCTGGGCATCGAGTTCGGGTCGACGAACATCAAGGCTGTACTGACGGCCCTGGACGGGACCGTGCTCGCGACCGGGAATTACGGGTGGGAGAACCGGCTGGAGGACGGAATCTGGACCTACCACCTGGACGACATCTGGGCCGGGCTGGCCGGGTGCTACGGGGATCTTAAGGATAATGTCAAACAAAAATATAGCTTGTCCCTGACGAAAATCGGCTGCATTGGCATTTCGGCCATGATGCACGGGTATTTAGCTTTTGATAAGGAGATGAAGCTCCTGCACCCCTTCGAGACCTGGCGCAATACTGACACCCAGGCGGCGGCGGATGAGCTGACGGAGTTATTTAATTTCAATATTCCCCAGCGGTGGAGCATTGCCCACCTTTACCAGCGGATGCTGGACGGAGAAAGCCATGTGACGAAAATCGACCGGGTTTTCACTCTGGACGCATATGTCCACTTCGCATTGACCGGGGAATTCGTCACAGGTGTGGGAGATGCTTCCGGCATGTTCCCCCAGAAGTTCGGCGACTACGATCAGGAGATGGTGGACAGGTTCGACGCCCTGGCAGGGAAAACATATAAGGGATTTTCACTTCGGAAAATTTTCCCTAAGGTACTTCTGGCCGGGCAGGATGCCGGGAATCTCACAAAGGCCGGGGCCCTGCTTCTCGACCCGAGCGGGGAGCTCGAAGCCGGAATCCCCTTCGCTCCGCCGGAAGGCGACGCCGGAACCGGAATGGTGGCGACGAACGCAATCCGGAAATATACCGGAAACACTTCGGCCGGCACGTCTACATTTGCCATGCTGGTTCTCGATAAGCCCCTTTCCAAGCCTTATCGCGAGCTTGATATGGTAACAACCCCCACAGGCTATCCCGTTGCCATGGCCCACGCCAATAATGGTACAACGGATATCAATAAGTGGATGGACCTTTTCGCTGGTGTAATTGCCCTTTATAACGGGGCCCCGGTGGTTGAGGGCTCTGAGAAGGGCAGGAAATCTGCTTTAGCAGCCGAGGACTCTGAGAGGGGCAGGAAATCGGCTTCCGCGGCAGGAAGCTCTGAAGCTGGCAGAAAATCAGCCTCTGCAGATGATATTGATATGGGCCGCCTGTTCACTACATTATTCAAGGCTTCTACAAGCGGGGCGGCAGACTGCGGAGGACTTGTTACCTATGGCTACTACTCCGGCGAGGGGATTACGGGCCTGAACGAGGGCCGGCCCCTGATGGTGAAGTCCCCGGACTCGGACATGAGCGTACAGAACTTCGTCCGCTCCCTGGTCTACGGGTCCCTGGCCAGCGTCAAGATCGGCATGGACATTCTCTTAAAGGACGAAGGCGCCCGCTGCGACGCCATGACCGGCCACGGCGGATTGTTCAAGACCCCGGGCGTGGCCCAGCAGTACTTAGCCGACGCTCTGGACGCCCCCGTGAGAGTAATGGAAACCGCCTCGGAAGGAGGCCCCTGGGGGATGGCTCTGCTTGCCGCATATCGGCTGGACTCCGGCGAAAAGTCGCTCGAGGACTGGCTGGACGGCATTTTCAAAAATATGAATTCCACAGTCTGCCCGCCCACAAAAGAGGGCGCAGCGGGCTTCGCGTCCTATATTAGTCACTATAAGGATGCACTCGCGGTTGAAAGAACCGCGGTGGATGTTGTAAAATGGTGAAGTTTGGTAAAAGGAGACAGTGATGAAATTCTTTATCGACACGGCAAATGTTGACGAGATTCGCGAGGCGGCCGCAATGGGCGTCATCGCAGGGGTTACGACGAACCCTTCCCTGATTGCGAAGGAAGGCCGCGATTACGCGACGGTTCTGAAGGAAATCACGACGATTGTCGACGGCCCCATCAGCGGCGAAGTCAAGGCGACAACGACGGACGCCGAGGGTATGATTGCTGAAGGCCGCGCCATTGCTGCGATGCACAAGAATATGGTCGTCAAAATCCCCATGACCGCCGAGGGACTCAAGGCCGTGAAAGCGCTGACAGCAGAGGGCATTCATACTAATGTAACCCTCGTATTCAGTGCAAATCAGGCCCTTCTTGCAGCCCGCGCCGGGGCAACCTATGTTTCCCCCTTCCTCGGGCGTCTGGACGACATTTCGACACCCGGCATTGACCTCATCAATCAGATTGTGCAGATTTTCGACAACTACGCCGACATCGACACCCAGATCATCGCTGCGTCCATCCGGAACCCCATCCACGTCACGGACTGCGCACTGGCCGGGGCCGACATCGCGACGGTTCCTTACAAGGTCATCATGCAGATGATTCACCATCCCCTGACTGATGAGGGCATCGTCAAGTTCCAGAAGGATTACACCGCCGTATTCGGCAAGTAAAAAAGAGGTGCACGGGGATGGCTATTTCTGTCCCAATCGGTGACAGATATTTTGCAATCTGCGGTTGAGAGGGACGGAAAGAGCGTCCCCGGTGTACCGACCGGCAAAGTATTAAGGAGGAATAATGGAAATTTCCGAACTGCGCCGCATGGCAAACGAGGTCCGCAAGGGCACTCTGACTGCCGTATATCACGCAAAGAGCGGCCATCCGGGCGGAAGCCTTGGCGCGTGCGACATTTTCACCTATCTTTTCTTCGAGGAAATGAATATCGACCCGAAGAAGCCGGATGATCCCGACCGGGACCGCTTCGTCCTGTCGAAGGGACACTGCGCACCCGGATATTATTCTGCTCTTGCAAACCGGGGCTTCTTCCCGGTGAAGGACTTGGAGACCCTGCGCCACACGGGTTCCTACCTGCAGGGCCATCCCGACAGGAAGCATATCCCGGGTGTTGATATGTCTTCGGGCTCGCTCGGCCAGGGCATTTCGGCAGCTGTCGGCATGGCGCTCGCCGGAAAGATGGACGGGAAAAATTATCGTGTATACACCCTTCTCGGCGACGGGGAGAGCGAAGAGGGCCAGGTATGGGAAGCCGCCATGTTCGCAGGCAACCGCAAGCTGGACAACCTCTGCGTGATTGTAGATAATAACGGCCTGCAGATTGACGGCACTTTGGAGGAAGTCAACTCCCCCATGCCACTGGCTGAAAAGTTCGAAGCCTTTAACTTTCACGTCATCAAGATCGACGGGAACGACATGGAGGCAATAGCTGTGGCGCTCGCTGAAGCCCGCGCCACCAAGGGCGTTCCCACGGCCATCATCGCAAAGACCGTCAAGGGCAAGGGAGTTTCCTACATGGAGAACTCCGTCGGCTGGCACGGCAAGGCCCCGAATGAAGAGCAGTACAAGGTCGGGATGGCTGACCTGGAGAAGATTGGAGAGAGTTTATGAGCGGCGTAGCAACTCGTGAGGCCTACGGAAAGGCCTTGGTGGAGCTGGGAAAGCTTCACGAAGATATGGTGGTGCTGGACGCGGATCTCGCGAACGCCACGAAGACCCAGTATTTCAAGGATGCCTTCCCCGACCGCTTCATCGACTGCGGTATCGCGGAGGCCGATATGACCGGAATTGCAGCCGGCCTTGCCACCTGCGGAAAGGTGCCCTTCATGAGCAGTTTTGCCATGTTTGCGGCGGGCCGCAACTATGAGCAGGTGCGGAATTCTATAGGTTATCCTCATCTCAATGTGAAGATCGGCGCCACCCACGCCGGCATTTCGGTCGGCGAGGACGGGGCGACCCACCAGTGCCTCGAGGACCTGGCGCTCATGCGCGAAATCCCCGGCATGACGGTCATGTGCCCGGCCGACGACATCGAGGCCAAGGCCATGGTATTCGCAGCCTACGAGCATGAGGGCCCTGTATTCATGCGCTTCTCCCGCTTCGGCGTCGAGCCCGTGCATGATGAGAATAATATTAATTTCCAGATCGGAAAAGGCGAGGTCCTTCGCAACGGGACCGACCTTACCATAATTGCCACAGGCCTCCCCGTAAGGGCGGCTCTCGACGCGGCAAATGCGCTGGCTGCGGACGGTCTTGATATTCGGGTCATCAACATGCCCACCATCAAGCCCATCGACGCGGACCTCGTGAAGAAGGCAGCCGCTGAGACCAAGCGGATTGTGACCGTCGAAGAGCACTGGATTGCCGGCGGCCTGGGCAGCGCGGTCCTCGAGACCATCGCCGAGAACCCCGTCCCCGTCTATCGCCATGGTATCAACGACGTCTTCGGCGAGTCCGGCCCCGCCGCCGAGCTGCTGGCCAAGTACGGACTGGATGCAGAGGGGATTGTGAAGTTCGTGAAGGAACATGTGAAATAAGGGAGAGGGGTATCAAGCTCGCTCGGACAAGCCTCGCTCGCATACCTAAGGTCCCGGCTCGCTCCGCTCGCCTATCCCGGGGGTCAGGAACTACATCGTCAACAAACAGCGCCGCCAGCAGCGGCGCTGTTTTTGCAGTACCTGACCCCCTCAGATTCAATGCCGGCGCGGCTTGCAGGAGTTATCAACAGTGGTACCTGACCCTCCTTTTTATATACTTGACAGTTCCTGTCCGGGGTTGTATCTTTTTTGCAGAACTAGATACGTAATACGGAAGTATATATGATTGCAGAATGGCACGACAAAGAAGCTGAGAAGATCTGGAATATGAAGTTTTCTGCGAAGCTTCCACAAGATATTCAAGGGACGGTCCGTCGGAAACTTGTTCTGATTAACGCAGCCCGAAGTTTGAGTGATCTGCGGGTTCCCCCGGCAAACCACCTGGAAGAGTTGAAGGGCGACCGGGAGGGGCAGCACAGCATTCGGGTCAACGACCAGTATAGAATCTGTTTCTATTGGAATGATGGCAATGTCATTATTGAGGAGATAGGAGATTATCATTAAGGAGGCTGTAGGATGAAGAAAGTATTGGGACCTGTATCGGCAGGCGAAATCCTGCAGGAGGAGTTTCTGACACCGATGAATATCACGGCCTATCGGCTGGCAAAAGAGGTGCATATTCCACAGTCGCGGGTGAGTGAGATCATCAGCGGAAAAAGAAGGATTACGGCGGATACCGCGATGCGTTTTTCCGCCTTTTTCGGAACAACGCCGGAGTTCTGGCTTAATATTCAAAATCAATATGATTTGGATGAACTCAAGGCTTCGGGTAAGGTAGTTCAGATTTCTGAAATCCATCCGGCACAAAGGTTGCAGGGTTAAACGTCAGGAGCGCTTTATATTCGTATGACCGACAATCAGCGCCAGTGGGCGCGGGCAAAGGACGAACTGAATACGGCCTTGCGTAGCCTGGGTTTTCCGGATGAACTCGGCGACGCCATTGCGCGCCAGCTGGGCAGTCCCCGGGCTATACAGCGCATGGTTTCGTATTTGTATAATGTAAAGCCTCAGAGTGATGAACTGGTTGTAGATGAAATGCTGGCAATTCAGAGTGAAATCGAGACCTGGCGGCAGAAAAAGGCCGCGGAAGAAGCCAATGCGGCCTACAATGAAATCTTGAACTACGGGCTGGGGACGGAAGAAGAGGAGTGATGATTGGTTCATTCGCCCCAGAAATCAATGGATTCCTGGGTGCGTCCGGAAAGACCAAATAATTTCTGCATGAAATCTTCCCGTTCGTTGAATATTTGAATAACGATAATTTTTTCTTCTTCTATACGGTAAATAAAGTAATTGTGCTGGCGGAAGAGTAAATGATAGTCAGTATCAATATTATACTGCTTTGATATCTCTAGTCCGGATTCAGGAAACTCCTTGAGATTTTCCAAGGAGGATTTGATGTCCTGCATAATTTCCTTGGATTTTTTCTCGCCGAATTCTTCAGACAGGTATTCCCTCAGGACTTTCATTTTCTTTCGGGCGATTTGGGAAAACTCAAGCTGCATCAGATTCCAAGCTCCTTGTAGAGGTCTTCTGCCGGAACGGTGCCTTCTTCGCGGACAGATTTTTCTGCTTTTTCCATTTCATATTTGAATTTGAGCAGGGCTACCTGCCGGTTCAGATCGTCAAGTTCTTCCATGCTAATCATTGCAATGGTACCATGACCGTTTTTCGTCAAATAAACAGGGTTTCCGTATGATACTTCCTTGACCACGTTGGAATAGTTGCGCAGGTCGGATATGGGTTTAATGTTTGGCATTTGAGATACCTCCTATGCCGTTATTATATATGCCGCTGTAAAATTTGCAACAGAATTTGACAATAAATTTGAGGAAGGGGTCAGGTACCATTGTTGATAACTCCTGCCGTCCGCGCCGATATTGGCTTAGATGGGGTCAGACCCCCTCTCGGCCTGCTCTGACAAGGCTTACAGAAATTGTCAGACGGAGTTCCTGACCCCCTTATAAAGTTAAACTTCCTTTAAGGTAGCTGCGGTATTATGCCATCATCGAAAGGAAATCAAGTGCAGGCCGGGGATTCATCCCGCCGGATCTGCATGGCGGATTCCCGGCATACACCGGACATATAAGAGGAGGCCCATTATGAAAAACAAGAAAAGACTTACCGCACTTGCAATGGCAGCAATGCTGGCAGCTGGAACGACGACCGGGGCGGTTCTGACCGCCACAGCAGCCGATACATCTTCATCTTCTTCGTCCGAGACCCAGGGCTCGGCCCCGACCGCTCCGCCGTCTGGAACTTCTTCCGATTCGAACGGCCAGCCGCCTGCAATGCCCTCCGGCGACAATGCCCAGGGCGGTCCCGGCGGCGGAGCCGACACGCAGAGCTTCGATTATTCCGGTTCTTACTCGGGAAAGGTAACAGCTGACGGAGAGGAAGTTACCTCCGAGAGTGAAACCATCGACGCTACGGAGACCGATCAGAACGCCCTTCTTTCCGAAAATGGAGGCACCCTTGAGGTCAAGAACGGAACTGTTACCAAATCCGGTGACGACACGGACGGGGACAACTGCAACTTCTACGGCCTGAATTCCATTTCCCTGACCGTGGGAGAGGGCTCGAAGACCTACCTCTCCGATACAACCCTTTCCGCGACCAGCGAAGGCTCAAACGCAATATTTGCAACGGATTCCGGCACGGCCTACGCTGAAGATGTTACGATTAATACTTCTGCCGGCAACTCCCGCGGCCTGGACGCCACCTACGGAGGCACCGTCATTGCGGACAAGATGACAATCACGACTCAGGGCGACCACTGCGCAGCCCTTGCCACGGACCGGGGCGGCGGCAGTATCTCTGTTACGAATTCCGACCTCTCTACGGCCGGCTCCGGCTCGCCTCTTCTCTATTCGACAGGCGACATCGAGGTCGACAATGTGACCGGAACTGCGACGGGCAGCCAGATTGCGGGCATGGAAGGCCTGAACAAGATTCTGATTCTGGACAGCAGCCTGACCTCGACCATCACGGACAAAACGGCTTCGGACCCGGTCGCAAACGGCCTAATAATATATCAGTCCACGTCAGGAGACGCCGAAACTTCGACCGGTGAGGCCGCGGAATTCCAGGCCGTGAACTCGACGCTCACATCTTCCATCGCCTCGGGCAGCATGTTTTATGTGACGAATACCACGGCGAATATATTACTCTCGAACACCACCCTGGACTTCGATTCGGCCAAGGCGAAGCTCCTTTATATCGCAGGGAATAATGCAAACAGCTGGGGTTCGGCCGGGTCGAACGGCGGGACGGTCACCTTCACTGCCGATGACGAGACCCTGACCGGTGACGTTACCGTCGACACGATCAGCACCCTTGACTTCTATCTCCTGAACGGGTCGACCTACACTGGGGCCATGACGATTGAAGATAATGCGGACGGTGGAACGGCCGTTGATTCTCCGATTACCGTCAACATTTCCGCGGACTCCACATGGGTCGTATCCGGTAACACGACGATTCCCAATCTCAATGCCGAAGACGGGGCGAAAATTGTCGACGCCGACGGCAAGACTGTAACAATAGTCGCCGGCGGCAGCACTGTTGTTGAAGGCGATTCGGACATTACTCTAACTGTTACCGGAAGCTACTCCAACACCGTGACGACCAGTGACGCAAATACTGTCGACACCTCCTACATCGACCGGACGGATTTCGACTCCCATTACGGGACTTCTACGGCATTTGTTACCTCTTCCGACACGAATGTAACCGCCGCCACCGAGACCTCTGCGGACACCACATCGGCCACGGCCATTGACACGACACAAGACAGCAAGTCCTACGCCGACTGGATCATCGGCGGTATCGTCATCGCCGCCGCAGCCGCCTGCGGAGTAACCGTTTACATCACTAAAAAGAAGAAGCAGTGACCTCCTTCAACCGCTTTCTTTAACATCTCTCTAATCCTTTCAGGCGGGCCCCGTGTGGAGCCCGTCCTTTTTATGGGGGTCAGGAACCACTGTTGTGACAGCCCTCCGGGCCAGTACTGGCGGACCATAGAGGGTACCTGTCCCCCTCTAAGGCAACACCGGCGCGGGTGGCAGGAGTTATCAACAGTGGTACCTGACCCCTGAAGGGATTACGGAGAGCACGCATTGCGTGCTCGCCGATTTTGCGTTTACAGGGAGCAGAAAAGTGGCTACAATAGCGCTGAAAGAAGGAAAAGCGATGTCTGATGAAATATATCCTGAAACTACAGTTCTCTATCACGTCATGGCACACTACGATGTCGGCGACCCCAGGCGAATCCAGCATTTCACGAAGGTCTGGACCTATGTCCGTCTGATCGGACTAGGGGAAGGACTGGATGAAAAGACACAATTCATCCTGGAATGCGCTGCCATTGTCCATGATATTGGGATTCACAAGGCAGAGGAAATTTATCACTCTACAGCCGGCAAGTATCAGGAAGAACTGGGACCGATGGAGGCGGAGAAGCTGCTTTCAGGTCTGGATTTTCCGGCTGATGTGACAGACCGGATTTGCTTCCTTGTGGGCCATCACCACACCTATTCTGGCATCGACGGTGCCGACTGGCAGATCCTGGTGGAAGCAGACTTCCTCGTCAATCTGTTTGAGGACAATTCGCCGCACGATGCGGCTGTAAGCGCTTACAAGAAAGTCTTCCGCACCGCAACAGGAAAGAAGATGTGGGAAGAGATGTACGGCAGTGAATATAGAATCGAGGCATGAAATGAGCTTATTGATCAAAGATACGACAAGAGAAGAGCGGGCGAAGATTGTGGCCCAGTCGCTGGGAAACGGCTGCGGAAGCTGTGACGGCTGCGGGGCCTGTGGGTCCGCGGACATGTATGATGACTATATTGAAGGCCGGAAGGAACTGGCCCAGATTAATGCCGAGTACAGGGCCCGCTACGTTTCCGACGCAGGGCCGGAGCGCATACCGGACCGCAGCTGCCCGGAGGGGTACTGAAAAGCGGGAAACAGGCCATGTGCAGTCTCTTCCGCAAAGCGCCAAATATGAAACCGCCTTGCGTATGATATAGCTGGCACGCATTGCGTATTGTTCCTGAAATTCGGGAACAATACGCCCTTCCTGAAGAAAATTGTCCCCATGCGGCGGAAATATTTGTTTGGCAAGTTTGGAGAAAGTGGAACATTCTGGCCCGAATTGACGGAAATGCATCCATTTCAGGCCTCAAAAATTTTTGCCAAACAAAAACAACAGGAACAGTCCGGGTTAAAAAGCCCCGGATTGTTCCTATTTTTGACTGTATATACGCAACGCGTGCTGCTTTCCTTGCAGGGCGGGGGTCAGGAACCGCTTCTTCAACTGGCCTCTAAGCCGGTATCGGCGAGGGCTTGAAGGGGCCTGACCCCATGGAACCCAGCACCGGTGCGGCTGGCAGGAGTTATCAACAACGGTGTCTGACCCCCTACCGCCATGTCACTGCAGCCCGCACCAATACAGCTTCAGAGAGTACCTGACCCCACAAAAACAGCGCCGCTGCTGGCGGCGCTGGTGATTGAAGTGGTGGTTCCTGACCCTCCGTCTATAGGCGAGCGGAGCGAGCCGCACTATCGGCATGCGAGCAGGGCGAGCCAAGCTGCCGATATGCGAACGAAGTGAGCAGGACAATTGTATGCGAACGAGCCATGGGCGAGGGAGCTGGGCCAGGGACTTCAGTATGCGAGCGAGGCTTGCCCGAGCGAGCTAAGTGTCCTTTCCTTAGCTTTCCGCCCCCTCCATCGTAAAGAACGCGATCTGCTCGTCGAGCTGGTGGGCCAGTTCCTGGAGCTGGGTGGCGGACTCGTTGATGGTCTGGAAGGTGGCGTTGACTTCCTCCATGGAAGCGTTTGTTTCCTCGGTCCCGGCGGCGTTCTGCTGGGAGATGGCGGAGAGGTCTTCTATTATTCCTGTGAGTTCGTTCTTCGAGGTATCCATCTCCTGGGCCTTGACGCCGGTGTCGTCAGCGGAGGAGGAGACGGTCATCGCATTGTCGGAGAGGGTCCGCATTTCATCCTGAACGGACTGCATCTGCTCGGACTGGGCCCCGAAGGCCTCTACCAGCGAATCCACTGTAGCGACGGATTCCTTGGAGCTTGATACCAGGCGCTCGACGACGTCATTGATGGAGACAGCGGCTTCTTTGGACTGCTCGGCCAGGTCACGGATCTCGTCGGCGACGACTGCGAAGCCCCGGCCTGCATCTCCGGCCCGGGCGGCCTCAATGGAGGCGTTCAGGGAAAGGAGGTTCGTCTGGGCAGCTATATCGGAAATGATGTCCGTGGCCTTGGAAATCTCCTGGACGGAATCGGCCGTGTTTCTTATAACTTCGCCGATTTCATCGACAGAAGAGGAGACGGAAGCATTCTGGGCCATGAGGTTCTGCATGGCGCCCTGGGCATCGTCGCAGGCGGACTTCATCTGGGCGGCCAGGTCGGAAAGGGACTTGATATTGTCCGTAATGCCGTTGATATTGTCGCCGATCTTTTCGGTGTTCGAAGCCGACTGCTGTACGTTCTCGGCCTGGGAAACGGCGCCTTTTGCGATATCGTCGATGGCTTCCGTGACCTGCTGGGATGCGGCGGCCGCGTTGTTTACGTTCTGGGAAAGCTCAAGTCCGGAGGATGCCACATTTCCGGACAGCTTCTGCATGGAGGAGATAACATCTGTCAGTTTTTCGTCGAGGGCCAGTGTCGCCTTCCCGATGAGGCCGAGTTCATCGTTTCTGTTCAGAATCTTTTCATCGAGCCTTGTACCGAGTCGGCCGGCAGCGACCTCGTTCAGGGAGTCAACGACTTCCGTGAACTGACGGGAAATCCGCTTGTTCAGCCATGCCCCGAGAAGTATGATTATGATGAAAATAATGACGGCAAAGCCGATCTGGGACACATAGGCCTGCGTCATGGTCGCTGTGATATCGGAAGCCTCACGGCCTGTAAATATCATGCCAACGACGGTGCCGTCGTCCTGCTTCACGGGAGTATAGTAGCCGTAATATTTCTTTCCCTGAATCGTGATATTCGGGGCGTAGTGATTGTTTCCGTCCGTCAGAACATCATTTGCGACCGCTGCGTCGACCTGGGTGCCGACGGCCCGGTTGCCGGATGCATCTGTGAGCGTTGTGATGATGTGGGTGTCGCCCCAGCAGAACGTGTAGTCGAGGCCGGTGGATTCCTTCACCGTATCGAGCTGCGCTTCAAGCGCTGCGGCGATGTCCGTCGATTCGCCCTTTGACAGGGTCGTGCCGTCGTAAGCCCAGTCTCCGTCGTATTCGTTCTTGAATTCGTCATTCAGGTGGACAACCGTGACCAGGAGCTCTTCTTCCACCATGTTGTAGTAGGTCGTCCGCAGGCGGTGAATACTGATGACGTTGATAATGCTGGCAACGACAACCACTACAATCAGGGAAATTATGATGAGCTTTCCGACGAGATGTCCGGTCTTCTGCCTCTTCTGCCCTTCCGTTCCTTCCATATAGCGCCTCCTTCGCAAGAATATACGATTTCAGGAAACATATCCCTATTCTAGCACTATGTAGAACGAAATTCATCGAAATTTTGAACTTTCGCGGTTTTCGGAAACTTTTCGTTATTTTGTGCTATTATATTATTTTCGCTGCATGAATAATATAATACCCGTCACGTGCATGGCTTTGAGCGCTGGGCGGCAGGCCCGTCGTCGGCGGGCTCTCATGGAATTTCGCTATGGATATCTTGTTTACCGGAAATGTGAATATGCTCTCCCAGGCCTTCTTCGACCGCCTGGGGGCGGGCGTGCATGCGGTCGTCTTCACGCAGGAGAGGGACGTCCCCTGGACGGGGAAGGCCATCACGGTTTATCCGGGCCGCGGGGGCTTCGAGGACCTCAGTAGCGTCTTCGGGGCCTATGAGTTCGAGTCGGTTTTCTACTTCTCGGCCGGCCTCGACGGGGAAGCCGGGCTCGGTCAGGAGGAGGAGGCCGTCTCGGCCGTGCTTTCGCTTTCCGGCCGCCGGCGGGTCCGCCACTTCTACTATGTGACCGGAAACGAGGCCACGGAGGACGAGGCCCAGAGCCTTTCCTTCGGCCGAAGCTACGAAGCGCCCGCCCCGGTCCACACCCTGCGGCAGATGCGGCGGCTGGCCTGCGAGAGCCTCTGCCGGGAGCAGTCGGCCCTTTCTGAGATGCGGGTCGAGATTCTGAAACTTCCCTATATCTACAGCATTACCCGTCCCTGCCGCCTTCGGTCCTGGGCGGCCGAAGCGGACGCGGGGCATCTGAACCTGCCTGCCCCCGAAGAGGCCGAAGCCGACTTTCTCTGCGACGAGGACCTGGGGACACTCATCGCCCGTATGCTGGACGCGCCCATTGACGAGCCCTGCCACACCATGGAGCTTACCGGGGCAAACGTCATGGCCTACGGGGATTTGGTCGGGAGCCTCTCCGCCGGCCTCCGCCACCAGCCTACGGTCACCTACGGCAAGGGCAGCGAAAGCCTGCCTGTAGTCCGGCCCACCGACGAGGTCCGGAAAGAATACTACTGGTTCCCGACCCACATCCTCGCAGACGACCTCGCTGAGATCCGCGAAAGCCTTGCCGCGGAAGGCAAAGAGCAGGAGAAAAGGGTCCGCGACAGGAATAATACAAAGCTCGGCGAGCGGATTCGGATCCTTATAGAGATCATCATCGTTACAATTGTTTCGGAGCTTCTGGACCGGGCCGTGAAGGGGAATGTTCTATTGCAGTTTCTGGACTTCCGCTTCCTAGGCATCGTCCTGATGGGGACCATGAACGGCTTCTATGCCGGAATCCTCACAGCCCTTACCTCCTGCATTGCCTACCTCACCGAGAGTCTTTCGTATTCCACGGCAGAAGTATTATTCTTCAATATTCAGAACTGGATTCCCTTCGCTTCCTATTTCCTGATCGGGGCGGTCTGCGGCTACACGACCGACCACCGGAAAGAGCAGACCGAAGACGCGAAAGCCGAGTATGCGATTCTGGAGAAAAAGTATACCTTCTTAAACGGCCTGTATAGCGACGTCCTGAAGAGCCGGGAGGCCTTCAGCGAGCAGATCATCGGCTACCGGAACAGTTACGGGCGGATTTATTCTGTTGTACAGAAATTAAACTCCATGCTGCCTGACCGGATTCTCCTCGAGGCCGTCGGGGCCATGGAGGACATCCTGGACAATGACACGATTGCCATCTATACCCTGCAGGCCAACAGCCACTTCGCCCGCCTTGCCATCTGCTCCAAGCGGGAGCAGAAGCGCCTGGCCCGGTCTCTCGACTTCACGGGCCATGAGGAGCTGTACCGGAGCCTCAAAGACAAGAAGCTCTTCATCAATAAGGCCATGAAGGAAGGGGAGCCCTCATATGCCATGCCCCTCTACGACCGGGACAATCTCTGGGGCATGATTGCCGTCGAAGAGGCCCCGGGTCAGATGACCATGGAGTTTTCCAACAAATTCAGTATTGTCACGGACCTGGTCGCTTCCTCCATCGAGCGGGCCATCACCTACGAGCAGGTCAAGGCCGAGTCGGACTATGTCGAGGGCACCCGGATCCTCCGTCCCGAAGTTTTCGCCCAGGTCCTTTCCGCCCGGGAGGAGATGCGCCGCAACCGCCAGGCGGATTTCGTCCTCCTGCATATACTTTCACAATTCACCGCTTCACCGTGCGAAATATATAAGGGGGAAAATGACACCCCCTCCAATTTGCAAATGCAAAGCGCGGGAGAGGGTGGGGCAGCTGCAAACAGCATAGATACTGCATCTGCAGACTTTATGACTCTCGCAGAGAAGGTAGAAGGCCTTATCCGAAGCAACGACGTCATGGGCCTGACCCGGGAGGGACAGCTCATGGTCATCCTGTCCCAGACCCGGGACAAGGACTTTGACCTGATCGCGTCCCGTTTCGACGACGCCGGACTTTCCTATGAGA
>Ga0256404_1009223_pt1 | contig 14296 bp, 10 predicted proteins | sample RumenRJG_01DNA_FD_185990 | JGI IMG/M metagenome (GOLD analysis project Ga0256404, IMG submission 185990) | Bovine rumen microbial communities from Lethbridge, Alberta, Canada - RJG_01 | ecosystem: Host-associated > Mammals > Digestive system > Stomach > Rumen | place: Canada: Alberta | collected...
CTGCAGGATGAAGCAGTTTTTTGTTTCGGAATGAGCAGCCTGTAATCCCTTCAGGATCACCAGTACTCGTACTGGTCCGGACGGATCCAGCTGAAGAGTTCTCTGCCGCTGTAGTCCCGGATGATGTATTTGCAGGAATTCCAGTCATAGAAGACGCAGAAATTCTCATCTATCAGGGTGGGATAATAGGAGGAGCTTTTATCTTCCCGGTAGACGATCCTGCCGTCCCGGTCGGCGATCAGGAAGCCGGCATCTTCATAAGTGGGTTCTCCGTCCGCGTCCAGGAATGAATTGGTCATGCTGACGGTCAGCCAGCGGAAGGGGATGAAATCTTCGTCGGATTCATCGACCATGAAGGGCCGGATCGTCATACTCGAGCTTTCCGCCACAACTTTGCCGTTTTGTTTCAGGACGGCAGTATTCTTTACCGGATCATCATCGTAATGTAAAGTGAGCGTGATCCCGGTTCCGGAATCGTAGGTTGCGGTGTCCTCCTCATCGTTCCAGGTGCTTTCCACATGAATATGGCGGGAGGTGCTGCTGAACAGTTCATCATACGCTTCGGGAGTGGTCAATGTCTCTGTCCGAAGCAGTTCGCCGGTATCGGCATAGACCCGGACCACTGCCTTGTATCGTTCAGTTCCGTTTTCGTCATACCATTCCGGCCAGTTTCCCAGATAGTATACAGCGTGTTCCCCATCCGTGCATTCCGTGTAGCAGTAATCGTCAGTCGGTTCCGCCGCCCATGCTTCCCGGTCGGCGTCATAGAGGCCGATGCTTTCCACCTGGTCTTCGTTTTTATTGGCGGCTGTCCCGGTGAAGAGGATCGGGCTTGCCGGGAAGACACTGCCGCGGATCTTAGCGATGTCTTCATCTCCCCGGATCGTGATTCCTTCGATCCGTTTTGCCACCTGGAAGTTTTCGTCCAGGATCACAACGCCGGCGTCTCCGTCAAAGCAGGCGCCGCTGATCGCAAGCCGCCGGGTATTTCCGTCCAGCCGGCCGGTTTCCAGGGATACCCGTCCGTCGAGATCTTCAGGCAGCTTTTTATCCGCTTTATTGATGCTTACGTAGCCCATTGTCTCCACCAGGGACTGGCCGTCTTCTCCGGCAAGCCAGTTGAAGAGCTGCCGTGCCTTCGTGTTTTCCGGCTCGTCCTTGCGAACGGCTGCGTAGAAGGGATTGACATAGGGGTATCTGCCTTCCCGGATGGTCTCCGGGGAAGGGTCGACATCGTCCGCAGCCATAAAGCGGAGATTCGGACGCTGGTACATGTTCCGGGCGTAGTAATAGACGGAATAGCCCAGGGCGTTCCTTGTGTTGGAGTAGCGGGCCACGCTGTCCACCAGCTCGCCCATCTCACCCGGACGGAGCTCGCCGGGGGCGTCCATCATGGGCGTTTCTTTCATCAGGAGCTTTTCCATAAGGGTCTGGGAGCCGGAGTTCTTTTCCCGCTGGAAGGCGATGATCTCCGTATCCTCCCCGCCGAGATCCTTCCAGTTTTGAATCTTTCCGGTGTAGATGTCCTTCAGCTGGGCCGTGGTCAGTGACTGTACCGGATTTGCGGTGTTGCAGAGAAACACCAGCGCGTCCAGACCGATGGGCTTCAGCTCCAGGTCTTTGTAGCGCGGATCCTCCATGGCGTTGGGACCGGGCTCATAAGCGATGACCAGGTCTGCTTCCCTGTCCATCAGGCGGATGTAGGCGTTGTTGGTCTTGGTGAAGCTCATGGCGCCCTCGGCGGCCGCCTGATCTTCACCCGTGCAGAGGCGGTACAGCATCCACGCCAGAGGCAGCGTGGCGGTGGAGCCGTCGGTCACCGGGAAATCCGCAGCTTTGATCTGCGGAGCTTCGATCACCTGCCCGGATTCCCCTGCTCCGGGGTTTGTTTCGGCGGCAGAAGCAGCGGCAGTTTCCGCGGCACCGGATGCGGCGGTGGTTTCGGCCGCGGAAGTCCCGGCAGTGGTCTCCGCTGCTGTTCCGGTGGTCTCTGCAGGAGAAGCGGTCTGCCCGCCCTGTTTCGCACAGGATGAAAAGAGCAGCGAGGCAGCCAGAACGACGCTGAGCCATAACGCAGAAGTCTTTTTCATTCGGTATCCTTTCTCTTTTTATGATCGTGTTCCATATCAGTATCATAACATGAAAAAGGATGCTCTTGATTGTTTTGCCGGATACAGCGTGTTAGAATTTTAGGAAGGATTATTAAAGAAACAGCCGGGAAAAGCCTGGTCTGACAGACGCGGACCGGGCGGAAGAGAGGGATCTGCATGTACTATGTGATCGAAAGCATCCTCCGCGAATGCACCTTTGAAGAATGTCACAGCGGAAAAAGTCAGTATGTGGCGGTCCTTTCGCCGGAAGAATGGCAGAAGGAGCGGGACACTTTTGAGATGGGGATCGATCTGGATCTCAATATCAGGCAGGTCTATAACACGAAGGCGGAAGTGAACTATGATTCCATTACGGGATCATTCTCTGTCCCGGACCGGAGAAACATGGCCGGGGAATACAGGAAATTCGCTTTTGCGCTGGATGAGAAGGGAATCGTGTTTATCGATCCCGAGGACACCGTCCTGCGGATCCTGCAGAGGATCATCGGCACAAAAAAATGGCGCATGCCAAGTCTCGAGAGATTCATCTATGATTTTCTGGAACAGATCATCCAGGAGGACCTGTTCCTTCTGGAAGGTTACGAGAAAGAGCTGGATGCCATTGAAAAGCAGATCGAAAGAGATCAGGAAGCAGATCTTGAGCGGGTGAATGATATCCGCGGCTTCCTGAGAGATCTGCGGAATCATTACGCGCAGCTCATGGATCTGGCGCAGGAACTGGAAGAGAATGAAAACAACTTTTTCAAGGCGGAGAATATCCGGTTCTTTAAATTGTTCTACAACCGGGTCTCGCGGCTTGTCGACACGGCGAACTCTCTTCTGGACTTTACTCTTCAGGTCCGCGACACGAACAAATCCAGGCTGGATGTAAAACAGAACCGGATCATGACGATCCTCACCGTGGTGACCACTGTTTTCATGCCGCCGACTCTGATCGTCGGATGGTATGGGATGAACTTTAAATACATGCCGGAGCTCGAATGGGAATACGGATATCCGGCAGTGATCATCCTGAGTATTCTGATCTCCGTGGGGTGCCTGGTCTTTTTCAAACATAAGAAATGGCTGTGACACTTTTTTGCGGAGCCGGCTGCGAAAGGAGCGGTTATGGACAATTCGATCTTCAGGAAAAAAAGTCTGGAACGGATCTCGTCTCCGGAATCTCTCAATGACTATCTCCATGTCACCAGTCCCGCTGTCTGGCTGATCCTGACAGCGGTCATTCTGCTGCTTGCCGGCATGCTGATCTGGAGTTCAGTCGCAAGCATCGACAGCTTTGCCACCGGGGCTGCGCGGGTAGAGAACGGCAGCATGTACATTGAGTTCGACAATGAACAGATCGCAGATAATGTACAGCCAGGAATGACGGTCATCGCGGGAGAGACGGAGAGCAGGATCACCAGCATCGGCATCAATGATATGGGGGAACTGTTCGCGCTGGCGCCCACGGGGCTTCCGGACGGTTTTTACACAGTCCGGGTCCTTTTCCGGCAGACGCAGGTGCTTCATCTTCTGTTTAACTGAGGGAAGGTCCATGGCAGAGAACAAGAATCCCATCCATGGAGCGAAGACCCTCGGACGCGTTCCGGTCATCATGCAGATGGAAGCCCTGGAATGCGGCGCGGCTGCGCTTGCCATGGTGATGGCTTATTACGGAAAATGGGTCCCGCTGGAACAGGTGCGGTATGACTGCGGCGTTTCCCGCAACGGTTCCAACGCGAAAAACATGCTCGTGGCTGCCAGGAGCTATGGTTTTGATGCCCAGGGATTCCGCTGCGATACGGAAGGTCTGAAGAACGGGATCGTTCTGCCCTGTATCCTGCACTGGAATTTCAATCACTTTGTGGTCCTGACCGGGATCCGCGGCAAATATGCCTGGATCAATGATCCGGCCCGGGGCAGGATCAGGATCACGTTCGAAGAGCTGGACCGCGCCTTCACGGGCATCTGTCTTCAGATCACGCCCGGGGAAGGGTTTCAGCCTTCCGGGAAAAAGAAAAGCATCCTTGAATATGCAAAGAAGCGTCTGCGGGGCACCGGCCCGGCAGCCGCTTTTGTTCTGCTTTCTTCGCTGATCGGCGGCCTGTTCGGGATCATCAATCCCGGGCTCTCCCGTTTCTTTATGGACCGGCTTCTGACCGGGGAAAACCGGGATCTTCTGTATCCCTTCCTCGGACTGATGATCCTTTTGGGAACTGCCCAGGTGACTGCGTTCTGGATCCAGTCTGTCTACGCGCTGAAGATCAACGGCAAAATGGCCGCAGTGGGAAACGCGGAATACATGTGGAAGATCCTGCGGATGCCCATGGATTTCTTTTCCCAGCGTCTGGCGGGAGATATCCTTCAGCGGAAGGGCACCAACGCCGCCATTGCCGCCACTCTGGTCAATACCGTTGCCCCGCTGGCCATCAACGTGCTGATGATGGGGCTGTACCTGGTGTTCATGCTGCGCTGCAGTGTGATACTCACCATAGTCGGTATCGTGACGATCCTTCTGAATCTTCTGATCTCGCAGATCATTTCCGCGAAGCGGCTGAACATCACCCGCGTCCAGATGCGGGATGCCGGAAAGCTTGCAGCTGCCGCGGTCTCCGGATTCCAGATGATCGAGACCCTCAAAGCGGCAGGCGCGGAGAACGGGTATTTCCGGAAATGGGCGGGCTATCAGGCTTCGGTCAACACGCAGAATGTCCGCTATGCCCGGCTGAACCGCTATCTCGGCATGGTTCCCGAGGCGCTTTCCGCCACCGCGAATGCGCTGGTCCTGATCCTGGGCGTGATGCTCACCATGCAGGGGAAATTCTCGCTGGGTTCGATCCTGCTTTTCCAGGGATTTCTGGGAGCCTTCATGACGCCGGCAGGGATGATCATTTCCGCGGGCCAGCAGGTGCAGGAAATGCGCACCGACATGGAACGGGTCGAGGATGTCATGCAGTATCCGGCAGATCCCAACGTCGTCGACACTCCTTATTCCGGAGAGCAGGATTACGGGAAGCTCTCCGGAGAGGTGGAACTGAAAAACGTCACCTTCGGCTATTCCCGTCTGGAGAAGCCGCTGATCCGGGATTTCTCTCTGCATGTGAAGCCCGGCAGCTGGGTGGCCCTGGTCGGGGCCTCCGGCTGCGGAAAATCCACGATCGCAAAACTGATCTCCGGACTCTGCCTTCCCTGGAGCGGGGAAGTCCTGTTTGACGGAAAGCGCATCCCGGAGATCGACCGGACTGTATTTACCGGATCGGTGGCCGTCGTCGACCAGGAGATCGTGCTGTTTGAAGATACCATCAAAAACAATATCCGGATGTGGGACGAATCCATTGAGGATTTCGAAGTGATCCTGGCGGCGCGGGATGCCCGGATCTATGACGACATCATGGCCCGGGAAGGCGGATTCAACGGGAAGCTGACCGAAAACGGAAAGGATCTTTCCGGCGGACAGCGGCAGCGTCTCGAGGTCGCCCGGGCACTGGCGCAGGATCCCCACATCCTGATCCTGGATGAGGCGACGTCCGCGCTGGACGCCAGGACGGAGCAGGAGCTTGTGCAGGCGGTCAGAGACAGGGGCATCACCTGTATCCTTGTCGCACACCGGCTTTCCACGATCCGGGACTGCGACGAGATCATTGTCCTGGATCACGGAGCTGTCGCAGAGCGGGGAACACACGGGGAACTCATGGCGAAGGGCGGCGTGTACGCGAAGCTGATCGCCAGCAGCTGAAAGGGAGCAGAGTATGGGATTGTTTGACGAACAGATCATCCAGCGCAAGCTTTCCGACCAGGAGATCCTGGAAGAGTCCCTGTTCCATATCACTGCTTCGGTGCTGGGAAGACGGCAGGCCGGGAAACTGGATGACGAACGGATCTCTGCAAAAGCCGCGATCGATGAGATCCTGAAATATTATCACATCAGAATCTCCGAGATCCCGGAGAACATCACAGAGCTGGAGGAACAGCTGGAATATTCCATGCGGCCCCACGGAGTGATGTGGCGCGGCGTGGAACTGGAAGAGGACTGGTACCGGGACGCCATGGGGCCGATGCTGGCCTTCCGCAAAGAGGACGGGGCGCCGGTGGCGCTGCTGCCGAAGCCGGTCTACGGCTACCGGTATATTGACCCCGCACGGGGCGAAGAAGGGATCGCGGACCGGAAGACGGCCCGCCTGTTTCAGGAGGATGCGATCTGCTTTTATGCCCCGCTGCCCCAGAGAAAGCTGGGGCTCCGGGATCTGGCATTCTACCTGAAGGAACGCCTGAACACCGGAGATTTTGTGCTGCTTTGCTTTCTCACGCTGGCGGTGACGATCCTCGGCCTGCTGATGACAAACATCACCCGGGCCCTCACCGGTTTTGTGCTGGAGAGCAGAAATGTTTCTCTTCTGATGGGAACGGCAGTGTTCATGATCTCCGTGATCCTGTCCACACAGCTCATCAGCGCCGCCAGGCAGCTGATGATGAGCAGGATCGGCACCAAAGCGTCGGTGGCCCTGGAAGCCGCCATGATGATGCGGATCCTGAATCTTCCGGCAAGTTTCTTCCGGAAGCATGCGTCCGGTGAGCTTTCCAGCAGGTACGACGCGGTGAAACAGCTCTGCGGCCTGCTGCTGGGCAATGTGATTTCCATGGGACTGAGCGCGCTGTTTTCCCTGCTTTATATCGGGCAGATATTCCACTACGCGCCGGAGCTGGTAAAGCCGGCATTCCTGGTCATTGCCGCCAATGTGATCCTCAGCCTTCTGGTGGGCCTTACCCAGATGCGGGTCAGCGCCCAGATCATGGAAAAGAGTGCCGGGGAGAATGCGCTGAGCTTTGCCCTGATCACAGGTGTGCAGAAGATCAAGCTCGCGGGGGCGGAGAAACGGGCTTTCGCGAAATGGGGGCATGTTTACGCCGAGGCTGCGGATCTGACCTACAATCCGCCCATGCTGCTCCGGGTGAACGCCGCGGTCTCTTCCGCCATCGCCCTGGCCGGTACCATAGCGATGTTTTATCTTGCGGCGGAGAGCGGAGTCTCGCCGTCGGAATATATTGCGTTCAGTACCGCCTATGGTGCGGTCACGGCATCCTTTTCGGCGCTGACGGGAGTGGCCCTTTCCCTCGCCGGGGTCCGGCCGGTGCTGGAGATGGCAGAGCCGATCCTTTCCGAGGTGCCCGAAAACTCAGAAAACCGGACCATGGTCACACATCTGAACGGAAACATCGAACTCTCCAACGTGTATTTCCGCTATTCTCCGAACGCGCCCTGGGTCATCAGCGGGATGAATCTCAGGATCCACTCCGGTGATTACGTCGCGATCGTAGGGACCACCGGCTGCGGAAAAAGCACGCTGGTACGTCTTCTGCTCGGGTTTGAGTCGCCGGAGATCGGAGAGGTCTTTTATGACGGAAAAGAGATCGAAGGGCTCGACCTCCATTCGCTGCGGCGCAGGATCGGAACCGTCACACAGGACGGCAGCCTGTTCCAGGGAGATATTTATTCCAATATCCTGATCTCCGCCCCCCAGATGACGCTGGAAGATGCCTGGGAAGCGGCGGAGATTGCCGGGATCGCCGATGATATCCGGAATATGCCCATGGGGATGCATACCCAGATATCCGAAGGACAGGGCGGTATTTCCGGCGGACAGAAGCAGCGGCTGATGATCGCGAGGGCTGTGGCGCCGAAGCCGGATATCCTGATCTTTGACGAGGCCACCTCCGCGCTGGACAACATTACGCAGCAGAAGGTCTCCGAGGCTCTGGACCGGCTGAAATGCACCCGCATCGTAATTGCCCACCGGCTGTCGACCATCCGGAACTGCAGCCGGATCCTGGTGCTGGACCAGGGAAAGATCATCGAGGAAGGAACTTACGAGGAGCTGACCGCAAGGAACGGTATGTTTGCGGATCTGATCGCGCGGCAGCGGCTGGATGTATGACAGACGCGGACACGGCCGGAGACAGAAGGGAAGTGTCCGCATAAGACGGACCATATCCTGCGGACAGTGCGTTCAGAAAGGATTTCTTAAATGTGAAATAATATATCCGAAAGGTACTGGCAATGCGGTCCGGATATGTTATGATGTGCTCAAGGTCCGGAAGACCTGAAAAAACAAATAAAAAAACGGATCTGATCCGGCGGACAGACAAAAAATACACAGGAGGATAAGACCATGGGAAACCCGGAGAAGCTTAACGATGACATGATGGAAAAGGTTGCAGGCGGAACCCTGACCCAGGATCAGGCTCTTGCGCAGGCGCTGGCTTACGCGAATCTCGACAGAAGCCAGGTCGATTTCGTGAAGAGGATCGAGCTTGACTATGAGCACGGCAGAAAGGTCTATGAGATCAAGTTCTATCAGGGCGGATTCGAGTATGAGTTCGATGTCGACGCAGAGAACGGTTCGATCCTGAAGTATGAGAAGGATTTTGACTGATCAGATATAAAAGATCAGGCCGGGATCAAACTGCAGAACAAAAAACAACAGGCTGTCCGAAGCGGGCAGCCTGTCTTTTGTTTGAAAGAGTTCAATGGAGCCGGTAAGGGGATCACAGGCCCTGCGCCATCATGGCTTCCGCGATCCGCTTGAAGCCTGCGATGTCGTTTCCTGCGATCAGGTCGTAGCCGAGACCGTACTTTTCAGATGCAGCCACGGAAGCATCATAGATGGACCCCATGATGTCCTGAAGACGCTGGTCGATCTCTGCGCGCTTCCAGCTGTAACGGACGCTGTTCTGCGCCATTTCCAGAGCGGAGACTGCAACGCCGCCGCAGCCCGAAGCCTTGGAACCTGCGGTGAGGACCTTCTTGCTCATGCGGAGGATCTTCAGCGCGTCGCGGGTCGCCGGCATGTTCGCGCACTCGACATAGTAACGGTAGCCGTTGGTCAGGATCGCGACCGCGTCGTGGACGCCGATCTCGTTCTGGGTCGCGCACGGCATGGCGATGTCTGCCTCGACCTCCCACGGACGCTCGCCCGCGAAGAAGGGAACGTTGAACTTGTCGGCATAGGGCTTGACCTTGTCGACGCCGCTCATACGCATCTGGACCATGAAGTCGAACTTCTCCTGGGTGTTCACGCCGGATTCATCGTAGATGTAGCCGTCCGGGCCGGACAGAGTAACGACCTTGCCGCCGAACTCGGTTGCCTTGCGGCAGACGCCCCAGGACATGTTTCCGAAACCGGAGACCGCGATCCGCTTTCCTTCCAGCTTCTCGCCGCGGTGCTCAAGCATGCGGTTGAGGAAGTAGACAGCGCCGAAGCCTGCCGCTTCCTGACGGACCTTGGATCCGCCGTAGGTCAGACCCTTGCCGGTCAGGGCGCTGGACTCGGATCTTGCGGTGAGGCGCTTGTACTGGCCGTACAGGTAGCCGATCTCACGGGAACCGACGCCGATATCGCCGCCTGCGACGTCCGTGTCGGCACCGAGGTAACGGTACAGGGAATTCATGTAGCTCTGGCAGAAGCGCATGATCTCACGGTTGCTCTTGCCTCTGGGATCGAAGTCCGCGCCGCCGGCGGCACCGCCGATGGGCAGTCCGGTCAGAGCGTTCTTGTAGGTCTGCTCAAAGCCGAGGAACTTCACCACGGAGGGAGTTACGGAAGGATGGAAGCGAAGTCCGCCCTTGAACGGTCCGATGGCGCTGTTGAACTGGACACGGAAGCCGTGGTTGGTGTGGACGACGCCGTAATCATCGACCCACGGGACCAGGAAGGAGAACATTCTCTCCGGCTCCACCATGCGGCTCAGGAGATCCATCTTCTCATAGCGTGGATCATCCACTGCCGGCGCGATCATTTCCAGCCAGGTCAGAGCACTCTGAAGGTACTCCGGCTCGTGGGAATAGAGTCTGATCAGATTATCTGATACACGTTTTACATATTCATTCATGCAAGCGCCTCCTTATACCAGGCCGTAAGCCAGCATGGAGTCTGCCACCTTCAGGAAGCCGGCGATATTGGCTCCTACCATCAGATTGCCCGGATGGCCGTATTCTGCGGCTGCCGCGGCGACATTCTTGTACAGGTCGGACATGATGCCCTTCAGCTTCTCATCGACCTCTTCGAAGGTCCAGTAGAAACGCATGGAGTTCTGGCTCATCTCCAGAGCGGAGACTGCGACGCCGCCGGCGTTGGATGCCTTGGAGGGCGTATACATAAGGCCTGCTTCCAGGATCGCGTCGATGCCGTCCGGAGTGGTGGGCATGTTGGAGCCTTCGCAGACTGCCTTGCAGCCGTTGGCGATCAGGGCCTTTGCGGACTCGAGGTTGATCTCGTTCTGGGTCGCGCACGGGAATGCGAGATCGCAGGGGATGGTCCAGATGCCTCTGCAGCCTTCGTGATACTCTGCGGAGGGCTTTCTCTCGACGTAGACCTTGATTCTCTTGCGCTCGACTTCCTTGATCTGCTTGATCAGGTCGAGATCGATGCCGTCCTTGTCATAGATATATCCGTTGGAATCGGACATTGCGACGACCTTTGCGCCGAGCTCGGTGGCCTTCTGGCAGCAGTAGATCGCGACGTTTCCGGAACCGGAGACAACAGCGATCTTGCCTTCGAAGCTGTCGCCGTGGTCCTTCAGCATGCAGTCGGTGAAGTAGCACAGTCCGAAGCCGGTAGCTTCCTTACGTGCCAGGGATCCGCCGTAGCTTAAGCCCTTGCCGGTCAGGGTTCCGGTGAACTCGTTGCGCAGGCGCTTATACTGACCGAACAGATAGCCGATCTCGCGGGCACCGACACCGATATCGCCGGCCGGGACGTCCGTATCCGGTCCGATGTGGCGGAACAGCTCGTTCATGAAGCTCTGGCAGAAACGCATGACCTCTGCGTCGGACTTGCCGTGGGGATCAAAGTCAGAGCCGCCCTTGCCGCCGCCGATCGGAAGTCCGGTCAGGGAGTTCTTAAAGGTCTGCTCAAAGCCCAGGAACTTGATGATGCTCTCGTTGACAGAGGGATGGAAGCGAAGTCCGCCCTTGTACGGTCCGATGGCGCTGTTGAACTGGATACGGTATCCGCGGTTGATATGGATATTGCCCTGATCATCCTCCCACGGAACACGGAACTTGATGGTGCGCTCCGGCTCGACCAGAGCGTCCATAACACCTTCGGTGATCAGTTCCGGACGTGCATCGCAGACCGGGGAGAGGGAAGCCAGCACTTCGCGGACAGCCTGATGAAACTCCGGCTCGTTGGGGTCGCGTGCGATGACCTTCTCCATCAACTCGTTCAGATAGGCATTTTCGATACTCATGAGAAGTTCCTCCAATTCACTTTAGTATGGTAATGCATTGCGTTGGGGACAATCATAGCACAAAAAATCCGGACTGGTAAGCATTATCTGCATAAATAGTCAATTTCTTTGCAATTTTACCTGTTATTATGAATAACTGGTGCATATTCCACCGCTGTGATCGATGAATTGAGCTCTTTTTTTGAGTCGGCAGCTGTGTAAAATATAAACAGAGCCGAAGATCAGGTCATGCATAAGACTGTATGCAGAAGAAAAGGGAGGCGGACATGCCATTTCAGAAAGGTTTTTTGTGGGGCGGAGCCACTGCAGCCAATCAGTGCGAAGGCGCGTATGACGCGGACGGAAGAGGACTTGCCAACGTAGATGTGATCCCGGGCGGGCCGGAGCGCCGCCTGGTGACTTCCGGAAAGCGGAAGATGCTGTCCTTCGAGGACGGATATTTCTATCCCGCGAAGCAGGGCATTGACCTATATCACCATTATCAGGAGGATATCGCGCTGTTTGCGGAGATGGGGTTCTCCGTCTACCGGATGTCCATCGCCTGGACCCGGATCTTTCCGCAGGGAGACGAGGAGGAACCGAACAGGGCAGGGATCGCCTTTTACCGCCGGATCTTTGAGGAATGCAGAAAATACGGGATCGAGCCGCTGGTGACTATAACCCACTTTGACTGTCCCATTCATCTCATTGAAAAATACGGCGGCTGGCGCAGCCGGAAGATGATCGGATTTTATCAGAAGCTGGTGCGGACACTGTTTACAGAGTACAAAGGCCTGGTGCGGTACTGGCTGACCTTCAATGAGATCAACGTCCTGTTCCACCTGCCCTTTATGGGTGCCGGCATCGTTTTCGAAGAAGGGGAAGATGTTTACCGCACCGAGCATACCGCGGCCCATCATGAACTGGTGGCCAGCGCATGGGCGGTGAAGATCGGCCATGAAACGGATCCGGAGAATAAGATCGGCTGTATGCTGGCGGCGGGCACCATCTATCCCGCGACCTGCAGACCGGAGGACGTCCTGGCGGCCCAAAAGGAAAACCACCGGAATTATATGATGATCGACGTGCAGTCCAACGGGACCTACCCGAACTACATTCTGAAGGAATATGAGCGGAACGGTTTTCCAATCCCCTGGGAGGAGGGCGACCGGGAGATCCTGAAGGAAGGGACGGTGGATTTTATTTCCTTCAGCTATTATTCCAACCGGACGGTCTCGGCGGAGGAGGGGCAGGATCCGGACAAAAATTCCATTTTCTCCGGAACCCGGAATCCCTACCTGAAAGCCAGTGACTGGGGCTGGATCACGGATCCCACAGGCCTCCGTACCACTATGAACGACCTGTATGACCGGTACCGGAAGCCTCTTTTCATCGTGGAGAACGGTCTCGGCGCAAAGGACACCGTCAACCCGGACGGCAGCATCGACGATGATTACCGGATCGAGTATCTGCGGGAGCACATCCGGCAGATGAAGACTGCGGTGGAGGAGGACGGCGTGGAGCTCTGGGGCTATACCACCTGGGGCCCCATTGACCTGGTGGCGGCGTCCACCGGCGAGATGAGCAAGCGCTACGGCTTTATCTATGTGGATCTGGATGATCACGGAAACGGGACAATGAAGCGTTCCCGGAAGAAATCCTTCTTCTGGTATCAGAAGGTGATCCGGTCCAACGGCGAAGATCTGGACTGAAGAAGATTACTTATTCACCACATTGACGGGAGCGCCGTCCATGAAGGCTTTGATGTTGTCCGCGGTGGTCTGCATGATGCGCTCACGGGCTTCCTTGGTGGCCCAGGAGATGTGCGGGGTGATGATGCAGTTCTTCGCGGTGAGGAGGACGTTGTCCGCCTTGATGGGCTCGGTGGAGACGACATCGACCGCGGCAGCGGCAAGCTTGCCGGAGTTCAGAGCGTCCGCGAGATCCTGCTCCACCACCAGCGGGCCGCGGCTGTTGTTGATGAGGATCGCGCCGTCCTTCATCTTTGCGATGTTGTCCTTGTTGATGATGCCCTGGGTGGAGGGGAACAGCGGGCAGTGCAGGAAGACGAAGTCAGACTTCGCCAGCAGCTCGTCCAGCTCCACATATTCCGCGACGGCCTTGCCGGCTTCAGACTGGAAGGCGTCGTAGGCGATGACGTTCACGTTCATGGCTCTCAGGATCTTTGCGGTATTGACGCCGATCTTGCCGAGGCCGATGATGCCTGCGGTCTTGCCGGAGACTTCGATCATCGGGAAGTGCCAGTAGCACCAGTCGACGTTGGATGCCCACTCGCCGGCGTGGACGGAATCATTGTGGTGGCCGATGTGGGAGCAGACCTCAAGAAGCAGGCTGACCGCGAACTGGCTCACGTTGTCGGTGCCGTAGACCGGGACGTTCAGGACCGGGATGCCTTTTTCCTTCGCGTACTCATAATCCACGACATTGTAGCCGGTGGCAAGGACAGCGACAGCCTTCAGGTCCGGGCACGCGTCGATGGTTGCCTTGCTGATAGGGGTCTTGTTGATGACTGCGATCTCTGCGTCTCCAAGGCGCTCTGCGATGACCGGGTCATCCACATAGGAAGTGCGGTCGTAAACGGTTACTTTGCCAAGGGCCTCAAGGGGAGCCCAGCTGATATCTCCGGGATTCTCGGTGTATCCGTCAAGCACAACGATCTTCATGGTTATTTCTCCTTCTGTGCAGTCAAAATGTCAGTTTTAATGTATCAGCAGAGAAGAAGGGTGTCAATTTCCGGAACCGGATTTCAGTTAACGGGTCTTTCGCTATGATACAATCAGAATGTAATCTTTTCTGAGAGGTATGCCGACATGATTAAAGTGATTCTGTGGGATGTGGACGGAACGCTGCTGGATTTTCACGCGGCGGAAGCAGCCGCAGTGCGGTCGCTGTTCCGGGAGTTCGGCTTCGGCGAATGCACCGATGCCATGCTGGCCCGCTACTCCGTGATCAATGACAGC
>Ga0256404_1009224_pt1 | contig 14294 bp, 15 predicted proteins | sample RumenRJG_01DNA_FD_185990 | JGI IMG/M metagenome (GOLD analysis project Ga0256404, IMG submission 185990) | Bovine rumen microbial communities from Lethbridge, Alberta, Canada - RJG_01 | ecosystem: Host-associated > Mammals > Digestive system > Stomach > Rumen | place: Canada: Alberta | collected...
GAAATCAAGAAAAAACTTGAAGCAGCTGGTGCAACTGTTGAAGTTAAGTAATTTTTCTCAAATAACTAAACTTTTAAAAGAGAATGTTCGAAAATTTGAACATTCTCTTTTCTATTATAGTTTTAAAATTTTCCTAGAATCATTGATTATTTTATTTTGTTATAAACAAAATAAAATAAAAATCTTACTCAAAATCAAATAAATCACTAACTTTAAGACTTAAATTATCTGCAATTATTTTAAGCTTTGATGCAGTAATATCTGTTTTTGCAATTTCAATAAGACTAATCATTGAACGAGATATTCCATTAACTCCTAAATCATCTTGAGTTAATCCCTTAGCTAATCTTTTTGATTTTATATTTTTTCCTAATTTTTGCAAAAAGTCCTTGTCCATAATTAAATTGTTAGTTATACTAATAACATATACAACTAGTAGCACTAGCAAATAATATGGAGAAAAAATTATGTATAAAATTTTAGTAATATTAATAATATTTATAATAAATATTAGTTTAAGTTACGGAAACAATGCTAAAAAAACATTAATGGTAGATTTGGACGGTGTTTTAGACAATTATATTTTTTACACTGATGAAATACCAAGTATAAGAACAGGTGCAAAAGATTTTATTAAAAAATTATCCGATAATTACGAATTAATCTTGTTTACAACACGAAGCCCAAAACAAGCGACGCAATGGTTACAACAAAACAAAATAGATTCATATTTTAAATATGTAACTAATGTAAAAATTCCTGCATACATTTATATTGATGATAGAGCTATCAAATTTAACGGAGATTATAATAAAACAATTAAAGAAATTGAAAATTTTAGAGTGCATTGGAAAAAATAATATATATTACATTTATTTTATATTTTGATATTTTCTAAATAAAAATTAAAATCTTGCTTTGCCGTATTGTGAAACATTTATAACAATATCACCCTGTCTGAATATTTGTATTCCTTTAGGAGAAACTCCCACAACAGTTGATGCGTGTCCTTGAGCCATTTCTCCATAATCTTCAACAATATAATCTACTTTATCACCCATATATTTTATAGCTTCATCATAACTTAGAGCAGGCGGTTCTGATGAAATGTTTGCACTTGTAGTTGCAAGTGTATGCCCGTCAACAAGCTTACAAATATTTGCAAATGTTTTGTTTGCAGGAACTCTTATACCGACAGTTTCGAGTTTACTTGTTATATAATTTGGTGTATTATCAGATTTATTTACAACAAGAGTTACGGCACCCGGAAAATATTTATCAATAATTTCTCGTGATGCAAGAGATAACGGTTTTACATATTTTCTTAAATGTTGAATATCATCAGACATCAATATTAATGGCTTTTTTTTATCTCTTTTTTTTATTTCGTAAATGCGTTCAACAGCTTTTTTTGATGACGGTAAACAACCTATCCCCCATACTGTATCGGTTACAAATGCAATAACTCCGTCATGTTCTAATATTTCTTTTATCTTTTTTTTATCTCTCATTTTTTAATTCGCTCCATAAGTCTTTTTGCAAGTTCATTTGCATAATCCATTTTAAATAATAAAGTAAGCCAAGTATATACAATAAGACAAAGTATGCCGATAAATGTTATTTTAACTATTTCATAAACATATTTAGGAAGTAATTGCATTATACCGTTTGTATATTTTATTGCAAGCCAGCAAATAACAAAAGTTATTGCAGCAGCAACAATCATTTTAAATAGATTTACAAAAAGTTCTATATAGTTCAATTTAATTTTTCTGCTGATTAAAATGCCCAAAACAACTGCATTGAATAGTGTTACCAAAGATGTAGAAAGAGTAATTCCGCCTATTCCCAAATGCATTTGTTTCACAAATAAATAGTTTAAAAATACTTTCAGCACTATTGATGAAAAAGCAACAATAAACGGAGTTGCACTATCATTAAACGAATAATATACCCTTGTTATAGAATCTCTGAAAACATAAGGTAAAATTGAAAAAGACAGAAACCATAATGCCTGTGTAACCATAAAAGTAGCGCTATCGTCAAAAGCACCTCTCTCAAATACCAGAGCAACGCCATCACGTCCTAAAAGTAAAATACATATTATCATTGGAAATGCGGCAAAGAAAAGAACTCCAACCCCTTTATTGAAATATGTTCTTACACCATCAAAGTCTTTTTCAGTTACCAAACGAGCAAACAGAGGAAATAACGGTACTAAAAATGCCGTAACCAAAATACCTACAGGAAACTGAAATACTCTATTTGCAAAGCCAATAGCTGTCCAAGCACCATTTTCAAGACAAGAAGCAAAGAACATATCAACATAAATATGAACTTGTCCTATTGTAGAACTTAATATTGCAGGAAATAAAAGTTCTAATATGGAATTAAAATTTGCATTGTTAAAAAATAAAAAATTTGGTTTTATTCTATAGCCAATTTGTCTAACTCTTGGCATTTGAAGAAGTAATTGGCAGCATGCACCTATTATTGTTGCAGTTGCTAGAACAATACCTGTTTTATCTCCACCTGTAAAAAATAATGCTAAAATTATAACAACACTAACAATAATAGGAGATAAACTTGGCAGAATAAATTCTTTGTAAGTAATCAATATACCGTAATATACGCCTATTAATCCACCTACAACAAGAGCAGGGGACATAATTTTCAAATGTGTTGATGCAAGGTCTATCAATTGATTATTTCCGTCAGAAATAATCAAGCTCATTATAGGATGAGAATAAAAATAAAATATAACCGTCAAGATTGTAAAGATAATAAAGCTTGCGGTAATAAAGGTATTGAACAATTTTTCTGCTTCTTCAGGCGGTTTTTCATTTAAATTAGGAATTAATTTTGTAAAAACAGCAACCGTAGCACTGTGAAAAGGTCCGCCAATTCCTCCTAAAAGAATAACGGCAAGTGCAGGTATCTGATATGCATAGTAATAAGCATCTGAAGCAACAGAAGCACCATAATAATTTGCAATTACAACATCTCTAAAAAAGCCGGCAAATTTGCTTATAACAGTAACGACAGCTATAAGCCATGCTGCTTTTAAGATAGATGTAGTTTTACTCTGACTAGAATCCGAATTTGTCTGCATTAGGGTTTTCTACCTCTATATAAACTCTTGCCGCTTTGTATGAACTTTCATCATCAGGATATTTGAAAGTTATAGTATTTTTACCCCTATTTAAAAGATATGATATATCAATTTTTAAAGGTTCTCTAAAAGCTGATACTCCTTTTGTTAAAGGCATTGATACAGATTTTCCGTTTATAATCAAATTTATTTTTGACAAATTAAATCTGTTATCAACAACAAGATTGGCTTTTTTATGTTCTATGTAAATATTTTGAGTGTATTCTCTTTGAGTAGGATGTGCAGATAATATCAAAGGTATCGACGTCAAAGAAACACCTGTATAATAGTGTTTTAAAATTTTATCATAAGGCATGTGAAGTTCTTTTGCCATAAAACCGGCTCCATATTGGCTCATACCGACACCATGTCCGAATCCGCCGCCATAAGCTGTTACACCTGTTATTTTACCGTCTTCATCTTTTATGATTTCAAAAACAACATTTGCACTTGGAAGTGAAATATTATTTTTTTGGAAAACACGTCTTATTACAAGTTCTTTTTGAACATCAAATGTATTTTTTGTAGATACAATTTCAACATCTGTCAATTTTCCTGATTCACCACGACTTATTGGTTTTATTGATACCAATTCACCAAAATCATCTTCATTTTTAATTTTAGGATATACAAAGCCGGTATTTGATTGAGAAACAAGAGTTTTTGCAATCATTTCATTAAATTCATCAATAGTCCATTCCTTTGTCCAACGATAATAAGGTGAGCGCATATCATAAGATTCCGGACGTGTCATATAAAACTGCCTTACATCTTCTTCCGTTACTAATGGCGGTTGAGAGAGCATATCTGCTTTTGCAATTAAATATGGTTTTGATGATGACGGAAATTTTTTATTAACAGGATCAGAAAAAGCATTAGAATAACTTTCTGTATATCCGCCTGCGGTTGATGAATATTGAGCAAGTATTAATTCCCACTTGTATGTTGCAACAATACCTTCTGTTTCATCAACTGCCTTATCTGAAAGTTCATTTTCAGTATTTGCACCATAATATACCTGACTTGCAACCGAATCAACTACATCATAAGCTTGTACAAGCTTTGTTCTTGGGGTTAAAACATAATTTCTTGCGGCTACTGCTTGTGCTTTTAATGCCTCCAGTCCAAAATGTACAGGCATTTCATTTGGCACAACACCTTTTAAATAATCTTGTATATCTAAAACATTTACAAGATAAAATAAATTATTATCTTTATCCTTTTTTATTATTTCAAACGAATTTTTGTAAAGTGCCTGTTTGCCTCGTCTTACTAAATTTACTACACCAATAAGACCTTTTTCTGACTTTATACAAAAATCTTTATCTGTTGTAATTGAATTGTCATTAACTTTTATTGTGTATATTCCATCTTTTAATGAAATATCTGCCTGATTTTCAGGAACTAGTTCATATAATAAATTATTTGTATCTTTCTCATATATTGAAGCATTATCTGTTACAAAAAGAGAAATGTTGTTATAGTTAAAAGTTTTGAAATTTTGATTACCTATACCTACTCGAACAGGTATATATGTATTTGATGCAAAACTAACATTTTGCATTAAAAATATTATAAACAATCCAATTATTAAATATTTTAGTTTTTTAATTCCCAAGAAGTTCCGTCCTTAGAATCTTTTAACACTATTCCGTTTGCATCTAATGCATTACGAATTTTATCAGAGATTTCCCAATTTTTTTCTTTTCTTGCATTATTACGCATCTCAATTATTTCTTCCATAGTGGAAACGTTTGTATTGAGAATATTGTTTATAGTGTTAATTTTTTCTTTTAATTCATCTTCCGTCAATTCTATTTTTGCAAAATTGAACCCTAAAACTTGTCCTAAAGTTACAAGTTTTGCATAAGCATCTTTTTCATCTTTATTTGCTTTATTAACAAGTTCAAACAAAACGGCTAAAGCTTTTGAGGTATTCAAATCATCATCCATTGCTTCCGTAAACTGTTTGTACTCATCAGTTACTGTTATATCAAAATTAGCGGGTATTTCAGCTCTTTTAGCATTTATAAGTCGTTTTGCACCTGCTTGAGCCGATAAAAGTGCCTCATCAGAAAATTCAACAGGCATTCTGTAATGGTTTGTTAAAATAAATAACCTGATTGTATTTGCATCATAAGTTTCTAAAATTTTATCTATAGTTAAAAAATTGCCTAAAGATTTTGACATTTTTTCCTTGTTAATTGTAACAAAACCATTATGCAGCCAATAGTTTACAAATTTACAATCGTTAGCACATTCAGATTGAGCAATCTCATTTTCGTGATGCGGAAAAATCAAATCAGCTCCGCCTGCATGAATATCAATGGTTTTACCTAAAAATTTTCTGTTCATAGCAGAACATTCAATATGCCAACCGGGTCTGCCAACACCCCAAGGTGATTTATAACCAAACTTTTCATCTTTTTTCCACAATGCAAAATCCAATGGGTCTTCTTTTTGCTCGCCTATTTCTACTCTTGCACCGCTCTCAAGCTTATCTATCGGTTGTTTTGAAAGCATACCATAGTTTTTAAATTTTTTAACTCTAAAATAAACATCACCATTGCTTTCATAAGCATACCCTTTTGCTATCAAATCTTTTACCATAGCAATCATCTCACCAAGAGTTTTTGTTGCAAATGGCTCTATATCCGGTTTCAAGTTATTTAGAGAGCTCATACTGTTTGTAAATGCCTTGTACCAATATGTTGAAACCTCTTGAGGAGTTTTGTTTTCTGCTTCCGATTTTTTTAGAATTTTATCATCAACATCTGTAACGTTACGACAATAAGTAACATCGTACCCCTTAAATTTTAAATATCTGTATAAAACATCCCAAGTTATGTAACATCTTGCATGTCCCAGATGTGCATTGTCATAGACCGTAGGTCCACATACATACATTTTAACTTTATTTTCTTCTATTGGCTTAAATTCTTCTAATCTATCTGTAAAAGTGTTATGTAATTTCATCATACACGAATTTTAAAACAAATTTGTGTAAATTGCAATAAAAATGACTTAATTCGATTAAAAATTTATAAATATTAAAGCCCTATAAATGCTTCTTTAAATATTCTTATATTTTGTAATTCTTCTTCATTAAAACCCACATTTAATGCATCTGTTTTCCAGTTTTTTAAAGCAATTTGTAAATGTTTTAACAGATATCTTAAATGTGCTTTATTTATTTTGAAATATTTTGCTTTTTTCAATACTTGCTTTAAAGCCAATCTTTTACGAACAATTTTCCTCGGCATACTATGTCCTCCGGTTATAGTAGAATAACCAATAGTTACATCGTAATCAGGAGAAATATTCCAACCGGTTTCAATATCAAATAAAAAGCATGTATTAGGTATAAATGCAGGTTTATCACCTATTGCAACTCTAAATAATAATCTTTTATAAAACTCTTGTACATTTGTAATATAATTCTCTTTACACAAATTTTTAATACCTTGTACCAATATCTTTTCCCTATCCCACTTGTGTAGCGGAATAATTACATTCATCCTCATAACAGGAATTCTTTTGGATTGTTCTCTATCAAATCTTTTAATAAGAAAAAACTGTTTATTATCTTTTGTTTTGTGAATAGAATATTCTTCAACTCTTATACCGTATTTTTTGGCAAGAATAAGGGCTAATAACTCTTTATTAAAAAAGGTATCTTTATCCTTAACAGCAGATAATTTAGCAATATATAAGTTTCCGTCATCATCAGTAACACTAGATTTAGGTTGCCTGCCGTCGAGTGATGATACACATACATGAAGCCGTTTTAGTTCAGATAAGTTTTCTGTATTATTTTCAACTTTTTCTATTATATCTATAATATCATCAATTTCATCAATTTTAGGTAACAAATTTTTATCAAATACTGATATAAAATCACCGTTCTTATCTGTTTTATACCTTATAGAGCCGGTTCTTGTATAATCATTTAATAATGGAAAATTATTTAATAATGATAAACTTGTATCAGTTGCATAATTTGTAGCAAATTTTGGTGAAGTAACTGTTGCTTGTTTAAACCACTCATACAAGTAATTTAAATCTACATGCTCTCCTTTTTGTATTAGTCCATTTTTCATTGCATATATAAGGAGATATTCATAATAAAAATCAACTTTATCAACTACTGTCAGAAAACTTATAGAAAAAAACATTGATTTATCTTTTTTTAAATTACAAGTTTCTAATGAGTTGAAAATACACGGCTGTAGGGGTAAATCATATCCCAACGGAAAAGCATACTTGTTGTTAAGCCACTCTTTATCATATTCAAATGTAGAATATTCATATTTGGGTAATTTTGAATGAACACAAAGAGTACCTACAAAATAATCAATATCATTTATACTCATATAAATATAAAAATTTTTATTGAGTTCTTTACTTTTTTCTTTTTTTAATTGATTTAATTGTTTTAATTTTTGTTTTTTATTTCTGTTATTCATTATTAACACACCTTCTTACAATAACTGCGTTATTAATATCAATTATAATTAATCATAAAAGTAAAATGTTTCATCTCCAATTTTACTGCCACGACGAAAACCTACAGAAGTCAAAAGGATTCCAGCAGATAACTGTGCAGTTGTAGCGTATATTTTATAATCAGGGTATTTCTTTTTTATTTTTTGTACAAAGAATTTTACAGTACTTTTTGTATCAACATTACGCTTTGAAAAACCTGCAATTTCAACTTCCTTTGAATCATCATATATATTGTAAATAAAGATACATCCAATAAATTCAGAATCATTAAAAACTTTAAAAAATGAAACAGATTTATCTATAAATTTTTGTAAATGTTGTTCCGGCGGTAACTCACTAAACTTTGGAAAAGCAAATTTACATTCCATCCATAATTGGAGTGTTTCTTCATCATACTGTTTTATTTTAGTAAAACTAATCATTTACATACCTCATTACCATTTATACAAATATTAAGTATTTTATTCTATTTTACACAAAATTTAAATAAAAATCTATACTTAGAAGTTATTATATATTACAATCATCTTGTAAATCTAAGAAACAAATTATCGAAGATGCTTAACATGTAATTATGAGGAGTGTAATAACGAATTAATCCAGCGGATTTTGACAAGTATGACAAATAAAATACCTGTCATTACAAACTTTTTCTATCTTGAATGGCTCCACTTATTAGGGTACTGTGTACATTAATAGTTCCCTTTTTTGTATAAATTTATAAATTTTCATGACCATAATATTTTCTAAATAACATTAAAAAAGAGCCATTTGGCTCTTTTTTAAAATGGAGCGGAAGACGAGACTCGAACTCGCAACATCTTGCTTGGAAGGCAAGGACTCTAGCCATTGAGCTACTTCCGCATATCTTCAACTATTATAATCTAAAATTTTTTTTACGTCAACTTTTTGTTTATGTTAACTTTTTATATTTTAAATAAAAAGTTATCTTCAAAAATAGCATAATTTATTTTTTTATTTATGAAATTTTAAAAATTGTGTTAATAGTTGCAAATGATATATTTTCTTACTATAATTTCAATGAGCAGGTTAATTATGGGAAAACTAATAGTACAAAAATTTGGCGGTACATCTGTTGCTGATACAGATAAAATAAAAAATGTAGCTAAAGCTGTTTTAAAAGAAAAAAGTTTAGGTAATGATGTCGTTGTTGTTGTTTCTGCAATGGGACATACTACAGATTATTTAATAAAAATGGCTCACGAAATATCACAAACCCCTAGTCCAAGAGAAATGGATGTCTTAATGTCAACAGGAGAATGTGTATCTATAGCACTATTATCAATGGCAATACAGGCACAAGGGCATAAAGCTTTTAGTATGAATGCATCTCAAATTGGAATTATGACAGATGGAGTACATACAAAAGCCAGAATTACAGAAATAAAAACAGAAAAAATAAGAAAAAAAATAGAAGAAGGTAATATTATTGTTGTTGCAGGATTTCAGGGAATAACTGAAGATGGTGAAATTACAACACTTGGCAGAGGTGGCTCTGACACTTCAGCTGTCGCAATAGGTGCTGCATTAAAAGCTGACAGATGTGATATTTATACGGATGTAGACGGAGTGTACACAACTGATCCAAGAATAGTTCCTAATGCTTCTAAGTTAAAATCAGTTACTTATGATGAAATGCTTGAACTTGCAAGTGTAGGTGCAAATGTTCTTCATCCTCGTTCGGTAGAAACTGCAAAAACTTATGAACTTCCTATGAGAGTGAGAAGTAGTTTCAATACGGATGATGTAGGAACACTTGTACAAAAAAATATAGATATGGAGCTTTGCAAACCTGTTACAGGTGTTGCGGTTGACATGTCAAAAGTAAGAATTGTTATATGTGATGTACCTGATGAACCTGGTGTTGCAGCAGGTGTATTTTCTACTTTAGCTAAAGAGCATATTTCTGTTGATACAATCATTCAATCTTACGCAAAACTTCATAACAATACAAATGACATTGCGTTTACAATAAATAAAACGGATTTAGCAAAGGCGAAAGAATTATTTCCTTATTTTAGTAAAAATATTACAGAAGATAAAATACATGTTGATGAAAATATTGCTAATGTTTCAATTGTAGGTGCAGGAATGATTGACAGACCTGGTGTTGCAGCTACAATGTTTGATACTTTAGCTAAATTGAATGTAAATATAAAAATGATTTCTACAAGTGAAATAAAAATCAGTTGTCTTGTGGATGCTGACAGGGCAAATGAGGCATTAAAGGCCTTGCATAAGGCATTTAATCTCGGATGTGATATAATAGCAACTGTAAAAGGTGATTTACCTGAGATATAAAAAGGAGTAAAAAATGGAAAACGAACAAAATGTTACGGCTGAAACTCAAAATACCGAAACATACACTATTTCAAAAAAAAGAAGAATTTGGATTTTGGTACTTTTAGTATTAGGTTTTATTGCAACAATTGATTTAGCACATGTTTATATTAATTCAAATTTTCTTGAAGAAGCTAAACCTAGTTTTTGTGCAATAAATGAATTTGTTGACTGTGATGCGGTTGCAGCTACACCTGAATCACAAATGTTTGGTGTTCCTAATGCATTGTGGGGAATGTTATTATACATTTTCATTTTAATGCTTATGTATGTTAAAAAATTATCACAGTATAAGTTTTTAAAATTCTTGGAAGTATTTAAAAATCCTAATGCATATATTGCTTCATTAGGTATTATATCATTTGTTATATCAATGTGGCTGTTATTTGTAAGTTTATTTTTAATTAAAAAACTTTGTATAGTGTGTTGTATAACTTATGTTATAAATCTTGGTATTGCTCTTTTGGCAATGGATTACAGTTCAAAATTTGGTTGGTTAAAGATATTTAAAACATCATTTATGGATTTTGTATCAGCATTAAAAAACAAAGCATATTTAATAGCTTTTATTGTTGTTATGCTATGCACTGCAGGTGTTCTTACATATACTACAAAAACAAATGTTTTGGCTCCGCATTTAAACAGAATAAAAGATTTACAACAGTATTTCAAATACAATGAAGACCATGAAAACCCTTATGCAATAAAGGGTAATGTATTAGGAGATAAAAACGGTACTGTTAAAGTAGAAGTATTTAGTGATTTCAGATGTCCGATATGTCCTGTATACAATATAATTATACATAAAGTTGTAGGAGAACTTGATAATGTTGAAATTATAGACAGACAATATCCGCTTGATACAGAATGTAATAAATATTTATCACAACAAATGCACCCGAATGCTTGTTTACTTGCAAAATATGCAATTGCAGCTAAAAAACAGGGTAATTATTGGGGCTTGGCATCAGAATTTTTCGCTAAAAAACCTGTTATAGATTTCGATATTTGGGCTGCAGCTTTAAATCAAGGTCTTGATTTAGAAAAATTAAAAAAAGACATACAATCACCTGATGTTGAAAAAGAATTACAGGATGACATAAATAGGGGATTATCTTTAAGATTAAGAGGAACACCTGCTATATCAATAAATGGTGGAGAACCTCAAATGGGCTTACTTCCTGATTTCAAATTAAAAAGATTACTTATAAAATCAGGTGCAAAAGAAAAAGCAGGTGTAAACTCCAAAACAGATAAAAATACTAAAAAAAGTAATGAAAAAAAAGATAAAGCAAATGACAGTAAAAAATAAAATTTTACTTCATGCTTGCTGTGGAATTTGTTCTTCATACCCTATTTTTCAATTAAGAGAAATGGGGTATGAGCCCATAGTATATTTTTACAATCCGAATATTTATCCTATAGAAGAATATAATAAAAGGGTTGAAGCAGAAAAAACACTTTGTAATTCTAATAATTGTGAACTTGTTATTGCAAAATATGAGCCGGATGTATATTTTGAAAAAGTAAAAGGATTTGAACAAGAACCGGAACATGGTAAAAGATGTGATATATGTTTTGAAATAAGGTTAAGAAAATCTGCTCAATATGCTTTAAAAAGTGGTATAGATACGTTTACCACATCAATTGTAATAAGTCCTCATAAAAATTTCAAACTCATATCTGAAATTGGTTTTAAAATAGCGAATGATTATGGATTAAAGTATTTAGCAATTGATTTTAAAAAGAAAGACGGATTTTTAAAATCAAATAAAATAGCCAATTCATTAAAACTCTATAGACAGAATTATTGCGGATGTAAGTTTTCTGTAAGAAAGGAAGAAAAAGAGTGGAATGCAGTATAGAAGATAATAAACTATCTTGCAGTTGTACAAAAACAACTTGTAAAAGACGAGGAAAATGTTGTGAATGCGTAAGTTATCACAGAGAACATGGAGAAATACCAGGTTGTTTTTTTAGTGCTTATGGCGAAGCAACTTATGACAGATCAGTTAAAAATTTTGTGAATACTATATTAAAAAAGATTTAAGAATTATGAAAAAGCTATTATTCATTTTTATATGTTTGATATTTATAAACTTGCCAACATACTCTGAACCAAGAATAGTTGACAGTTTTTATGCAGGTATATCTGCAGGACAAGATATTTTTTATTCTTATTGTAGTGATAAATGGTCTTTTGTTAAGCCAAACCAAAGAAAAAAATGTTTTGTACAATTTACAAAATACTTATCTGATATGCAAGAAGGTTACGCTATTTTTAGGGACTTAAATAAAATTATAAGCATACCATCAGATTCTAATTATGAGTTTATTTATAAGAATAAACTTATAACTTATCATTATTATGAACTAAAATTTTATCAAATAATTTACAGTAAACAATTAAAACAATTCATCGAAATCCCGCTAAGCAGTAATTTAAAAAATGAAATTTTTAGAGGTATAAAAATAATATACATATCCGATTTTAATAAAAATAGAGAAATTACATTAAGAAAAATGCCATTAATCAAAAAGACATATTTACTCCTAAATGATACAGATAACTATTTCTACAAATATTCTTTAAAATATGAAAATATAGATAAATTTGTAAAAACTATGTTTATTGTAAAATATCCTGATATAATAGAGTTTTCACATGACATTGAAGATCAAAAAGAATTTCCTAAATATAAAATAATAATCAAGAATAGAATTTTTTAATTATTATTTTTTAAGTATTCCAATAACGCATAAAAGCCAAGTTTGTAAGAATTTTCACCAAAACCGCAAATTTGACCTATGCATACAGGAGAAATTAATGAATTGTGCCTAAATTCTTCTCTTGCATGGATATTCGTCATGTGAATTTCAACAACAGGTGTATTAACAGATGCAATGGCATCTCTCAACGCAACACTTGTATGAGTGTATCCGCCTGCATTAAAAATAATACCGTCAAAATTACCATTTGAAGCTTGAATTTTGTCAATTAAATCACCTTCATGGTTTGATTGATAACAGGATAATTCAATATTATTTTGCTTTGCAACTTCTTTTAAATTTTTTTCTATGTATTCAAGAGTTATAGTACCGTATTTTTCAGGTTCTCTTGTACCTAACATATTAAGATTGGGACCATTTAGCAGTAAAAATTTCATAACAACCTCTTTTTGCATATTATAAAACAATATAAATTAAGTAGCAAGGTTTTATATTAATCTATGGGATAATTTCTGCCTCTACTTCTTTTACAGCATTTGAGGCATTGTTTAAGCTGTTAAAAAGTTCAATAGATGTATTCGCAGTATAAAATTGACCACGAGTTACCAATGCAACACATTCCAATTGTGATATATCATCTGAATTTCTTATATCATACGCAATAACATCTATTTTGAGCTTTGGCTCATTTTTTATTGTACGCATTATATAAATGCATGGACTTTCATCACAATTTTCTCCTCCGTCTGTTAAAAGTATAATATGCTTATATCCGTTAAAATTTTTAAAATCATGATTAATAGCTTGTTTTAAAGAATAAGTAATTGGTGTCATACCTATTGCACGTATTGACTCTAATTCTTTCGATATAATAGTACTTCCTCCCTTTATTATTGGAACAGAAAGCTTTGATGCTTTACATGCATCATAAGGGGTGAATCCAAGTCGATAACCATATATTCGCATACCTATTTCACTGTCCTGAGAAATATTTCTTAGTATCTTTTTAAAATTTGATTTCATTGTATCAACCTTTTTTTCATCTGAAATATACTCATTCATACTATTAGAAAAATCTAATATGAATAGAGTTTTTGTATTATCGAATTTGCTGTATTTATAATTATCAGGTGTATAAACGTTATAACCTTCTGCAAGAACAACACTTGAAAATAAAAAGCAAAATACTAAAAAGATAATTTTATTCATATCTAAATAATAAATAAATACATTAATAAATAAATTAAACACAAGAGTAATTTTGTTGAAATATAAAAACATGTAGATATTTTACAAATGGACTGTGTTTTTTATTTTTAAACATGCTAAAAAACATGTTATTTTTCATGTTTTTTTAAAATATTTTTGAAAAATTTTTTAGATTTTTAGTTGAATTTTATAATAAAATACCTGTATATGGTTGTGTGATGTGGCTTTTGGGATTGTAACAAAATATTAAGCGATATAAGTCAAAACATGCAATTTTTTTAGATAAAAATACTTTATATAAGTGAGAGGAGCAGAGAAGCAAATGGCATTTTTAATC